>Ga0163144_10002553_pt1 | contig 41923 bp, 34 predicted proteins | sample OliLak19BULKMAT1_FD_123175 | JGI IMG/M metagenome (GOLD analysis project Ga0163144, IMG submission 123175) | Freshwater microbial mat bacterial communities from Lake Vanda, McMurdo Dry Valleys, Antarctica - Oligotrophic Lake LV.19.BULKMAT1 | ecosystem: Environmental > Aquatic > Freshwater >...
AACAAGAAGATCTGTTTCAATATAATGAGTTGTGGCAGAGCTGGGATCATCATAGCCGGTTTTCAAATCCTGATCAGCAAATTGCATTGGATCAAATCAACAATTCGCAAAAGGCAGCACATGCATATATTAAACAAGCTGATTGGTTAATTATAACACTGGGATCTTCCTTTGTATATAAATTAAAGGAAGATCATCGTTTTGTTGCCAACTGCCATAAAGCACCTGCTCAATGGTTTGATAAATATCTCATACCCATTGATGAGCAGATCGCTACATGGGATAATACGATGCACCAGTTGTTTCATCTCAACTCAAAGCTGAAGATCATTTTCACCATTAGTCCTGTGCGACACCTGAGAGACGGCGTGGTGGATAATAACCGCAGCAAAGCCCGGTTACTGGAAACGGTTCATCACCTGGTAAATAAATTCGACCGTTTGTTTTATTTCCCGGCCTACGAACTGGTCATTGATGTGTTACGTGATTACCGGTTTTATGATATTGACCTGGCGCATCCCAATTATGCGGGTACCCAATTTGTACTAGAAAATTTTTCGGATTATGCATTTCAGGAACCAACATTGGAACTGATGAAAGAAATCCGGCAGATCGTTACTGCAAAAAATCACAAACCATTTCATTCAGGCTCTAATCAACATATACAGTTTTTAAACCAGCACCTGCAAAAGACAATGGCTATTGCCGGGAAGCATCCTTATCTAAACCTGACCGATGAACTTGAGTTCTTCAGGGCATAATTATTCTTATAATATATATTATGTTAAATAGCTATTAGACATTTTATTTTCATCTTGCCTGCTTCTCAATAATAAACGCAATTATCACATCTAATTCTACTCCAGCCCTGTTCATTGCATCAGCAATCTCTTCCCTGTTTACATTAGCAGCAAAACTTTTTTCTTTTAATCTTTTCTTTACGCCTTTCAATTCCATGCCTGCATAACCTTCGGGCCTCATTAAGGAATATGCATGAATCAAACCGCTTAATTCATCAAAAGCAAATAACATCTTATCCATTTTCGTTTCAGGTTCTATTCCAAAATGATTCGGTCCATGGCTGGCAATAGCACGGATGATCTCCGGATCAATATTCCTGGCTTCGAGTTCTTCAATGATCTTCTTGCAATGCTGTTCGGGCCACTGATCCCAGTCTGCATCATGCAGCAAACCTGCCATTTCCCAGCGCCATTGACCGGCTTCATCTAAACCTTCCTGTTCTGCTGCCCAGCTTTTCATTAAATGAGCAACCTGTTTCATATGCAGTTGCAGGCGTTCATTTTTTACCCAATCATTCAATAATTGAGTGGCTTCTTCTTTGCTTAATACATTCCCGGCATTTTCAGGATTGCCGAATACTGACCGGTTTAATAATAACGACATTCTTTGTTCTTTCTTTAAATGTAAAGAAAAAGGCCATCCAAACGGATAGCCTTTTTCTCATTTAATTTATTTGCATTACTGATTCAATGCATCATATTTCTTTTGGTATGTTTTTTCTTTTTCAGTATTACCAAGGAAACGATAAGCATCGGTTAAGAGGTACAAAGTTGTTTTGTATTCATTCTTTGTGCGTTTGTCTTTCATCTGATCTGCTGTCATTGCATCAAAGATACCCAAAGCCAATTCAAGTTGCGGAATGGCTTCCTTCATCCGGTCTTCCATTTTCTTTTTTAATTCTGTCTTCTTTTGAGTGTCTGCAGGAGTTGTTCCCTTTATTAATTTTAATTCATCCTGGATAGCCGCAGCCTCATTAAAATAAGTTTTACCTAATAATAAATAAGCATCGGGTTGTTTGGAATTTGTAGCGATGGCTGCTTTTAATTGCGAAACAATCTTTTCGAAATAAGCAACCTTTTCACCCGCTGGTGTTTTTTGCTCCATATACAACCAGTTAAAAATTTCGGCTGCATAATCATAACGCATTTCATAATCCGTTGGTTCCTTATCGATCACAACTTCGTATTGCTTAAATAAATCAGGACCTACACCTTTTTTCTTGGCTTTATCAAGATCCAGTTTGTCGTAGTAAGTATCATTAGGATAAAGCTTGCGACCCAATGCTGCATATTTCTGTGCATTGGCTTCATCTTTTTTATTATCGTAATGATAAGTTACATAACGATAGCAAACATCAAAGCCTTCACCACCAATTCCTGCATCACAAATCTTTTGAAAGTAAGCAATGGCTTCATCCATTTTCTCAACCTGCATGGCAGCAGCGCCTGCATAATAATAAAGGATGGTATCCACTTCACTTAAAGCCCATTTGTTTTTATAAATAAAGCGCCCAATCTGGTCGGCTTGCTTATACCGTGCCAGGGCGTTTGCATAATCCTTATCATTATAGAATTTGTTACCCTCTCTTTGCAATTCAAGATAATTATCAAAAACAGGATAGCTCCGTAAGGCCATAAATGCTTCAGCCTGTTTGGGATCTAGTTCCATGGCTTTCTGATAAGCTTCATATGATTGCATCCACGCATCTGGTGTACCTGCTTTGAGCGTGGCATCTTTGGCAATTTCACGGTAAATAAGCCCCTTGTAATACCAGGCTTCCCAGTTCTTCTGCTCTTTTTCATTGGCCAGTGTAAGATCAATGGATTCTTTCGATTTCACCCAATCTTTCTTATCGAAAAATCCACGTACTTTTTTCATGTCCTGAGCTGATACAGCCAGGCAAAACATTACAGCAATCGCTGAGGAAAGAAATTTTTTCATTTTTCCTTTTTATTTGATAAATATTACTTTTTACAATTGACTATCAGGTGCTTCAGGTGTAATTGGTATATCAGGCGTTTCCATGAGTTCTACTGTTTCATCCTCATCGTCATTGCTGTCATCCAATCTTGTAATGGCTGCTATTTCATCGCCTTCATCTACCTTGATCAATTTAACACCCTGTGTTGCTCTTCCCTGCTCACTGATCTGGTTCATTTTCATGCGAATGGTGACACCGCTTTTACAACTGATCATCAGGTCTTCTTTTTCCGTTACTTCAAGCAAACCAACCAGTGCTCCTGTTTTTTCAGTTACATTGATGGTTTTCACACCTTTTCCTCCCCTGTTGGTGATACGGTATTCCTCGAATGCCGTACGTTTTCCATATCCTTTTTCACTCACTACCAGTACTGTTCTTGATGTATCGTCCTTGTTTACACAAATCATACCAACCACTTCGTCATTCTCATTGTTCACTTCAATACCTGCAACACCAATAGCACCACGACCTGTAGGTCTTACTTTGGCTTCAGGGAAGCGGATTGCACGGCCACTCTTTACGGCCATCATGATCTCACTATTCCCGTCGGTCATCTTAGCTTCCAGTAACTGATCGCCTTCAATGATGTTAATAGCATTCACTCCGGTTGCACGGCGTCTGCTAAAATCTTCCAAAAGTGTTTTTTTAATGATGCCTTTCCTTGTACAAAGTACAATGTAATGATTCTTTACAAATTCTTCATCGTCCAGGTTTTTTACGTCAATAATGGCTCTAACCTTATCATCGGGCGGTAATTGCATGAGGTTTTGAATTGCACGGCCTTTGCTTGTTTTATCGCCTTCCGGAATTTCATAACTCTTCAGCCAATAACATCTTCCTTTTTCAGTAAAGAATAATAATGTATGATGGGTAGATGCAACAAAGAGATGTTCTACATAATCTTCTTCTCTGGTTTTGCTGCCGATTGCTCCCCTGCCACCACGTCTTTGCTGACGGTATTCTGAAGCAGATGTACGTTTGATATAACCATGATGTGAAATGGTGATCACCACATCTTCTTCTTTGATCAGATCTTCAATACGTACTTCATCGTCTAAATAAGTGATCTCTGTTTTACGCCCATCGCCGAATCTTGTTTTGATCTCCAGCAATTCTGTTTTGATGAGCTCAAAACGCATGGTTTCGTTACTCAGCAATTCATTTAAATGAGCAATGAGTTTCATCAGTTCATCATACTCATTTTTAATCTTATCCCTTTCCATGCCGGTTAAGCGTTGCAAACGCAGTTCCAGTATGGCTTTGGCCTGTATCTCATCCAACCCCCAACCTGCATTGATCAGGTTTTCCTTCGCCACATCAGGTGTTGGTGAATTACGGATCAGTTTAATTACTTCATCTAAATGATCGAGTGCAATAAGATATCCCTGTAAGATATGTGCACGTTCCTGTGCTTTTCTTAATTCAAATTTTGCACGACGAATAACTACTTCATGACGGAAATCTACAAACTCTGCAATGAGATCTTTCAAGTTCAAAGTCTTTGGCCGGCCTTTTACCAACGCCACATTATTGATACCGTATGAAGTTTGAAGCTCCGTGAATTTATATAACTGGTTAACGATGACGTTGGCAACTGCATCACGCTTGAGATCGATCACAATCCGGGTTCCTTCTTTCTGGTTACTCTCATTGTTAACGTGTACAATGCCTTCAATTACTTTTCCATTCACTAATTGACCGATCTTGTCTGTTAATGCATCACGGTTTACCTGGTATGGAACTTCTGTAATAATGATCTGTTCCCTGCCACTTGTTTTTGTTTCGATGGTTAATTTGCCACGCAACACTACCCTGCCTCTTCCAAAATGATACCCTGCTTTAATGCCTTCCATTCCGTAAATAGTTCCGGCTGTTGGAAAATCCGGAGCCTTTACATATTTCATCAACTCTTCAATTGTAATTTCTTTATGATCAATATATGCAATACAACCATCAATGGCCTCGCTGAGGTTATGCGGCATCATGTTGGTAGCCATACCTACAGCAATACCACTGGAGCCGTTGATCAATAAAAGTGGAATTCTGGCTGGTAATACAGAAGGTTCTCTTTCTGAATCATCAAAGTTGGGTTGAAAGTCAACGGTTTCTTTGTCAATGTCTTCCATCATACTTTCCGTTAACCGTTCCATACGAACTTCCGTATAACGCATAGCTGCCGGACCATCGCCATCCTGGTTCCCAAAGTTACCTTGTCCATCAACCAGCGTATAACGCATACTCCACTCCTGGGCCATACGAACCATTGCATCGTATACAGAACTATCGCCATGCGGATGATACTTACCCAGCACCTCACCCACTATTCTTGCACTTTTTTTGTAGGATTTGTTGTATTGCAAACCCAGTTCATTCATAGCGAATAAAATACGACGGTGTACGGGTTTTAATCCATCTCTTATATCGGGCAAAGCACGGCCAACAATCACCGACATGGAATAGTCGATGTAGGCCGTTTTCATTTGTTCTTCAATATTTACGGGGATGATTCTGCCGTTGTTATCCTGACTGTTATCCATTGTATTTTCGGTTTGGTCTTTACTTTAAAATAAGGCTGCCAAAGATACCTAAAAGCAAGGGGATAAAAGCAGAAAAACAGCCTTTATTTTGGCTGTTTTTCAACAAATTAAAACGGTTTGTGGAAAAGAAAAAAATCGATCAAATAAACTATCCGATTTGACTACTGTACATTAGTTGGACAACCCATTTTTGACTTGCGTTTTCCACCCCCCCCAAATCCTTTGGCTTTATTTTTAAATCCATTTCCACCAGTAAGATGATATGTAAGTGTGATTCCTAAAAAGTAGTAATTGTCTTTATATTTTGACCCGCCTCTTTTTTCAAGATCAACCGGGTATGGGTCTGTACCATGTCCTGCTAATTCAGGAGTTCGATAAGCCATTTGAACGGCCAGTGGTCCACGTTCAGCCAATAACGCATTCTGGTCAACATAAGAACGGCTCACATCATCCATGTAATCGGTAAAGGTTTTACGGTAACCAAATTCGGCACCTATATCAATACGATCGGTTAAAACCATTCTCACACCCAAACCAAAAGGTACAGCAAACTGCAATAAATTATATGGATTACGATCAGGATATGTGGTTAAACCCTGACCTTCTGTTGAAAGGGGCTTTAAATAGATTTTGTTGCCTGTTGTATCGAAAGCATAAGGATTATGCCTGAAGGCTGCCACAGCTCCAAAGATATAGGGAGAGAAGACCTTGTCATCCATGCCCAGAAAATGATATTCAGCTCCTGCATGTAATTCCCAGATATTGGTTGCAAAGCTGAGATTACGGATTTGGTTTTGCGGATTTTTCTGCAACCGATCTGCTGCCTGCACGTTAGCAAAATGCAACCCACCACGCAACATGATTTTTGGATTGAGATCATAACTCAGCCAGGCTCCTAATGCATAACGAGCTTGCTGAAAAGTGAAGGTTTTTGACTGCAGGTCGCCATTGTAATTGGCCATTCCTCCAAAAATATTTAAACGAAGATCCTGGGCTGCTAAATGATGGAAAGAAATAACCGCAAAGCAGAATAGATAAAGTTTTTTGCGCATGTTAATGTATTTAACAAAAATAAAGCCAGTCTTGTGTATGGGAGGATATTGAGTGAATGTTGAAAGTACAAACTTAAATATTATAAGTATATCAGGATAAGGATTGCTTACACCCATCATAAAAGTTCAATAAAAATCTTTAACCTTGCTGCTAAACGTTTGAATTATGACTACAGATAACGGTCAGTATTATCCTTCTTACCTGCAATTGGAAAAAATTCTTGATAGCCAGCGTCCATTAAGTTTTGAAGCAGGACAATCGCCGGCGCATGATGAAATGCTTTTTATCATCATTCACCAGGCTTACGAATTATGGTTTAAACAAATCCTTTTTGAACTGGAGTTTGTAAAAAAAGTATTCGGCAAGGAACAAGTTGATGATAACAGTGAAGACCTGAATTTATGCCGTCACCGGTTGAAACGTGTTACAAAAATTCTTGAATTGTTGAATCAGCAGGTAACGGTATTGGATACCATGACCCCGCTCGACTTTCTAGAATTCAGGAACCTCCTCACTCCTGCTTCTGGATTTCAAAGTAAACAGTTTCGTTTGATTGAAGCAACACTGGGACTTAAAATGGAGAATCGTCATCAGCATGCATATTATAAACGAACCAATGAAGGAGGCTTTGAAGAAAAAGATTTTAATGAGATCAATTCTATTGAAGATTCATTCACAATTCTGCAGCTCATTAATCAGTGGCTTGAGCGGATGCCTTTCTTCGATGAAAAATACTGGAATAGTTATACTGCCCAATTTCCTGCAACAAATGAACATGCTTTCTGGAGCGATTACCGTACACTGTACATGCAAAGTTTAACCGAGAGAGAACAACATAAACTGGCAGACTTTGATGCGCACTTTATTGAACAGAAAAATGAAGAAGGTTCGTTTAGCGATGCTGCCATGCGCAGTGCGTTATTTATTATGTTGTATAGAGACTTCCCTGTGTTTCAAACTTCTTTCCAGATACTGGATACACTCATTGAAATTGATCATTGGCTGGCGGGTTGGCGGCATAAACATTATGTAATGGTGAGGCGTATGATTGGCATGCGTGTTGGCACAGGTAATACAACCGGCGCTGGATATTTAGAAGGTGCCGTGCAACAGCATTATATCTTTAAGGACCTTGCATCCCTTTCAACCTATTTAATTGAACGGAGAAAATTACCGAAACTGCCGGATGAGTTGATTAAGGCGTTGGGATTTATGTAAGAAAAAGAGGTGACACTTTTACAAAAAGTGTCACCTCTTTTTCTTTTTTCTACTCTTATCTCAATAACTATAAACTATATATCCCCAGGGAGCTAAAGAAAAACTCTGTCCATCAGATAATTTTTCCGGCTTACCTGCGAATACATTCTGCGGCTCTCCTGCAATCTTTTCCTTTAATGTGAAAGTTTGCGGCTTGTTTGATAGATTCAATAGCACCAACACTTTCTTCCCTTCCTTTTCTCTTGTATAAGCATACACCGCATCATCATTGCTGGACTGGAGTTTGGTATAAGCAGCATCAATGGATAATGCAGGTGTGTTCTTTCTTAACATTAATAATGTTTTATAAAACGCAGCCCGTTGATATTTGCCAAAGCTGATAGTGTCTTTATAAAAAAATGAAACGGAATCAAGAAAGGGTTCTTCTTGCCCACTATAAATCAAGGGCAAAGTATTTTTCCATGTTTGTGATAATACAGCAAAGGGGGCATGTACTTCGCCCGGCATGGTTGCATAGTCTGCTTTGTTCCAACTATTCTCATCATGATTGCTGGTGAAATACATTTTGGCATAATTGGATGGGTAACTTTCATCGAGATGCCTGATGACTGTATCCAATACTCTTGCGCTTGCTTCGCCCATAGCTACTTTTTTCATTTTTGCAAAACCATCCCAACCATAACTTGCGTGGAAGCCGGCATCATGCAACCAGGCAACATCACCTTCGGCCAGCATAAAAATATCAGGCTTTATTTTTTTCAGTTCAGTGATACAATGCTGCCAGAAACTGCGTGGTACTTCACCTGCCACATCGCAACGAAAACCATCAATCTTTGTTTCAGTTAACCAGAATTTCATAGCGTTGATCATACTGTCATGCAAAACAGGGTTCCAGAAATTGAGATCTCTTGTATCGCTCCAGTCAAATGCAAAAGCAAATTTTCCATCTTTATTTTTTAGAAAAAAATCCGGATTGCTTTGCATCCATCGGTTATCAGCTCCTGTATGATTAGCCACCCAATCTGTAATGACTTTAAATCCCATATCATGTGCTTTTTGTACAAAAGCCTTCCAATCATCCATGGTGCCAAACTCAGGATTCACTGCTGTATAATCTGCAACTGCATAATAACTTCCCAATACACCTTTACGATCAACTTTGCTGATTGGAGTAATGGGCATGAACCAAAGGATCTCCACTCCCATCTCTTTCAATCGTGGCAACGATGCTTCAAATGCTTTAAATGTACCTTCAGTAGAATACTGACGAACATTTACTTCATAAATATTTGATTGTTTAATGTAGTCAGGAAAAGCAGAACCAGTTGTTTGTGCAGCTTCCTTTTTCGGCATCAGTTTGCAGGAGATCAGCAACATGCTGATGGCAGATACAGTCAAAATAAAATTCCGGATGGTCATGATCGTTAATTTAAAAATGAAAATTATTGCTTTTTCCGGTTCAATCAGTCAAATTTCCGGTTGAGCAAAATAGTTTTATTGCAACTCTATAAAATAAGTATCTTTTATCAGTCAAAACTATCGAAATTATGAAATCAACTTTCCTCTCTTTCATTTTTGCAAGCTTGTTTTTTCTGAATGCCTCAGCAGCAAATTTTAATATTACAATTAACGGGTTTAGCTACGTTCTGGATAATATCACGGTTAATGTCGGAGACCAGGTTACAATTGAAGCAAGTAGTTTTCACCCATTACTTCAGGTTAGCCAAGCTACCTGGAATGCAAATGGAACAACACCCTTAAGTGGTGGTTTTAATTCAACTTCAAATTTTACTTTTACCATTACTGCTCCTATGGGGGGTACAACTCTTTACTATGTATGCAGCAATCATGCGTCAAGCGGAATGAAAGGACAGATTAATGTGAATGTTGCGGCAGGTATCCCTGAAAACAGCATTCGTGATTTCAACTTTACCGTTTATCCAAACCCCATTATGGCTGATGCATGGATTAATGTGAGTGTAAAAAAAGCGGGAAGAATATCTATTGTGATGCATGATATGCAGGGCAGAATCATACAACATATTGTTGGTATGAATGTAAAAGCAGGTGAAATAACATTGCCGCTTGATGCAAGCCGGTTACAAAAAGGAATCTATATTCTCAACATGCGAACCACAGAAGGAATGATCAGAAAGGTGATCGTTATTCAATAAGTTTACATCATTTCTTTCAACTTTTCAACCAGCACATCGGCTTCAGCTTTTGTATTGTATTTGCTGAAAGAGAACCGCACAGGAATCTGGTTGGGGTTACTGTTGATTGCAAGAATTACATGCGAACCCTGCTGTGCACCGCTGGTACAGGCGCTTCCGCCCGATGCGCAAATTCCTTCCATATCTAAATTAAACAAGAGCATTTCTGTTTTTTCTGATTTGGGTACACTAACGTTCAATACGGTATAGTTACTCATACCCATCGAATCACCATTAAAGCTGAGTCCTTGAATGTTTTTTTTCAGCTTGTCAATTAAATAATATTTCACATCTTTTATATAGCTGCTTTCTTCTTCCTGATTTGCAGTTGCCAGTTCTAATGCTTTTGCAAAACCTACAATGCCGTAAACATTTTCAGTACCTGCACGCATATTTCGTTCCTGTCCGCCACCGTGGATATAAGGTTTGATGTGTACATTTTCATTGATGTATAAAAGACCTGCTCCTTTAGGTCCGTGAAATTTATGTGCCGAACCGCTGATAAAATGTACAGGTGTATTTCTCAGATCAAAAGGGAAATGACCAATTGTTTGTACTGTATCAGAATGAAAAATAGCATTGTACTGTTTGCATAAATTTCCAACTGCATGTAAATCGGTGATGTTGCCTATTTCATTATTGGCATGCATCAGTGTGACCAATGTTTTTTCTGTACTGCCAGCAAGTAATTGTTCAAGATGCTCCAAATCAATATGCCCGCTGGGTAATACATTTACATAACTCACTTTTGCTTCATCCCGGGTATTTAAATATTCAACGGTATGTAATGTTGCATGATGTTCAATGGGAGAAGTGATAATATGTTTACATCCCAGGTCCCTTACAGATGCTGTAATAGCAGTATTAGAACTTTCGGTACCCCCACTGGTAAAAAATATTTCGGCAGGATGTGCATGCAGAATTTTTGCAACCGTTTTTCTGGCATTTTCAATGGCAAGCCTTGTTTCTCTGCCAAAAGAATAGATGGATGAAGGATTACCGAAGTTGTTCTGCAGGTAAGGCAGCATCGCTTCCAGCACCTGCGGATCGATTGCCGTTGTAGCGGCGTTATCAAAATAAATACGATTTGTCATTACTGCTCTAGTTCTTGTTTTATTGGGGACAGGCGCAAAGATAATAAGAATGAATTGATGGGGAAAGTCTGCCTATATCAACTTCTTAATTACATCCATTACCTGTAATGCCAGTTCATTGGCTTTTACTATTGAATCAGCCTCCGAGTAAATGCGGATGATTGGTTCTGTATTACTGGCACGCAAATGCACCCAGTTTTTATCAAATTCTATCTTAACACCATCTTCTGTATTTACGGGATTAGATGCATACTGTTCCTTTACTTTTGCAAGAATAGCTTTTACATCTATTCCCTGTGGCAGATCAATTTTATTCTTGCTCATGAAATAATCAGGATACGTTTTACGCAGCTCAACCGTTGTTTTGCCTGATTGTGCAAGATGTGTGAGGAAGAGTGCAATCCCAATCATTGCATCACGACCGTAATGCAAAGTTGGATCAATGATACCACCATTACCTTCGCCACCAATGACTGCATTCACTTCTTTCATTTTTTTAATCACATTCACCTCCCCTACTGCACTGGCATGATATGTACCGCCATGTTTTTCTGTTATATCTCTTAAAGCCCTTGTTGATGAAAGATTAGAAACGGTATTTCCTTTTTTATGTGTGAGAATATAATCTGCCACTGCCACCAAAGTATATTCTTCGCCAAACATAGTACCATCGTTATTTACAAAACATAACCGATCTACATCGGGATCAACTGCTATACCTAAATCAGCTTTTTGTTTTATTACTTCAGTACTCAATTCAGTTAAATGCTCGGCTAAAGGTTCAGGATTGTGGGCAAAGTTGCCATGCATTTCTCCATTCAAGATAATGATATCTGTTACACCCAGTGCATTCAATAAAGCAGGCACAGCAACAGCACCTGAGCTGTTAATGGCATCCACCACAATTTTAAATTTCTTTTCAGCAATGTTTTTTTTATTTACCAGTGGATGAACAAGTATTGCATCAATATGTGTTTGTAATAAGCTATCATCGAAAGAATAAGTTCCTAATTCATGAACTGATGCAAATTCAAAGGCTTCTTTTTCTGCAATCATAAGCATTTGTTCGCCAAATTTTGCGCTGATGAATTCACCTTTTTCATTCAGCAGTTTCAACGCATTCCATTGTTTGGGATTGTGAGAAGCAGTGAGAATAATTCCTCCTGCTGCACCTTCAAACTTCACCGCCATTTCAACAGTAGGAGTTGTGCTTAAACCAAGATCAATCACATCCAATCCAAGCCCAAGTAAAGTATTTACAACAAGGCTGCTCACCATTTCACCACTGATGCGGCTATCTCTTCCCACAATTACTTTCTTTCCTTTACCCAATATCGTTCCAAATGCTGCTGTGAATTTTACAATATCAACAGGAGTCAGGTTATCGCCGGGTTTTCCACCAATAGTACCCCGAATGCCTGAGATCGATTTCATTAAAGCCATAGAATAAATTTGTGCGAAAGTAATGCTAAATGCCTAATGCGAAAAGCTCAAAGCATTCAGCTTTCAGCATTTAGCTTTCTTACATCATCATCTTATAAATCATTTCCTTCAGCAATGAAGCATCTTCTGTACCAATATCATTTACACCCACACTTCTTAAATTATAATGATGCATGAGTAAAAGTGCAGCTTGTACGCCATCAAATCCATAGATAGATGCAGTGACTTTATAATCTTTCATAAACCAGGCGTTGATGCCCGTTTGTGCAGCTACAGCTTTGTCATCGCCTTGTGTGCCAAACAACATAAACACTTTTGAGAAATAACTGTATAGCGAAGGCAGCACTAATTGAATAGGCGCCGCTTTAGGATTACTTTCAAAATACTGAACAATCTGCAAAGCCTTCAGCAGATTTTTTTTGCCTACGGCATTCTGCAGCTCAAATACATTATACTCTTTGCTGATACCAACAAATGCTTCAATATCATCTTCGGTTATAGTTGTTCGCTTACCAAGATTAAGGATTACTTTATCAATTTCATTGGCAATACGGCTGAGATCATTACCTATATGATCTACTAAAAGATGAATTGCTTTTTGTGTGGGTTGATAACCTTTGTTTTCAATAAACTCCTGTGTCCATGCAGGGAGTTCGTTATCATACATTTTTTTAGTGGTCAGTACCTCCCCTTTTTCTTTCAACAGCTTAGCAAGTTTACTACGACCATCAACTTTTTTTTCTTTATGTGCTACAACAAAAATGGTGGAGGTCAAAGGCTTTTCAATATAAGCTTCCAATTTGTCCAGTTCTTTCATTTGCTGAGCTTCTTTCAATATCACCACTTGTTTATCGCCAAACATTGGATATCGCATGCAGGCATTTACCACATCGGCCCAACTGGCATCCTTACCGTAAAAAACCGAAAGATTAAAACCTGTTTCTGCTTCAGTGAGAATATTGTGTTCAGCCACATCAACCAATTGATCAATATAAAAATCTTCTTCCCCTTCAAACCAATATACGGGTTTGAATTTATTTTTCTTCCAGTCGTTTAATATTTTTTCTGTACTCATCTATTCTGCAATAAATATATTTTCTGATGGCAGCAAAGGTAAATGTTGAAAGCGAAGAAAGATCTGTGCTACTGCAATAACATCTTTCTGGCAATACTCAACAATCCTTTTCATGTTTTTTTCCTTGTAATACACTTCTTTCACTTTACTTCCATCAATATCATCTTTCGGCGTTGCAATGCCTAAGCAGGCTGCCAGCAATTTAAGTGAAGTATAATTTTTATAATCACCAAACTTCCACAACTGCATGGTATCAATCAAATTTGTTTCCCATGGTTTTTTTCCACTGAACTGCATAAAAGCCGGTAAAGGCATTTGATTTACCAGCATCCGTCGGCTGATATACGGAATATCAAATTCTTTTATATTATGTCCGGTAAAATGAAAATCCGGAACAGATTTTTGAAAGTGCTCCAATTTTTCTGAAAATTCAACTAACAATTGTTTTTCGCTGGAATGTGCATAAGACTTTATGCGGAAACACAATCTACCGGCCTTATCTGTATAAAAATAGCCTGTACTGATACAAATGATTTTTCCAAATTCTGCTTGAATTCCGGCCCTTTGTTCATACATTTCTGCAGCAGAAAACTTTTCTGGCATGGTTTTGGAAATTTTGTCTTCCCAGAGAATCTTCCATGGATCAGGCAGCTCTTCAAACGATGGATATTGCGGTACTGTTTCAATATCAAGTATCAACAGATGTTCGGGTTTGTATGATTGCTGGTTAGCCATGATTTAAAACTAAATATTAATAAATCTAAAAACAAGTATTATGACTTATTCAAATTATCCTTCTGCAAATCCGCAGGATACTCCACCTTCAGCACCAAAAAAGGACAGTCGTGGATTGATCTATGGCTTATTGATTGCTGCATTGCTCGGCACTTGGGGTTACATTATCTGGGACAAATCAAAAACAAAAGAAGCAACAACCATGATGCAGTCTCAACTCAGCACAAGCGACAGTAGCAAAACTGCCGTACAAACAGAGTATAATGCGGCTTTACAGCGTTTGGATGAATTAACTACTATGAATGCCAGCATGGATAGCCTGGTAAAAACAAAAAATTCAGAAGTTTCAGGTTTGAAAACACGCATTCAAACTTTATTGAATAAGCAGAATAAAACTGCTGCTGATCTTGCAGAAACAAAGCGTTTGATCAAAGAATTGAATGGTAAAATCACCGGTTATGTTACAGAAATTGAAACATTAAAAGGTGAGAATCTCCAGTTGAAAACTGAGAAGCAGGAAATTACAACTCAAAAAGAGGCATTACAGGTGCAGTATGATCAAACAACTGTTGAGAAAAAAGCAGTTGAAGAAAAATTGGATGTTGCTTCTACTTTAAATGCAAATAATATCAATATCGTTACCATTGATGAAAGAAAAAATGGGAAAGAAAAGGAAAAAGATGTTGCAAAGCGTGTTGATAAAATACGTTTAAGCTTTAATATATTCAACCGTGTTGGTGAAGAAGGTACAAAAGATGTTTATGTTGTAATTACGGATCCTACAGGACAAGTAGTAAGTAACGAAGCGTTGGGAAGTGGCCGTTTCACAACAAGAGAAGAAGGTGAAAGAGTGTTTACAAAAATGACAAGTGTTACATTCGCAGCCGGTAAAACAGTTCCTGTTTCAATTGAGTGGAAACCCGGAGCAAAGTTTGTTGAAGGTGCATATAAAGTTGAAGTGTATAACAATGGTTTCAAAATTGGCGAAAGTTCAAAGACTTTACGTAAAGGTGGTTTATTTAGTTAAGCATACACAGTTGATGGTTTAGATAGAAGCGGCAGAGTCATCTGCCGCTTTTATATTTAGAACAAGGCTCTTACACTTGCCCGTCCTGTATGAATAGCTTTTGCTTCACCAGGTTTTCTTCCTTCATACTGAAAATTAATTTCCATATTGTTGGAGAGGCGTTTTGTAAAATCAAGGTTCCATAAAAAATTCTTACCGGGTAATAAAGCATCCAGCATAATAAATGCAACGGTTGTATTGGTTGCTCCTGTGAAACCGATATTGCTGAATTGAAATTTTCCATTGATGGTACTGCTTGATAAAACATTGTACCGCATTTCTGTAATGATGGAATGAATGGTTGCTTTTTCTTTTAATCCTTCCTGGTTTTCTTTTTCTTCAAACTTATAGTTAAGTGAGAACCGGTATTTTGTTCCGTTCTGGTAACTGAGCGATGGTTCAACCAGCCATTGAGCAAGATCAAAATTTCTGTTACCGAATTTTGGTGTGGCCAGTTTGTTGCTGATTGATTTTACTGTAACCACTGATGCGAAACGTTTAGACAGGTTCCAGCGTACACGGCTTGAAAAATCGCTGAGCGTTCTTGTTTCCAGGCCATAGGTTAATATGGAACGATTGCTATTACGGATATGTGTGAGATCAAACCCCCATGAACTGCTGGTACGATTAAAGAATAATGTATTGGTGATGATAGAACTGAGTGAGATCAAACTGGTGTCCGCATCAGGTTTGGAGAATGGATTTAAGTTGATATTTTTTTGTGAGATCTCTTTCTTGAAGATCTGCATACCTGATTGTACTGATATTCTTGTAATAAACTTTTTAATTCCTTTTACTTTATTCATATCAATCAATGCTCTTGGGTTCAGGTTTAAACTGTAATTGAATTGATTGTAATTGGCACGTATAAAATCTAGTGTGGGTGTAAACACACGGATATATCTTGCCTGGTCCTGGTACAATGCCACTTCAAATTCATTGATCTGCGGAATACCATCTGTATTATAATCATTCCATGTGTATTCACCCTGCCCTCCGGGCACTTCCAAAAATGAATAATCCCGGCGTTGTTCCTGTCCGCTTCCTGCTTCATACAGCACATTACCAGTAACCATTCCCTTCCATTCGTTCACAAAATATTCAGCTCGGCCAAGCAAAGTTCGTTCAGGTTTTTGTCCTGTTAACTGCGAATTATAAACTTTCAACTCTCTAACGGTGGCATTCAGGCGAAACTGGTGACGTTCGCTATTCATGAGTTCAACAAATGCGTTGTAGTTATAGCTGCGGTCAACCTGTTCAAGATTTTTTCCCAATGGCAGTTTATCTCTTCGGGTAAAGAAATTAGCACCCCATTTATTTGCTGCTTCTTTTGATCGGAGAAACAGGGTCCATGTATCCCACATAAAAGTAAGAGGGGTTAATGAATCCGTTTTCCTGTTCCTGATTTCACTGTGTTCTAAATAATACTGTCCTCCAATTTCAATCTGATCCAGTTTGTCAAATCGTTTTTTCAGATCAACCCTGGGGCGAAGAAAAAAACCTTTATTGTTGCCACTATCAGTAGAAGAATAATTCATGTTTCCATTCCATGTCCAACCTTGTTTGGTAAGAGAATGTTGTACCATATGCCTTACGCCGTTGAATAAATTTCCACGCTGATAACTCTGAACGGCGTAATTAAACTTATGTTCCCTGCCACGCATTAATTCCACCTCCGCATCAATAATCTGTTCCTTTTCCTGTTGCAGAAAAATGGGTAGCCCCCACTCTCTTGTAAATTCAACAGGACGTAACCGCTCCAATGCACGGAAACGATCCTGCACATATTCATAACCACCGGTTAATTTGTACTGCAAAGGATTTTTGATGTTCCCTTTAAAACGATTGCTGTACTGCAATACCAATCGGCCTGCTGCTCCATCATCATTGGCTTTATCTTTCCGGGAAAGTGTATTGATATCAAACCGGCTTACTGCCAGTTCCGATTTCATAAGAAAATTTTTATTGATTTGATAATCTGCCCCAACCGTTATCATTTGCTGGGTGCGGGGTGCAACCAAACGCACGGCAGGTACAAATCTTCCTTTCCTGATTCCATTATCAGGAGCCACCCATTTAAATGTTCTGCCGTTTGCTCCGTTAATTTCCTGTATATAATCGCCATTACCATCACCCACATCAATAAATGATGCACTATACACATCGGGTTGATCAATGGTTGTGTACACCAGTACAGAATCATAAGTAATACTATTAACAACAGAATCAATGAGACGATACACAATACGATTGGCTTCAAATGTATCTTTTACAGTAGAAGGAAACAATGCTGTTTCCACTTTATCACCTACATCAAATAAAAATTGTTTTTGCTCTGTATTCAATACTTGGTTAACAGAAGTATTTCGGGAGTCGGAATTTGAAAATGCATTGACACGAAAAGTGATTTTGTCATTTACTTTTAATTCGTTGCCAACAATAAATTGTGAGTTGAGAAAGTTCCGGTCGGCATATTCAAACTCTACCTGTATGCGCCTGTCTTTCGTAATCATTCTCCTTGGTGTAAATGTAATCTCAGCTGTATTGTAGTTGATCACATAATCCTGGTCCTCGCCACGCTGCATTAATTCGCCATCAATAAAAACACGTTCAGTTCCTGCCAGTACAATAAAAAACAATTCACCATTCGGCCCCTGCAAACGATAAGGGCCTTGATTTCCTTCCAGGCCCTGAAATACATGACGATTAAATTTTCCTTTGGCAATAGCACCAGTGAGCAACGATGAGTTCTTTCCATTCTTAAATACTTTGCTTTCATTTTGAAAGGAGATCCCCTGCAAGCGTTTATAAAAACTGAGAAAATAGGCATCGTTTCTTCTAACATCAATATCGCCCAGGTTTAATTGCCATCCCTTTTTCTTTAACTGAATCCATACACGATCAAATTCATTCAACTGCTGGGTATTACCTTCAGCCTGCACAGGAATATTGTTATCAGTTAATGCCGCTGAAAGCATCATGCTATCGCCAATCATTCCATTGATCTGCAGATTGAGCAAACCATTCACTACTGCATCCTGGTTGTTGCCAAACGAAATTCCACGGCCAAAACTTCCGTTATAATTCACATTACCGAAATCAAACATGTTTTTCCCAAATCCTGTTTCATTATCAATCGTGATGGGTGTAGTGATAAAATTGTTTTTTATATCATCAAACTTCATCCGGTTTACCTGTGCATTGAGTTTATATGGAAAAACACGATAACTGATCGTTACAGAGTCGAAAGATGGTGCGGTGATCCATAAGAGTTGTGCATTGATGTCATCAACCCTGTAATCAGTTTTTGCTGATCCTGCAATAAAAACCGAATTGGGAACAAGACTCAACGAATCAATCTTTACCGGACTTGTTTTGGTGCTGATCTTTTTCGTTCGAAGATTAGATAAAGAGGGCACCTGCTGTGCAAAAGCAAGCAGTGAGGGAAGCAAAACAGCTGTGAAAAAGAAGAGTTTTCTGATAAGTTAGTGGTTTTCAGGATAAGAATGTGTAAAAATAGAATTTATTGTGCAACTCACAGTCTTATCGGTATCTGCTCACCTGAAAGGTGACTGAAACCTTTGCAAATGATCAACAGACCTCCGGGGTTTTTAAAACCCCCGGAGGTCTTCTAATCATCCTACGTATGCTGCATAAAAAAACCTCCTGTTCAGGAGGTTTGTATCATTTTAGGGAAGCATGCTTATTTGTTGGCGGTTAAACTGGCCATGGTATAATCAGCATTCAAACGTGCAATATTGGTAATGGAAATTTCTTTTGGACAAACTGCTTCACAAGCCCCGGTGTTTGTACAAGCACCAAATCCTTCTTTATCCATTTGCGCCACCATATTCAATACTCTTGTTTTACGTTCAGGTGCTCCTTGAGGAAGTTGATTGAGATGACTTGCTTTAGCACTAACAAACAACATGGCTGAAGAATTTTTACAGGCTGCTACACAAGCTCCACAGCCAATACAGGCTGCTGCTGCAAAGGCAGCATCTGCTTTTGCTTTATCAATAGGCAATGAATTGGCATCAACTGCATTACCGGTGTTGACACTGATAAAACCACCGGCTTGTATAACCCGGTCAAAAGCGGAACGGTCAACCATCAAATCTTTGATCACCGGAAATGCATTGGCTCTCCAGGGTTCAACCACAATTGTATCACCTTCATTGAAGGCACGCATGTGCAACTGGCAAGTAGTATTGGCTTCCCATGGTCCATGCGGACGACCATTGATATACATGCTGCACATACCACAAATACCTTCACGGCAATCATGGTCAAAGGCAATCGGATCTTTTCCATCACCAATCAGTTCTTCATTCAACACATCAAACATTTCAAGGAAACTCATTTCTGTTGAAATATTCTTTGCATCGTAATTTTCAAAACTGCCTTTGTCGTTGCTATTCTTCTGGCGCCAAACTTTCAGTTTTACATTAATGTTTTTATGTTCCATAGCTATGAATGTGTCAATTTGAAAATTTGAAAATTTGAAAATGCAAACAGCGCACTCCAAATAAACCCTGAAAGTCTTCCTTTTGAGGAAGCAATGATTTTCGATAAAATCTTAAGAATTTCATCCAGATCTGCTTTCAGTTTTGGATCGTTGCTATAACTTTTACTTCGCTCACAAAGAATCAGCCAATACAATGTTTCACTTGCTTCTTTAGCTGCTATTTTCATTTTGTGAATGAAATCAGCTTTGCTTTTAGCATTTTGGGCTTCAAATACATTTGCGCCAATGCTTGTTGCCGACCGAAGTAATTGCCGTGCAATTACATATTTTCTGTCTTGTTCAAGAACTTCGCAATATGCTATGACCGTCACAGAAAAATCAAGCTTTTTGGTCACAATCACATTGTCTTTATCGTTTCTCATCATTTGAAATTTGAATGTTAGCAATTTGGTTTCATTCTCAAATTACCACATTTTCAAATTTTCAAATTACTTACTTATAACTTCTCTGACTTGGTTTCACCACTTCATAATTCAAATCTTCTTTATGTAATTGCCAATCATGATCTCCTTTCATTTCCCAACTGGATACAAACATGAATTGATCATCATGACGTAATGCTTCTCCTTCATCTGTTTGATGTTCTTCACGGAAATGACCGCCACAACTTTCTTCCCGGTTCAATGCATCCAAACACATCAGCTCACCCAATTCAATAAAGTCGGCTACACGATTGGCTTTATCTAATTCAGGATTCATTTCATTGATCTCTCCGGGTATACGTACATCACTCCAGAACTCCTGTTTCAACAATTGAATTTCTTTGATGGCCTCTTTTAATCCTTCAGCATTTCGGGCCATGCCGCATTTATCCCACATAATCTTACCTAAACGTTTATGGAAACTTTCAACTGTTTTAGTTCCTTTAATGCTCATGAGCATATGAATACGATCACGAACCTTGCTTTCCGTTTCAGCAAAAGCAGGATGATCTGTAGAAATGGATTTTACTCTGATTTCATCTGCCAGATAATTTCCAATTGTATAAGGAATTACAAAATACCCATCAGCCAAACCCTGCATCAGAGCACTTGCACCTAAGCGGTTGGCACCATGATCGCTGAAGTTGGCTTCGCCTAAACAATATAAGCCGGGAATATTTGTCATCAGTTCATAATCAACCCATAAGCCACCCATGGTATAATGCACGGCAGGGTAAATCCGCATCGGAAATTCGTATGGATTTTCACCAGTTATCTTTTCATACATATCAAACAGGTTGCCATATTTTTCTTTCACAACATCCTTGCCCATTTGAGTAATGGTTGCTGCGTCGGCTCCAATTCCTCTCTTACCAGCCTCAATTTTTCCGTAACGTTGAATGGCTGCAGCAAAGTCAAGATAAACAGCCTGTTTGCTTGTACCAACCCCATAACCGACATCGCAACGTTCTTTTGTTGCACGGCTGGCCACATCACGGGGAACGAGGTTACCAAATGCAGGATACCTGCGCTCTAAATAATAATCTCTTTCTTCTTCAGGAATATCAATTGATTTTCTTGTTTCGCCTTGTTTTTTGGGTACCCATATCCGGCCATCGTTTCTTAATGATTCACTCATTAATGTCAGCTTACTCTGATGATCTCCACTAACAGGAATACAGGTAGGATGAATTTGAGTAAAACAGGGGTTGCTGAAATAAGCCCCTTTCTTGTGCGCTTTCCATGCAGCAGTTACATTACTGCCCATCGCATTGGTTGACAAATAAAATACATTTCCATAACCACCACTGCATAACAGCACGGCATGACCGAAATGACGTTCCAGTTCACCCGATACCAAATTCCTGGCAATGATGCCACGGGTTTTACCTTCAATCATTACAATATCCAGCATTTCATGACGGGTGAACATTTCTACATTGCCCAATGCAACCTGACGTTCCAGCGCCTGGTAGGCGCCTATCAATAACTGTTGACCTGTTTGTCCGGCAGCATAAAATGTACGTTGTACTTGTGTGCCACCAAATGAACGGTTACTTAATAAACCACCATACTCTCTTGCAAAGGGAACACCTTGTGCTACACATTGATCAATGATACTTGTACTAACTTCGGCCAGGCGATGCACATTGCCTTCTCTTGAACGGTAATCGCCACCTTTGATGGTATCATAAAATAAACGATAAACACTATCACCATCGTTCTGATAATTCTTAGCAGCATTTATACCACCCTGCGCTGCAATAGAATGTGCCCGGCGTGGGCTATCCTGGAAACAAAATGCTTTTACTTTATAACCCAGTTCGCCTAATGAAGCTGCTGCAGATGCCCCAGCCAAACCAGTTCCAATTACAATAATTTCAATACTGCGTTTATTGGCAGGGTTTACCAGTTTACAAGTTGACTTATAGTTTTTCCATTTCGTATCTAATGGACCGGCAGGAATTTTTGAATTCAGCATAATACAAGTTGAAAATTTGAAAAGCTGTCAATTTGATTATATGCAGACAGCATTCTAAATTATAAATACATTTTTTGTTTATCAGCAATTGTTCAGCAATAAGGCTTCTGTTGCGTCGCACACTTTAACTGAATCAACATTGTTCATCAAAATTTTTATTTATCACATCATTTTATTCAATCCATTTTAAATACATCGCTATAGGCATTAAAGCAAACAACAATCCTACAATTACGGAGAACCCAACACCAAGAGAGGTTAACAGTATTAAATAACGATTGTTGCTTACTCCTACAGTCCGGAAGGAGCTTTGAAAACCATGCATCAAATGCCAGAACAACGAAAAACATCCCAAAACATAAATGATCACTACCCACAACTCACTGAAAGTTGCTTTCATTAAACCAAACATATCATGCATCAACACACCATTATATTCAACAGGCATATCCAGTCCGGCTTCGGTAAACCGGGCAGGAATCCAGAAATGTGTAAAGTGTAAAATCAAAAATAATAAGATGAGTGTACCGAGTAATCCCATACTACGGCTGTACCATTTACTTCCACTATTACCCATTGGTTGGTCATAACCAATTTTTCTGCTTTGCCTGTTTTGAATGGTGAGCAGGTAACCCTGGATGATGTGTAATAAAATGCCGGCCATCAATCCAACCTCCATGATTCGGATCAATACAGTTGAACCCATGAAATGGGCAGCTTTGTTAAACATCTGCCCGTTATCATCCGGGTTGAACAAATCAGCAAAAATGGTTGAATTGATACTTACATGTATAATCAAAAAAGTGATCAGGAAAAGTCCTGTAAGACCCATCACTAATTTTTTCCCGATAGAAGAAATAAACATCTGCTTAAACGTCATAACGAATAGTTTTGGAGAACCGTTGCAAATTTAGGACAGGAACGTACAAAAAGTTCAGTTATAGCTATTTATTAAAAACAAAAATAGCCGCTGAAAACAGCAGCTATGAATATATTTAAAAGCAGCTATTATTAGAATCTAAAACCTATTGTTAATCCTGCTCTTACACCAGCCCATGGGCCATCAATAATTGCTTTTACGCTATTGGCACTTATTTGAGATGTAATTTTCCCAACCGGTAAACTTTCATTGAAATCTTCAATTGTAGTTCGGATATCATTTTGTTCTGCTGCAGTAAGAGGAGATGTTGGTACTCCAGTTAAAGACCCGTTGCTTTTGCCATAATGAGCACCCAGGATCCACCAATCAAGTGAAATGTATTTACCGAGCGCCCATTGTGCACCAAACATTAAACCGCCGGTATGAGTAGCTACATCACCTTTGAGCTTAACGGTATTAGTAGTCGTAGGGCTGGTTGCGTATTCAATGGGCAATTCGCTTGATGTAAACTTTGCAAATCGGTAATAAGGCGCAATATAAAACCCACGTCCAAATCCTTTTTTACCCAGGTAGAATCTAACTTCAGGAGTAATAGCAAAGTTGCCTATTTTAAGGTCATTGATCGTTTGGCTTACCTGGGGATCATCTGAACCAGCAATATTGTTAAATGCGCTTTTAAAAGGCAGCGTGGTTGAAGGCATTGTGCGAAGTCCTAACGCAACAGAAATGCGTTTGTTAATGACACGTTCATATTGAAATGAATAATTTTTAAGAGCAATCGCCATGAGGTTGACCTTTACAATATTCATTTTCTGCACACTGCTTTTTGAATTGGAAGGGGCAGGATCGTTTTTTTTGGTACCGGCTTGCTGATCAAGTTTTGACTGTGCAAATAGTGCAGGAAGAGCGGCCAAACAAATGAGCAATGCGGCAGCTGTTTTTTTGGGTTGCATATAAATTGGTTTTGGTGTGATAATATTTATTAAAACTCGTATAAAAATATCATAATTGGTATACCTACTAAAGGGTATTTTAACGGTTTATGCTTTAAACCTTTAAACGTTGAGAAAGTTCACCATCAATTTTATTAAACAGGTGATAGGGTTTGTAGATGCGCCAGTTGTCTAATTCCATTAATTCCAGATAACGGTTGAGCTTGAGTTTTTTAAAATCGTATTGAGTTTGCTCAGGCATATTGAGAATAATGGTCCAGCCGTTTTCATCAGCGCAGTTCTCATACCATTCTTCATAATAATCTTTTTCGCTGTTGTGGAAGTTGAGTACATTTTCTGCTATAAGGATGAATTTATAAATGCCTTCACTCATTAGTTTATCAATCACTTCACGTTTTAATTCCATGATATCATTTTCAATGGCATCGTTCCATTCACCAATCAGTTCAATGATGGCATATTTTTCTTCGTAATCTGCAAGTAAAATTTTAAGGTATAATGTACGGCTGCCGAATTCATCCCATTGCGGATGAATATAAAAATTATAGACCGTTTGAGAAAACTCAAATTCAGAGTACTCTCTTCCGAAGAAAGGTGAGCGTTCATCTTCTTCACTCACATAAATGTGGCGCCAGTTGAAAAATGGTTCTATATCATGCATAATAAGTCTTCAACACAGAAGATTATGATGCAAATTTTAAGATTGCTGATTGAAATAAAAAAATTAAATCAAACAAACATCTCTGCAGACTCAGTTTTTCAATTCTTCAGCAAAAAATCCCTGACTGTACAATACACTAAAAGCATTAACATAATTCAGCAAACTGCCTTTGATCAGCCCTTTTAAATGATCATGGCTCATGCAATAGGCTTGATTGGTTAAAGAAAGTTTGTAAGAATTAATTTTGTGAAATGCCAGACGGGCAACTTGTGTGGTGTGATCATCAACAATATTAAATTGTTCGGCAATGTGCGCCTGATCATCGAAGAATGGCTTGTTCATAGAAATAGGTATTGGTTTTACAAATATTGGATAATTGAATAACATAAATATAAAACAGAAAATGGTTTCCCCATGTAGTAAAAACACTCTGTCTTTTGTAGTTATTACTGTTGCTGTGCGGCCTCCATAGCCATTCTTTCTGCCTCCTGGGCTGCTTTAGTAATGATCATTTTTACATCATTCAATTCTTCAAATATGTGTCCATCCTCATAACCCACTGAAACATATACTGAAAGTGTTTGCCTTGCAAGGCCTTTGAAAGTTCCTTTAGCAGGTGTGCAATCATTGAAATTACGCCCTACTGCCAGCTTTACATGATGTGTTGTAACCCATACATTGTTAGTAGGGTCAATGCCCGTCCAACCGAGTTGAGGAATCCATGCTTCTACCCACGCATGTGTTGCACCTTCACCCCGCATGCCATTTTTATTGGGGCAAATATAACCGCTTACATATCTTGATGGAATGCCCATTGTACGTAACAACTGTAAAAGCACATGTGCAAAATCCTGACACACTCCACTTCGATGTTCAAGAATTTCATCAACGGTAGATTCAATGGTGGTGATTCCTTTGATGTATTTAAAGTCGGTGAAAATAAAACCTGAACAAATTTCTACAATCTGCATGATCGTTTTATTCCGGTGATCAAAAGAGAGAATCATCTCTTCTACAACCTGGTTTAAAAGAATTTCATCTGGTCTTATTAAATCAATCAGGTTAAAATCGCCGGCTATGTTTTGTTCCAGGTCTTCCCATGTACTGTCAACGGTTGTTATCAACTCGTTTCCCATGGTTCGTACAATGATTCTGCTGTCGATGGTTAATTCATGATGTGCTTCCACTAAACTGAAATCGGCACAGCGGTTGCCAAAGTAATCAAGAAAAAGAAACAACTCAGGGTCAGCAGTAATGTTTACTTCATGTTGCAGTATTTCCTGCTGGTCAGATGCAATTGGATAAATGCGTATTTGATTCACACTTTCTTTTACCGGCCTGTTATAACTGTACCTTGTAACGTGTTGTATTTTGAAAACGGGCATTGTTTGATTTTACTAAGCGTACGAAAAAAATTGTTGACCCAACACATGCGAAAACCTGAGCAGATCCTGTTTGGTTTCCTGCAGAAAACGCTGTAAAGTAATTTCTTTGATGGAATTTTCATCAGCAAATTGTACACGGCTGTAAATACGACCAAATTCACGGTTGAGCATTTCTTTTTGTGCAGGTTGATTTTCATCCAGCACATCTTTTAAATATTTTCCTAATCGGCTGAGGGAATAAATGATGGAACGTGGGAAATGACTGTTAAAAACAACCTGGTTAATTACATTGGCATTTGTTGCACTATTCTGGTAATTCTTTAAATGTAATTCATAACCAGATAAAGACAACAACAGGTTGCGCCAGAATAAAATATCCTTATGATCGTCCAGATCAAAATCAATCTGTTCAAAATGTTTTGAAGTAACCTCAGCGGTTAAAATACCTCGTTCAATAAAACGGCCCATACTCATATAACTCCAACCCATACCTCTTGGCATGGTAGTATCTGTTACACCTACATACGTTAAACAAAGTTTCAACAATTGATCTATGGTGGCCAATGCATCCGCACCAGCTAATTTGCGTTCGAGGTCACTATGATTAACCGCATGATAAATCAGATTCACTTCTTCCCATACTTCTTTGGTGATGTGATCCTGCATACCTCTTGCATTTTCCCTTGCCCTGTTAATGAGGCAGCGTAAAGAGTTAATATTCGATTGGCGTGTAACCAGGTACTGCAATGAACTGGTGGTTGTATATTCAAATGTATTGATCTCTTCTTCTTTTAAATTGCCAAACATTTGCAGAACGGGTTTCCATGAATGATGCCCATATGTTCCTTTGTCAAGCGACAAGATATAGTTCGTATATAAAACTCGCAATAAACCTTCTGCCCGTTCCATATAACGGTTCATCCAGAACATTGAATCGGCCACTCTGCTTAACATTTGTTATAATGGATAATTTGCTAATTGATAATTATTTCTGCCATCGAAACACAAAATCTTCAAAACTGTTTTACTTTAATACATAGTGAAGTTCTTAACTCATACCTCGTATCTAGTATCTCGTACCTCGTATCTCGTACCTCGTATCTCGTACCTCGTATCTTGTACCTCGTATCTCGTACCTCGTATCTCGTATCTCGTACCTCGTACATCATACTTCATACATTGTATTAATCCACTACCCAGGTATCCTTACTTCCACCACCTTGCGATGAATTAACCACCAATGATCCTTCTCTCAATGCCACTCTTGTTAAACCTCCGGGAACAATTTTTATTCCATCTGGTCCGCATAATGCATAAGGGCGAAGATCTACATGACGTGGTTTTAATTGTCCATCAATAAAGCAAGGAACAGTTGATAATTGAATAATAGGTTGTGCAATAAACTCTCTTGGGTGTTTTTCAATTTCAATTTTCATCTGGTTCATTTCTTCATCACTGGCTTTATTTCCCATCAACATACCATACCCGCCACTTTGATTGGTTCTTTTCACCACCATTCGCTGCATATTTTCAAACACATGTTTACGTTCATCTTCATTACTCATCTGGTAGGTTGGAACATTGGGCAATATTGGTTCTTCGTTCAAATAATATTTGATCATGGCTGGTACATAAATATATACTGCTTTGTCATCTGCAACTCCATTACCTACAGCATTGGCTAATGCAACAGTCCCTTTCCTATATGCGCCCATAATACCCGGAATACCCAAAACACTATCGGGCCGGAATAATAACGGATCCATAAACTCATCATCAATTCGCCTGTAAATGACATCTACCTGTTGAAAACCACTTGTTGTTTTCATAAACACTTTGTGATTATTAATGACCAGATCTTTTCCCTCTACCAGTTGAATGCCCATTTGACGTGCAAGAAAAGTATGCTCATAGTAGGCAGAATTATAAATGCCGGGAGTAAGTAATACAACCGTGGGATTAGATACTGGTCTTGGTGATAAGGCCATTAAATTATTATGAAGCATCAAAGGATAATTGTTCACCATCCGTACATTGGCATTGGAGAGTAATTCAGGAAATAAACGTTTGGTTACCTCCCTGTTCTCCAGCATATACGAAACACCTGAAGGTGTGCGCAGGTTATCTTCCAGGATATAAAAGGTTCCATCTTCACCACGGATGAGGTCAATACCTGAAATATGCACATATAAATCATAAGGAACTTTAATGCCTGCAACTTCACGCAGGTAATGCGAACAGGAAGAAATCAATTCAGCGGGAATGATCTTGTCTTTAATAATCTGTTGCTCATTATAAATGTCTTTAAGAAAAAGATTGAGGGCTTTTAACCGTTGCTGAATTCCTTTTTCAATATGATCCCATTCGGCTGCTGTGATGATGCGTGGCAGAATATCAAAAGGAAAGATGCGCTCAATGCCTTCATCATCGCTGTAAACGGTGAAGGTAATGCCTTGGTTCATGAATAAATCACCGGCCAGCTTGGCTTTGAGATGAAGTGCCTCCACACTGTGTTCAAAGATTGTTTCCATCAATTTTTGATAAGGCACACGGATATCACTGCCTTGCTTCATTTCATCAAATAAATGATGATCTGGATTGTATTGATGGATCAGGTGGGCGCTGCTCATATTCAGTATTCAAGTTAATAAAAAAGAGTTGTTGCAAACAAATTCTTGTTTGGCAAACAACTCTGCTTAAAAATAAGGAAGATCAATGACTTTTATACAACCGACATTAAATATTCTTTGAGTTGTAAAAACGATGCTCCCATTTTCATTGATTGCTTTGGCAGATTAATAATTTGTTCTACCACTTCCGGTAAAGGAATTTTTTGATTGAGTACTGGTTCCACTACATCATAAAACTTAACGGGGTGTGCTGTTTCAAGGAAAATACCTTTCACTGCCGGTGGGCCATCCGCCGGTATGGCGGATGACTCACCGTGTTGTGCTGCTAAATATCTTTCCAATGCCAGGTATCCTACAGCGCCATGCGGATCAAGCACATAATCATATTCTTCAAACACCCGTTTCATCGTTGCTTTGGTTTCGTCATCAGTAATACTTACGCTGCTGAATTTTTCTTTTAATCGTGGGAATTGTTGATGAAACAATTCCAATATCCGTATAAAGTTGCTTGGGTTGCCCACATCCATGGCATTACTGATAGTTGCTATTGCTGATTTGGGCTGGTATTGTTGCGATTGCATATAAGCAGGCACAATATCATTGGCGTTACATGCCGCAATAAAATGTTTTACAGGTAAGCCGCTCATATGTGCTAAGATGCCTGCGCAAATATTGCCGAAGTTGCCGCTGGGCACAGAGATAATAGGCGGCTGATCCTTTTCTTTCCATTGTTTATAGGCAAAGAAATAATAGAATTGTTGCGGTAGCCATCTTGCTACATTAATTGAATTGGCTGAAGTAAGAAATAATTGCTTGTTCAATTCAACATCAGTAAATGCCTGTTTCACCATTTGCTGACAATCATCAAAATTTCCATTTACTTCCAGTGCATGAATATTGTTACCGAGTGTTGTTAATTGTTTTTCCTGTACACTGCTTACTTTGCCGCTGGGGTACAGGATCACTACTTCTACCCCATCTACATTATAAAACCCATTGGCAACTGCACCACCGGTATCGCCACTTGTTGCAACAAGTACGGTTATCTTTTTACTTGCTCCTTTTACAAACTGAGCCAGGCACCTGCTCATAAATCTTGCTCCTACATCTTTAAATGCCAGCGTTGGTCCGTGAAATAATTCAAGAGAAGAAATGCTTTCGTTCACTTTTACCAATGGAATGGGAAAGTTCACCGTTTCTGATACAATACGATAGAGTTCTTCTTCTGCAATTTCATTTCCGATATAAGGTTGTATAACACGGAATGTAATTTCTTCATTGCTGATGGATTCAATATTACGGATGAGTTCCTGATCAACCTGTGGAATGCTTTCAGGAAAATACAATCCTTTATCTGGTGCTTGCCCAAGTATGGTAGCTTCTTTAAAAGAGGCAATAGGTGATTGTTTATTTAAACTATAGTATTTCAATTTGGAAATTTGTCGATTTGGAAACATCTTACATCGTACCTCGTACATCTTTCATCACTTCCACACCGGATTTATTAATCGTTGTTACATAAGTTTTGAATTCAATTCCCAACCGGGTGAATATTTCTTTCATGATCAGTTCTACATCTTTTGCAGTTGACTCCTCTTTACTCAACATAAAGATGGAAGGTCCGCTGCCGGAAATACCACCACCTAATGCACCGGCTTCTTTGCTTTTTGTTTTGATCTCATCAAAGCCAGGAATTAAAATACTTCGAACAGGCTCGATGATCACATCTTCTAAACTTCTTCCTATCAAATCCGTATCGCCTTTTTCAAAACCAGCAACAAGGCCGGCAATATTGCCCCATTGTTTAATGGCATCTTTCAGCAATACTTCTTTACGCAAAATTTGGCGGGCATCACTTGTCTTTACTTCAATCTGCGGATGAACAACGGTTACAAACAATGCAGGTGCATTCAGCTTAATAATATCCAACGGATGAATAGAACGGATCAGTGTAACACCTCCTAAAATGCAAGGAGTAATATTATCAGCATGTTTTACACCACTCGCCAGCTTTTCACCATTCATAGCAAACTGCACCAATTCATCAGTTGAAAAAATATTACCCAATAAATGATTGGCTGCAACAGCTGCGCCTGCTGCACTAGCTGCACTTGAGCCTAAACCACTGCCTGGCTTGATATGTTTTTCAATTTCTACTTCAAAGCCAAATTGGTTGTCCATTTTTTCCATGATAGATAATAACACAACGCCTGCCACATTCCTTTCTGCTTCTGTTGGAAGATTATACACATCCTTATTCGTGATGATTACTTTTGGATCATTAATCAACTTCAGTTTCATAATATCGCAGGGCTCCGTTAAAGCCATTCCCAGTATATCAAAACCGCAAACAAGATTGGCAACTGTTGCCGGGCATTGAACTGTTACAAAAGCAAGCCCCCCTGCTCCTATGGGGGAGCTGTTACGACTCAAAGATTTATTTGTACCATCAATCATTTTGAAATTATATTATAGGTCGTTAATAATTTTCAAATCTTATAATTCATTCGTGTTTTACTGAACACCCCTTCAGGAGATGGGGCTATATTGCTCTTAAAATGTCTGCAAATACACCGCTTGCTGTTACTTCAGCACCAGCACCAGCACCTTTCACCACCAAGGGTTGTTCTTTATAACGATCAGTATAAAACAGCACCACATTATCTTTTCCATACAAATGATACAGATCATGTTGTGGTGGGATATGCTGCAATCCAACACTTGCTTTTCCTCCCCCATCTCCTAAAGGGGAGCTAATATAGCTGGCAACAAATTTTAATTTGCAATTTTCTGCTTTCGCTTTTTCGTAAATCGCTTTGAAATGTGCTTCTTCTTTTTTCATGGCCTCATAAAAATCGGCAACAGTTCCTTTCATGCAACTTTCAGGTAAGAATCCATTGCAGGAAATTTCTTCCATTTCCATTGGTACACCTGCTTCCCGTGCAAGTATGAGAATTTTACGCATCACATCCGTTCCACTTAAATCTAAACGTGGATCAGGTTCAGTATATCCTTCATCCTGTGCCTGTTTCACTACATCTGCAAACAGTTTTGTGCCATCATAATTATTGAACACAAAATTAAGGGTGCCGCTTAATACCGCTTCCATACGATGAATGCTGTCACCACTTCGCATCAGATCATTTAATGTGCCGATGATGGGTAAACCTGCTCCCACATTTGTTTCAAATAGAAATGGCGCATTGTATTCGCCGGAAAGATGTTTCAGTTTTTTGTAATTACTAAGTTGCGAAGATGCCGCCACTTTATTACAGGCAACAACCGCAATACTTTTTTCAAGTAATAAAGCGTATGAATCTGCTATGCTTGCATTTGCTGTTACATCAACAAAAACAGAGTTCCTTAAATTTTTATAAATGATCGATTGAATAAATTGTTGCAGGTTGGCGGGTTCTCCTTGTTCCAGGGATGATTCCCAACAATTCAGATCAATGCCCGTTTCATTGATGAGCATTTGACGGCTGTTGCTGAGCCCGGTAACGTTTACCTGCAAACGCAGATGTTGTTCGAGGAATGTTCGTTGTTTGATTAACTGTGCTATTAATTTCTTGCCCACATTACCGGTACCAACAATAAATAAGTTGATTTGTTTTTTGCTGGTTTCAAAAAATTCTTCATGTAAAACGTTTACCGCCTTACGTACATCTGATGTTAAAACAACAGCGGAAATATTCCGTTCTGTTGAGCCTTGTGCAATGGCACGGATGTTTACACCATTACGTCCTAATGCAGAAAACATTCTTCCACTGATGCCGGTGTGATGACGCATTTGATCGCCTACCAATGCAACGATTGAAAGATCTTTTTCAATTTGCAGCGGCTCTACTTTTTCGGAAGCAATTTCATACTCAAAGGTTTTGTCAACTGCTTCTTTTGCTTTAAGAGCTAATGAAACATCAACCCCCACACAAATAGAATGTTCAGATGAACCTTGTGTAATAAGTATCACATTGATCTGCGCATTTGCCAATGCAGCAAACAAACGACTGCTGAAACCGGGAATGCCAACCATACCACTTCCTTCCAGGCTGAGTAATGCCAATGAATTAATACTTGAAATACCAGTAATAATATTAGAGGATTCAGATTTGTTTTCAATCACTGTTCCATGATCAGTTGCGGCAAATGTGTTCTTGATCCAAACGGGGATATTTTTATTCAGCACCGGTTGAATGGTTGGCGGATAAATAACTTTTGCCCCAAAGTGCGAAAGCTCCATCGCCTCCTGGTAAGAAATTGAAGGAATGATCCGGGCATTCAACACCCATCGTGGATCAGCAGTCATCATACCACTTACATCGGTCCATATTTCCAATGCAGTTGCATCAACCGCACCTGCAAGAATTGCAGCAGTATAATCTGATCCGCCACGGCCCAATGTTGTAGTAATCTTATTTGCATCACTGGCAATAAAACCCGGAATAACAATTAATTTTTCTGATACCTCTTTTAGATAATCACTTACCTGTTGATTTGTTAAAGGGAAATTGACAATTGCATTACTGAAATTGGAGTTTGTACAAATAAGCTCTCTTGCATCTTTCCAAACAGATGTTGATCCGTTTGTATTGAAAGCAGCATTGATGATAATGGATGAAAGCAGTTCACCATAACTCATTAGTTTATCTTTGGTACGAAGTGAAGATTCACCTAATAAAAAAATTCCGTTGCATATATCTTCAATTTCATTGCAATATTTTTTTACCATGCTTAGCACACTGCTTTGCTGTTGCACCGGAATCAATGCTTTTACGGTATCAAGATGCCGTGTTTCCAACTGCTTCAAAATATCTTTATAGGATTCGTCTGATGCAGAAGCTTTGGTTCCGCAGTTCAGTAAGAGGTCGGTTGTGCCACTCATGGCACTTACAACAACCATTACAGAAGATTCATTAAGTTTGTTTCTTACAATGTCAACAACCTGTTTAATTGCATCTGCACTTCCCATAGAAGTACCGCCAAATTTTAAAACCAGCATATTCATGAAGATAAACGTTTAATAAAAAAGAGAATTCCTTTGTTCAAACAGCAGCTTATGCCCGGGGGATAATATGAAAATGTACAATCCGCTTAGCGGATCGTAGTAGTTGTAATAGTAATTGTGCCAGCTATAGCTAACAAAGCGGAGGATATATGTACAACCTGTTTCATGAGGCCACAAGATAAACACGAAGCTTCATGCAACAAGCGTTAGTTTAATATAATTTTCGGAACAAACAAAAAGAGCTGCATTCAGCAGATCTTTCAAATAAAGCATTTCATTTCTTATTGAACAATGAATTTGGAAGTATAAACTGTTTTTGAAGCACTGTTTACCACTTTAACCAGGTACAAACCTTTGCTGATTGATGATTGTAATTCTACTCCTTCGTATTGACCGGGCCCGTTGATCGTTACTGTTTTGTTCAGTAAAATTTTTCCTGAAAGATCCATCACCTGTATGTGATGAACACCAATACCTGTTTCTTCAAAGTTTAACTGGAATCGATTTTCTGTAACAGGGTTGGGATACATAGCAATTTTTTGATTCGTGGCTGCAAACGGTGAATTGCCTGTAATATATTGCCCTTTGTTGATAGCAGGACGCAGGGCAAGATTGGCACTAGCCAAATCAGAAGCATTGATGTATTGATCTTTACTGAAAGCCATTTTTGCATCGAGGATTTCAAGGTCTAAATAGTAGTAAGGTTGATTGCCAAAGCTGCAGCTAAGGATTACTCTTCCATCCTGGTCAGCAGCCGAACCATTTACATGAAAACCATCGGGTAATCCTTTGATTGTACCCATAAATGTTGCAATCCTTTCATCGGGATCAAATTTAAACACATGTTTGTTATGTGAAATTACAAACAGATTGCCATCAGTGCCCGCAACCATATCACCACCCCAACTGCTGCATTGGCTATGAATTGAAACGGAATTATTTTCTGCAGCATCAACCAAATTGCCTAAATCAGTAATAACGGGTTCTTTGCCGGTTGTAAAACGAAACAGGTGATTACCATCATTGGTTAAAGCATAACCATATTTATCTCCTCCAATTACCATCCTTGTAATATGATTGGCTGGATCATTCAAATTAAGTGTACTTAGTACAGGTGAACGAAGTGTATAAAAATTGGGAGATGCAGGCTGACGTACATCTGCCCAGCGTAATTCAGGAATACGCATGGGTATAAAAAAGAATTGCTGATTTTTTCCATCATAAGCTGCAGCTGCAACCATGGTGGAAGTTGGATAAGGTTCTCTGCTGTTGGCTATCCTTGCAAAAGTTGTATTGGTTGAAAAATCAACTACCGATTTTTTTTGAGTAGATGGATCAAAAACAGTTTGCACCACTTCTCCTTTTTTTGCATTCAACATTTGAATGTTGACCCAATTGGTTTGATTTTCGGGTGAACTGATGGCATAAATAAAAGATGAACGTTGTGCAATGAGTGTTGTAATAGAAAACAGAAAAAAAACAGGGAGTAAAGTTTTCTTTTTCATAATCAGTGTTTTTGAATGAAGGTATAATTTGAATGTAGAAGTTACACCCTATTTTGCCCAATTCAAAGCTAATGAGAATAGAATTTGATGAGTGGTTACAAAAAAAGCAGTTGTTTATTTGCCGTGAGAGCTCAGCGCTTTTTTTACGGTACCGTGTGTAAGCAACAGATATTTGGCTTCATCATAATTGCTGATGCCGCTTCGCAACATCAACATCTTTACACCACGATCGATTAATTTTTCATTGCTGAGCTGCATATTCACCATCCGGTTATCCTCCACCCTTCCTAATTGAATCATTACAGAAGTAGAGATCATATTCAATACCAGCTTTTGCGCTGTTCCGCTTTTCATCCGGGTACTACCGGTCACAAACTCAGGACCAACCACCACCTCTATTGGATAGTCTGCCGCAGCACTTACAGGTGAATTGGGATTACAACTGATGCTGCCTGTTATAATATTATTTTTACGGCATTCTTCCAAAGCTGCAATAACATAAGGTGTAGTGCCGCTTGCTGCAATTCCTACTACCACATCTTTTTCTGATACGTTTTGTTCCTGTAAATCTTTCCAACCCTCTTCCCTGCTGTCTTCAGCAAATTCAACAGCATTGGTAATTGCTTTTTCACCTCCGGCAATAATGCCAATCACTAAACCATAGGGCACACCGTATGTTGGCGGACATTCGCTTGCATCGAGTATTCCCAACCGGCCACTCGTTCCGGCACCGATATAAAATAATCTTCCGCCCATGAGCATCTTATCTGTAATGGCTGTAACCAAAGGCTCTATTTGTCCAATCGATTTTTCAACTGCTGCAGGCACAATACTGTCCTCCTTATTTATGTTCTGCAACAAATCCACAACATTCATTTCATCTAAATGACGATAATTCGATTCCTGTTCTGTAATCCGTATAAATTGATCTGGCATAAAATTGATTAACTGTGATATTCAATTAAACCCTGCATAGGATTCTTTATAATTTTTCCCAACTGCAGTTCATATGAATGACATAAGCTTTTCAATACATCTCTGAAAGCATAAGCCACTCCGCCTGTAAAATGTAAAGGATATAACCAGCTTTCACGGTACTTGTACAAATGGTTATAGAAAAAATCATTGAGCGAATCTTCAATAATATTTTCTACCATATAATGTCCACGGTTCTCCGTGAGGAATAAAGCAAATGAAGCCATGTAGCGGTTTGGCAAAGGTTGGCGATATACATGATCCAGAATTTCCAAACGATCAGTATTGTATTTAGCCTGGAATCTTGCCATGAGTTCTTCATCAAAGGTTTTATACAAAAAATGCTGAATTACTTTACGGCCAAGAAAGGCACCGCTTCCTTCATCACCTAAAACATACCCAAGACCAGGACTGTTTTTTACAATTCTTGTTCCATTAAAATAACAGGAGTTTGATCCTGTTCCTAAGATACAGGCAACTCCTTTTTCATTGCCGCACAAAGCTTTGGCAGCGCCCATTAAATCATGATCTACAACTATTTTTTTAGTGGCAGGAAATACCTCTTTCAATGCTTTTTTTACATTTCTTACATTTTGAGGACTACTGCAACCTGTTCCATAAAAAAAGATTTCAGCAATTTTTTCAGTTTTCAACTTTTGCTTCAATTCTTTTTGCAGCATTTTTATTATTTGCTCAGTGGTCATCAGGTAAGGGCTGATACCCTGCGTAAACATGATCTTCTTCTTCTTTCCCTTCAATAAACACCACTCTGCTTTAGTGGCTCCGCTATCTGCTATTAGTTTAATGGAACTCATACCGCTATTAAGTTTTTCGGGCCTTTGCTGTAAATTATTAACAATGAAACAAAAGCGACAAGGCAATATGCTTTATTTTCATGAGATTTGCAGCTCTTTTTATATGAACTTATTTGCATGAATCAAAAGAAAGTACAAGTCTGGTTACCCGTTCTCCTGTCTGTTGCCCTTATGATAGGGATGTTTTTTGGCTATAAACTCAAAGATAATATGGGTGCATATGGCCCATCTTTTTTTGGAAAATCACAAAGAACCTCCTTACAGGAAATATTAGAGCTAGTAAAACAGAAATATGTTGATACCGTAAATGTTGATTCACTTGGATATTTTGCTATCCAGGATGTTCTTAATCAACTCGATCCGCATTCCGTTTACATTCCCCCGCAACAGGTACAACTCGTAAATGAAGAAATGCAGGGAAATTTTCAGGGAATCGGCATTGAGTTTGGGATGATTGATGACACGGTACATATAATGACGGTAATGGAAAAAGGCCCGGCAGCTGAAGCTGGTTTGCAGGTAGGCGATCAGATCATCAGTGCCAATGATTCTGTAGTATCCGGTAAAAAAAGGGGGTATGAAAATATTCGTAAATTTTTTCGGGGTCCGAAGGGTACAATTTTACAAATCATTACAATTCGGAATGGTCAGTCGAAAAAGATCAGCATTCAGCGGGGTATTATTCCTGTTAAAAGTGTTGAAGCTGCCTATATGATTGAACCCGGAACTGCTTACATCAGGCTCAATAAATTTTCAAGTACAACCTATGAAGAGTTCATGCAAAACATGGAGCGTTTGCAAAAAGAAGGGATGAAAAAGTTGATTCTTGATTTACGTGGAAACGGTGGAGGAATGCTGGATGATGCTGTACAGATTGCTGATGAGTTTTTAAGTGGCAGCAAAGAAATTGTTTATACTGTAGGTAAATCATATCCCCGTCAGGATTATTTGGCTCGCAGGCCGGGTTTGTTTGAAGAAGGCAAACTGATCCTGTTGATTGACGAAGGTTCTGCATCTGCAAGTGAAGTATTGGCAGGTGCTTTACAGGATTGGGACAGGGGAATGATTATTGGCCGCCGTTCTTTTGGTAAAGGATTGGTACAGGAACAATTTAATTTAAGTGATGGCAGCGCCATCCGCTTAACGGTTTCCCGGTATTACACTCCTATCGGTCGCAGTATTCAAAAGCCTTATGTAAGGGGCAAAAATGATAATTATAAAAATGAAGTAACGGAACGTTATTCAAATGGTGAATTATTTCATGGCGACTCATCTGCACATAACGGTAAAAAATATAAAACAAAAGGCGGTAAGCCGGTTTATGGTGGCGGAGGTATTTCACCTGATCTTTATGTACCTGTTGATTCATCGGATCTTTTCCCAAAAGAAAAAAAGCATTTGTACAGGGAAACGATTGGTAATCTAGCTTACTACTATTTTCTTCAAAATAAAAACAGCTTGTTGAAATTGAAAAGTCCGGATGAATTAAATAAAACAATTGCGTCTGACCCTGCAAGCTGGCAATTTTTGAAAACAAAAGCATTGAAGGATTCTATTAATATTGAAAACCTTCCTCTAAAACAACAACAACTTATTGGACAGTATTTCCTGTCCATGCTTAGCAGGCAGCTCTGGCATAATGAAGGTTATGTGAGAATGAAAAACCTGAACGATCCGCTGATCAAAAAAGCATTAGAAGAAATTCGAAAATAAAAACATCAACAATATAAAAATGGCATCGGTAAACGATGCCATTTTGTTGTAATAAGGTTGATGGTTGATATGGTGGCTGTTTATTCTTTATCCAGCGTTTGTTTTTTCTCTATCCAATAAGAAGTGATTAGCCCCAAACCGCCGCAAATGCCTAACAGGGAGAAATACATCACAGGGTTATCATCATCAATATGTAATACATAGTTGTGCATGATATAAGCAAGAAATAATCCAAGACCAGCACCCACCAGCAACAATCCCCACTTCAGATTGCGATAAGGTGCAGGGCGGTTGGCAAATTCTTTGGGGTTCATTCCTTTTTCTATCATTGACATGTTTTCACGGTTGCGTAAATAAAACAGACCAAAGAGCATAGCCATACCACCAAGAGGTACCAAAATTGCTATTAAATATTCTCCGTTCATAAATAAGGTTTTAATGTTTTAAAATGTGTTCTGCATCTATGACAACGGCAGAAATGGTTCGGTTACACCAAATGAGCATTTTTTTCAATTGTGAGCCAGATATTTTTTTACACCTTTATATCAGGTAATGTAACCTGTCTTGAAACGACAGCGTCTAAACTGGGAGATATGCATGTTGATCCATCGGATAAAGAAGTAATTACCCGGGTTTTACAGGGTGAACAAAAGGCGTACGAGGTGCTGGTCACCCGGTACCAGTCTTTTGTATTTACAATGGCTTATCGTTATACCAGGAACAGAGAAGATGCCGAAGAACTGGCTCAAAGTGCATTTGTAAAAGCTTACCGTTGTTTGAGTGATTACCGTGGCGATGCTAAATTCAGCACCTGGTTGTATACCATTGTCAGTTCGTTGTGTTTAACCTTCCTGAGAAAAAAGAAATTGACCATTCATTCATTAGATCATGCTTCCGTGTTTGAGGTGGCCGATCGTGTTGATTCAGGTATGCGGGCCAATATCGTTGAGGAAAAATCAAAGATCCAACTGGTGAATGATGCCATTGCGCTTTTAAAACCGGATGATGCAAAAGTGCTGACCTTATTTTATAAAGGCGATCAATCTCTGGAGGAAATTGGGTTGATCATGGGTATTGAACCCAATAATGCCAAAGTAAAACTGCATCGTGCTAGGCAAAGGTTAAAAGAAAAGATGCAGCAATATTTTGCGGTGGAAGTAGAAGAATTTATTCAATCTTAAAATCTGTTTTATGAATCAGGAGAAAATGGATTTACAATTATGGAACTATATTGATGGCAGAGCCAATCAAGAGGAAGTTTCATTTGTGGAAAGTATGATCGTTACCGACGCTGTATGGCGGAATAAATACAAAGAGTTAGTTGAGGTGAACCAGGTGCTCAAAACTAATGTGGAATTGGAGCAACCTTCCATGCGTTTCAGCAAAAATGTAATGGAACAGATCGTTGGTTTGCAACCAGCCAAGGCAACAGTAAAATATATCAACAAAAATATCATCCGCAGTATTGCTGCTTTTTTTATTTTAACCATTACAGGGTTTCTTGTATATACTTTTTCAACAGTCGAATGGGTATCAACAAGCGGAGCTTCACCTCTCCCATTCGATCTGAATAAATTAAATCCCGGGCAATTGAATTTCAGTAAGCTCATGAGCAGTAAATGGATCAATATCATCCTGATGGTGAATGTTGTTTTGGCATTGATGTTACTGGATAATTACCTGCGCCGAAAGAAAAGATCATCTGTTGAGAATTGAATGTATCAATAAGATATAGTTATTGTATTATCCCTGAAAGTATCTCTGCTTTACAAATCGTAACTTTGTTGCATCCCGGAAAAACCGGACAACAAATATGGATATCAAAAACAATATACTTGAAACCATTGGCAACACGCCTTTGATCCGCTTAAATAGGGTAACCAAAAATTTTCCTTGCGAAGTAGTGGCCAAAGTTGATTATTTCAATCCGGGTAATTCCATCAAAGACCGCATGGCTTTAAAGATGATTGAAGTAGCTGAACAGGAAGGCAAACTAAAACCCGGCGGAACGATTATTGAAGGCACCAGCGGCAACACAGGTATGGGACTGGCATTAGCCGCCATAGTAAAAGGATATAAATGCATTTTTGTAACTACTGATAAACAATCAAAAGAAAAAGCAGATATACTCAAAGCAGTTGGTGCCGAAGTAATTGTTTGCCCCACTAATGTTTTGCCGGATGATCCGATGAGTTATTACAGTGTAGCTGCAAGATTGGCGAAAGAAGTTCCCAACTCTTATCATATGAATCAGTATGATAATCTTGCTAACAGGTTGGCACATTATGAATCAACAGGGCCGGAGATATGGAAACAAACAGATGGTAAGATCACCCATCTTGTTTGCACAGCCGGTACAGGTGGTACAATAACCGGTGCAGCCCAATATTTAAAAGAAAAAAATCCGAACATACAGATATGGGCCATTGATGTATATGGTTCATTGCTAACCAAGTATTTCCGCACTGGTGAAATTGATATGAATGAAGTGCATCCCTATATCAGCGAAGGCTTTGGTGAAGATTTTGTACCAAAGAATTATGATATGAGTTTAATTGACCATTTTGAACAAGTAACAGATAAAGATGGAGCAATCATGGCACGCAGGCTGGCAAAAGAAGAAGGTTTGTTTTGCGGCTATAGTGCAGGCAGTTGTTTCCAGGGTTTATTGCAATTAAAAGATCGTTTAAAGAAAGATGACCTGGTGGTTTGTATTTTTCATGACCATGGCAGCCGTTATGTAGGTAAGATCTATAATGATCAATGGATGATGGAAAGAGGCTTTCTTGATGTGAAAACATTCAAAGATCTGGTTTCATCCCGTTCACATAATCGACTCATCAGCATTGAACCAACCCATACGGTTGCTGAAGCTGTTGAATTGATGAAGAAATATGATATAGAACAAATACCCGTCATCAACGGAAACGGTGTTGTGGGATCTATTTCAGAAAACGGGTTATTTGCAAAAGTTTTTTCTAATCCGGAAATAAAACATGCAAGTGTAGAAGCAGTAATGGAGCCGGCACTGCCACTCGTTGCTTATGATACTCCTATTGAACGTTTAAGTACACTCATAACAAAAGAAAATGGTGCTGTATTAAGTAAAGATGAAGCAGGTAATCTTCATATTGTAACGAAGTATGACATTATTCAATCGCTCACCAAATAAGAAGCGTTAAAATGTTTTTTAAGCCGCAACAATTTGTTGCGGCTTTTCTTATTTAAATCTTATTGCAAATGAATGTATAAAT
>Ga0163144_10002554_pt1 | contig 41918 bp, 37 predicted proteins | sample OliLak19BULKMAT1_FD_123175 | JGI IMG/M metagenome (GOLD analysis project Ga0163144, IMG submission 123175) | Freshwater microbial mat bacterial communities from Lake Vanda, McMurdo Dry Valleys, Antarctica - Oligotrophic Lake LV.19.BULKMAT1 | ecosystem: Environmental > Aquatic > Freshwater >...
GAATTACAGGTGCTACTGGTATAACCGGTGCTACAGGTGCAACAGGAGTAACTGGCACTACAGGACTTACAGGTGCAACAGGAACAACCGGAGTTACCGGTCCTACCGGGACATTTGGCGTAACCGGCACTACCGGTCAAACTATTTATCATAATGGAACAACCTGGATAAATACAGGCAATCTTTACAATAGCGGAACGAATGTGGGAATTAATTCCGATGGCACTGCACCTGAAGCAGGCTTGATGCTTGATATAAAAGGAACAAATCTCAAAGCTGCAACAGCTACACAAAATATCTTTCAGTTAAAATCTTTTGATCCAGTCGGAAGCGAATTAAAATTTCAGTTTAACATGCACACAGATGTTGTTCCTGCTTCACGTTATGGGTCAATTGATGTTACAGAGTTTCCCGGGCCTATATCCCGCGCTCTTGTCTTGCAGCCGGCTGGAGGCAACGTAGGAATCGGAACAACTGATCCTTCTTCGCTCCTTCATGTGAAAGGAGGATCTGATCCGCTTCAGGTTACTTTAGAAAATACCGGCAATGCTTTTAAAACGGGATACAGCATTAAAACAGCACTCAATGAATGGTTCTTAGGACAGGAAACAAGCGGAACAGGAATTTTCCGTATTACGGATGTGGATCTTACGGAAACTCGTCTGCAGATTAATACAGATGGAAATATCGCCATCGGAGGTACCACTGCCGATGCAACCGCAATTCTTAATGTTATTTCCACTTCAAAAGGAATCCTTATTCCACGTGTAGCGCTAACATCTATTTCTGATGCTACAACCATTCCCACCCCCACAACCAGTTTACTTGTGTATAATACAAATACTGGCGGAGGTGTTACTCCGGGATATTATTATAATTCAGGAACTACGATTACCCCAGCATGGGCACGCTTTGTAACTACAGCTGGAGGTAATCCCTGGGCGTACTCTGCACCCCATATTTATCTCAACAATAATACGGATAGTGTAGGTATTGGAACCATTGCCCCAAAGGCAAAATTACATGTAGTGAAAACTACACCGGGATCATCTGCAGCAATATTTAGCGGAGAAGCTGTTGGATTAGGAGATGGATTAAGCGAGCTCAACAATCAACCGGTAGTAGTATGGATGAAGGCTACTACCCCAATTCCTGCGAACAGCATCGTCATAGTTGACCCTGCTTGTGTAGGCTGCATTACAGTAACAAATATCCCCTTCAATACATCTGCCGTGGGCATGACAGTTGATGCTATTGGAATTGGAGCGGTAGGACGGGTGGCTGTTGCGGGTGTGGTTAAAGTAACCTCAGGTGCACCAGTTGCTGCCGGGCAGCACTGCGTTACTTCTGGAACGTTCGGACAAGCGAACAGCGTACCCAATCCTAACAATGGCGCCTCGATTGGAATATGGCTTGAAAATTTGGGCGCTGCAGGCCTGATTGGCAGAGTATTGCTTAGATAATTTTTTATTTCATCATGAAAAAAATATTTTCACTTTTAGTTTTTCTTGTACTCGCAGCTAATTTTCTCGGTGCGCAGATACTTACTTCTACAGGCGCAACTGGGAATTACATTATTTCAAACTATCCGGGAAATTTTACCGGATATTATGATGGTTTTTCGGTAATCTTCCGGGCAAATCACGCTAATCCGGTTGGAGTTGCTACAATGAACATAGCTTCAGTGGGGGCTAAAAACATTGTTAACACCGCAGGAAATGCTTTGGATATAAACGATATCCGAACTGACCAGATCGTTACTCTTATATATGATATTTCTGCAGGCGGGCGTTTTCAAATGATTACCACTTCCGGAAACGTGGGAGCAGGCGGAGCAATTACCGGTGGTGGCACAGCCAGCTACATCCCACGATGGGCAACGGCCTCCACACTTACAACCTCCGTGATATGGGATGACGGCACAAATATTGGAATTGGCACAACAGGGCCGGGAGCCATTCTTCATGTCAATCCTACTTCAACTGTCACTGCTACTGATTTCAAAAACATACAGAGCGGAATTACGTTTAATGGCCCTGCAATAACCAATTGGTACGGAAATTATATCAGTACACCAACCGGAACAGGAATTATCACAAATAAATATGCTTTTGTAACCGAAGTAAATGCCGGCAAGGTGGGTATAGGAACTATTACCCCAAGCGCACCACTGCATGTGGAGTCCACTAGTACTGTTACAGCTTCTGCATCTACAACAGTTTATTTTAACGGATTTCAATCTAATCCAAATACCAGTAGTTTTTCCACTTTAAACGTAAATTCCTCCTATACTTCTCCCGGAGGTTCTCTCTCCTCTTTGTTTGGAATTGTTACCATCCCGCGTAATACCAATACTGGTACGGTTACAAATTCATACGGCATATTTTCCAGAACAGATAATATGGTAGTTGGAGGAGTTATTACAAATGCCTATGGATTATACGTTGCAGATCCCATCAACAACGGAACAATCACAAATAAATATGCTTTTGTAACCGAAGCAAATGCCGGCAAAGTGGGTATAGGAACAATTGCTCCAACAGCAAGGCTTCAAATTCATGATGGGCATATAAAAAGTACGCAAACCACAGCGCCTGCCATTGCAATACTTTCAGGAACTCTTACACCTACTTTGGATGCAGGCTCAACCGATGTGAAAGGTTCCATTTCCACTGCAGGTTTTATGTATAACAATGGCTACGTTGCCACTTATAGAATTACTTTTAATATGCCGTACACGATTGCACCTGTAGTAGTTGCTTCCGCTGCCGGAGGAGGAATTTTAGAACTTGGTATTGCTGTGGAAAGTGTTTCCATGAATGATGTTGTTATTTCTATACAGAATAACTCCCTTGGTGTTCTGGCTAACCCAAAGATCAACTACATAGTTATTGAATAAAAGATCTGAATAGAAATTTACTGCTTTTTGGTTTCATCTTTTCGGATTCTGAATTATTTCATGAAAAAAATAAAGCCCAAACAGATCATCGGCAGAAAAGGACTGGTTGATTTTCCGGAGTTGGAGATAAAAGGTATTCATGCAAAAATAGATACCGGTGCATACTCCAGCACTTTGTCCTGCCACGACATCCAGGAAAAAAATAAAAAACTTTATTTTAAGGTATTGGATCCTTCACAGCCTGCACTAAGCGAAAAAGAACATTGCTTTGGGGAATTTGTACGCAAAAAAATAAAAAATTCTTTTGGCGAAATGGAGGAAAGGTACATGATAAAAACTAAAATAAAAATTGCAGGGAGAGTGATAAAATCAATAATTTCGCTCACCGACAGAGGGAAAATGCGCTACCCGGTCCTGATAGGCAGGAAATTGCTGAAGAATAAGTTTGTAGTTGATGTTTCACTAAAAAACTAAATATAATACCAATATGCTAATGAATACAAATGAAACGAATCATGCGAATAGCAGCCATTCGTTTCATTAGTACAACTGGTATCATTAGTACTCATTTGTATATTCGCATATATGTTTAAAAAAATTTTAATAGCTAATCGCGGAGAAATTGCTCTCCGCATCATCCGTTCCTGCAAGGAAATGGGAATTAAAACTGTGGCTGTTTATTCCACCGCAGATAAAGAATCCCTGCACGTACGCTTTGCCGATGAGGCCGTGTGCATTGGCCCTCCTGCGAGTAAAGATTCGTACCTGAATATTCCAAGCATTATTGCCGCTGCGGAGATCACCAATTCAGATGGGATACATCCTGGCTATGGATTTCTTTCCGAGAGATCCAAGTTTGCACAGATATGCGCGGAGCACGAAATAAAATTCATCGGCCCTACCCCGGAAATGATCGATGCAATGGGCGATAAAGTTTCTGCGAAAGCTACAGCGAAAAAAGCCGGGGTTCCATGCGTACCGGGTTCAGAAGGCCTGCTGGAAGATGTTGCCGATGCAAAAAAGAACGCTAAAAAGATCGGCTATCCTGTACTGATGAAGGCTACAGCAGGCGGAGGGGGAAAAGGAATGCGCATTGTTTGGGAAGAAAAAGAAATTGAACATGCCTGGGAATCTGCCCGCAAAGAAGCACTTGCCTCTTTTGCGAATGATGGCATGTACATGGAAAAATTCATTGAAGAGCCAAGGCATATTGAAATACAAATTGCCGGAGATCAGTACGGAATGGCGTGCCACCTTTCCGAGCGGGATTGCTCCATCCAGAGAAGACACCAAAAATTAGTGGAAGAAACTCCGTCCCCGTTCATGACGGATGAGTTGCGAAATGCAATGGGTGAGGCTTCCATTAAGCTTGCCAATGCAATTAAATACGAAGGGGTAGGAACTATTGAGTTTTTGGTTGACAAGCATCGCAATTTTTATTTCATGGAGATGAACACCCGTATCCAGGTTGAACATCCCATCACCGAAGAAGTTATTGATTACGATCTGATACGCGAACAGATACAAATTGCGGCTGGAGTTCCTATTACCGGTAAAAATTATTTCCCACAAATGCATGCCATTGAATGCCGTATAAATGCAGAAGATCCTTACAATGATTTCCGTCCTTGTCCCGGAAAAATAACTTCATTACATAAACCGGGCGGACATGGTGTGCGCGTGGACACGCACATTTATGCAGGATATACAATTCCTCCATACTACGATTCTATGATCGCAAAACTTATCACGGTTGCCCGCACACGCGATGAAGCCATCACAAAAATGACCCGTGCGCTTGGTGAGTTTATAATTGAAGGGATAAAAACTACAATTCCTTTTCATGTTAAACTGATGGAGAATGAAGATTTCCGGAAAGGAAATTATACAACTAAATTCCTGGAAACTCACAAGCTACTATAGAATGGCTGATGGAAAATGGCCTTACGACTCTGATGAGTGTCAGACTCCGTCAGAGTTGATGGTTAATGGAAAGAGAAACAAAACCTCGATTGAGTTTATTTCAAAAAATATATTCTTTTCTCTAAAGAATAAGGCTTTCGCGAAAAAAAAAATTCTTTCCATTATCCGAAAAGAAAAAAAGAAAGCCGGAGATATTACTTTCACATTCTGCAACGATGCCTTTTTGCTGGCCTTAAACAAAAAATTTCTGAAGCACAATACGCTTACAGATATCATCACATTCCAATATCCTTCCAGGGAGCTTTCCAGCGAAATATTTATCAGCATCCCCCGGGTAAAAGAGAATGCAAAAAAATTCAATACATCATTTGAGAATGAGCTACACAGGATAATGATCCACGGCATCCTTCATTTATGCGGATACAAAGACAAAACTCCCGGGAAGAAAAAAGAAATGAGAAAAAAAGAAGATTACTATCTATCAATCTAACGCTAGTTAAAAGCCTGCCGATTTTAGTTTTATCCAATCTCCTTTTTCCACTTGACCCGCTACAGGAATAATTTTAATACTGGTGATCTTTCCTTTATATCCAGCACTCTTATTAAGTGGTACATTATACTGATGAAACTTTTCATCACTCGTTATGTCAAATTCCATGCTATTAGTTTCTGAAAACTCTTCTTGAAATTTTTCCAATATACTTTAGCCTTCTTACCCGTGCTTTTTATTGCCGCATCGACCTTTAAAACAGGTGCCTTTTCTGCATCCCATACTTCATTGGGACTGATCAAAGCTGCATCCTGAGAAAGATTAACTGATAGATGCCCCTTCACCGGCCAACCCGCATCCGTGGCATTCACATATACCCAATGCTGCCTGTCGTTTGTGAAATTGTATGAAGGGTTTTTATTCTTTTGGGCATGATCATATACATATCCTCTGATCTGCTGCAAGCTCCCCACGATCAAAACATAATCATAATCGTAGGAGATATTATGATCCAGAATCTCTTGTTGCAACGGAGCAATATAAGCAGTTGCCGAATCCTTTTCACCGCCTTTTGCTCCACCAAATTTTCCATAATATCCTCCGCAGAAGGATTGGGATTCCGGCATCCATATTCCCAGCCCCCAGTTTTTATCATTTAAATTAGCCGCCCAGTTTTCTGTTGCCTGCCATTCTGCCCAACGGATTTGAAAGGTTAAATTTTCATTTTTAATATAGCTGACTGTATCATTAGAAAATGGTTTGCTCCCCCTGTATGTTACCAGGCGATAATATGGCCGGAAGTTCCTGGTGACGTCCGGAATATTGGGTTTTATCCTCCCTGTTATTGTTAATCTTACTTTTAACTTTTACTCTGTTGCTATCTAGTTCTATCCATGTTTCAAACGTGCATTCGCAAGGGACGCTATCCAAAGGCCATTGCATAGGAATGCCTTTTACATACAGCTTTTTGCCGTCATTCTTATGCTCCAAAATCCTGGCGGCATACCCCGCATAATCTCCGGATTGAATAGGGTTCCATCCTAAAAAAATCCAGTCCGGACTTTGTTTCTTGCCATTGGCAGTATATGGATTAGGCCCGCTGTAAAATGACATTTGGATCTGTCTCCCCCAGTCATAATTATTTACAAGATTGTCTTTTAGTTTGGAATCCGCAAGATATGTTATGGATCCCCCTAAATTTAAATTCACTCCAATTTTTATAATTCCATTATCTAGGAAGCTCATTTTGGGGATAACTTTATCCCTGCGCTCTTTTTGAGCATTCGCTTGTAATGAGCAAATACATGCTAGAAATAATATTGGCAAAATTTGGGTTAAAAAAACCTGGGTTAGCTTTTCTTTGAGTTATCATAATTATCTAATATTTAGATGCAAGAATATGAATAATAGTGATTGAATTTACCAGTCGTTATTTAAATGCAATTGCTTCTACGGATTTTTACCTTTGTATCTATTAAATTATTCAGAGTATGGAAAGAGCAGCATTTAAAATGAAATTAAAAAAAGGATTTGAAAAAGAATATAAAAAAAGGCATGATGAGATATGGCCGGAGCTCAGCGCACTTTTAAAAAAAGCAGGAGTAAATGACTATTCTATCTTTTTGGATGAAGAAACCTTAACTTTATTTGCCGTGCAAAAACTGACTTCGAACAATATTGCTGCGGATCTTCCAAAAGATCCCATATTAAAAAAGTGGTGGGCTTATATGGGCGACATCATGGAAACTAATCCCGATAATTCTCCTGTGGTGGTTAAGCTGAAAGAAGTCTTTCACATGGATTAGAATAACTATTTGACTAGTTGTTCTAAAAGGTTCCGACCGTATTTTTCCAGGCCTGAGGAAATAGAACCTGTTTTATATTCTTTAAAATTCCAGTTTTTCAATGTATTGGATTTATTCATCTGCATAGCTGCGCCAAGCGCAGTGGCCTGATGTAAAAATGATGCTTTAACTTCCTTATTCGGAAAATGGTTCGCTATCAGGTTCATAAATGTTTCATTGGCAGCAAAACCTCCTTCTACAAAAATTGTTTTTACTTCTTTTTTATCTACCAGCTGCATTGAATAGGCAAGCAGACAGCTTAAATCCAGCAGCAACTGTAAGTAGGCCTCTTCGCAAGAAGCAAATCCTTGAAGATCCCACACACCATTGGGCTTGGCGGGAAAAGGGCCTGTTCCTTCCATGCAGGCGGCAACTAATTTTTTGCTGGCGGAGTTATTCAACAGTTTTTCTATTTTATGAAGATCGAATTTTATTTCCTTATAAAAGTTTTTGTCTTTGCCGAAATGCGTGGCAATGCGTTCGGTTTGATATTCGTGCTCTCTTCCCGAAAAAATCCTAGATGCTTTTATCGGTTTCCCTTCCGGAGTCAGGTAACACAGGCAATCCTTGGAAAGCTCCTCTTTATTGAGAGGGGTTGAATTAAAAGGGTTCAAGGTAATACACCAGGTACCTGTTGAAACTAATAGAAAAGGTTCTTTGATTTTTTTCAAATACGGTATCATTGCCGAAGAGCTGTCGTGAAGCCCTGGTCCGACCAATATTTTTTTATTATTTACCACTTCTCCTGAGACCTGCTTTGAACTCAGCGGTGCCAGCACCTGATCTAGTTTTTCATCTAAAACCCACTGATGATAATTACTCTTGCTAAAATCCCAAAGGGCTGTATGGCAGCCAATAGAAGTATAATCACTTACTTTTATTCCCGAGAAGAGGAACGAAAGATATTGCGGCAGATGAAGAGAAGACGTTATTTGTTGGAATAAGTGAAGCTTCTTATGCTTGAGCCATAAAAGCTGCAGTCCGGAGTTCAACATGCCCATAGGCGGGGAGCTGGTAGCAACAGAAAAATTCCAGCGCCCCTCGTATTGTTCATACAAATGTTCTGCGAGAGGTAGCGGATAAGGTTTAAGATATGAGTACAAAGGAGTAACTACCTGATCCTGTTTATCCAGATGCACCCAACTAGCCCCGTACGCAGCAAAATTTACAGCTGTAATATTGAAAGCTGCATTAGAACTTATTTCAGTCCACTTTTCTTCTAACCATTTTCCCAAAAGTGGAAGGTCCTCGCAAGGAAAGCCATCATCGTCTGTAGTTTCAGGGATGCGATCGGATATCTCATGAACCACATTATAATCACTATCAAAAAGCAAAAGCTTCTTGTTGGTCTTACCAATATCAAATATGGCCGTAAGCTTTTTCATTGTATGATTTTACAAGAATAGGTATAATAATAATCGTATCTGTTAGATCATTACTTCATTTTTTGTTTTTAAAATGCGAAGGTGCATAGCCTGATTCAAAAACACCTTTGCCCTTTGTAATGTATAGAACGCAGAAGCTATCAAGTATCCTCCCGTTGTGCCAGCTAAAGGGATACTCTGGCGGATGTCCAGAAGGTGGATAAACTTGGTTTGGAAAAATTTCCGCTTCTCCCGCATTTACTAATTCAATGCCCCATTCTTTGTCTTCATCGCATATAGTTAGGTATTTAAAACAATTAACCTTTTTCTTATTCATGTTTCGTTCTAAATAAATACCGCCTTTTCAATTGATCAGGGCTAAGAGACTAGGCTTTTTAGTAAAAATCGATTTTTTACCATATATGAGCAAAAATACCAAATCTATGAACAGTACGATTTTGAATTCTTTTAAAGCGTATAACATCGTTCATTGTATAAAATGAGGTGCCAAGGGCTTAAATAGCGAAAATAACCGTTAAATAGATTTTTGAAAATAATGAGCAAAATGTACATCTAAATGAGCAAAAAGCACATTAATAATCAATTCTGTAATCCATACTTTTAGTGCACAAAATAAACTGTATGAAAAATGAACTAAAAATATGCGCTCTCTTTTGCTTGAGTGCTATCCTCACATTATCACATGTTGCACACGGTCAAGTTTTGGCAGGTACAGATGACTTGGGCCGTATACTGCCACAAAACAATACGGTGGGCGATCCTAAAAGCAATAAAACTGTTGCGCTCTTTTACTTCCTTTGGCAAGGGAATTCAACTTCTCCAACCTCTCAAACTTATTGGGACCTAACTAAAATTACTGCAACGCATCCGGAGGTACTTAACGATCCGGGTAACCAGTACTGGGGTACAACCGCGCAATCTTCAGCATATTATTTCTGGGGCGAATCCATTTACAATTATTATAAGGGAGAGGATTATTGGGTACAACTAAAGAATATGCAACTCCTCACCGATGCCGGTGTGGATCTCCTGGTGCTGGATGCAACCAACGCAATTGATTACAATATACAAGCGGAAGTATTGATGGATGCTATGGATGCTATTCGTGCTCAAGGAAAAAATCCACCTAAAATAGCATTCTACACTAATAGTTCTTCGGGTGCAACTATGCAAGCTTGTTATAATGATTTTTACAAATCCGGTGCTCCGTATTATCATCCCAATTGTTGGTACAATTTGGATGGCAAGCCTCTTATTATTGGCTTAACGGCTGAGTCTGCCGGAAAAGATTATCAAAACTTTTTTACTTACCGTGAATCTCAATGGCCATTTGAAGCCAAAAAAGCAAATGGTTGGCCTTGGATAGAATTTGTTAGACCCCCAAGAGTATATTATAATGCCTCGGGTCAAAAGGAAATAGTTAATGTATCGGTTGCACAACATCCTAATTGCGGTTATGGTATGGGAAACGCTGCATTTTATGGATGTACTAATAACTGGGGAAGAAGCCTCCGAAATGGTTCACCTGGAAATCCTTCGACAGATACACCTTACGGCTATAATTTTCAAGAACACTGGGATTTTGCAATCGCCCAAAACACACCATTTATTTTTGTGACAGGATGGAACGAATGGATTGCAGGGAGATGGCCAAGTAATGATGGCAACAACCAGCATTCGTTGTTTGTGGATCTGGCAAGCCCGGAGTTTAGCAGGGATATAGAGCCTACGCTAACGGGCAATCTCAAGGATAATTACTATATGCAGATGGTAAGTAACATCAGAAAATACAAGGGCATAGATACCACGCAAATACTTAGTGGCTCTACAACCATTACAAATTTCACCGACTGGGCTACTGTTACGCCAGCCTATAAGGATTATACGGGCGACATACAAGCCCGTAATCATCCAGCTGGAGCAGGTAATATTATTTATACCAATACTACAGGCCGAAATGACTTTGACACGCTGAAAGTTGCAAGAGATGCAAACAATATTTATTTCTATGCGAAGACAGCAGCTACTATAACGGCTAATTCTGGTAGTAATTGGATGAGACTATATATTGATAAAGACAGAAATGCTACCACCGGATGGAAAGGATATGAGTACCGTGTAATTGGTGGCAATACCCTTCAGCAATATACAAGTGGCGCGTGGGTAGGTTTACCCGGTTCTATCACAAATAACGTAAGTGGAAATCAGATGTACTTGACAATTCCAAGAAGTTCCCTTGGCAACCTTGCAAACCCTCTGAACTTTGAGTTTAAATGGTCGGATAATATGCAGGATGATACTGATCCGTTGGATTGGTATGTAAATGGCGATGCCGCGCCTGGTGCAAGATTTAACTTTATAGCGTCCTCCAATAACTCAACGATGACCAATATTTCTTCTGCGCAAGAGAATAAATTAGCTGATCAGATAAAAATATTTCCTAATCCGGCTCACGAAAAAGTAGAAATAACATTTGCCAATGTGTTTTCCGATCTATCGATCAAATTCATGGATGTGAATGGAAATACAGTGAAAGAGATTTCTGCTAACGGAGTAAAAAATATTACTGTTGAGTTACGGGGTTTTGCAAAAGGCACGTATTCAATTCAGTTCCATTCAGGGGAACTAACTGCCAGCAAGACAATAGTTCTTCAATAAATAAAAAAGCAAGTACAGTTTATCTCACTTATTGAAAAAATAATTTTCAATGCTGTTTATGTCTCCGAATTTCACAGCAGAAATAAGATAAAAGCGTAAATTTATAACCCAAATAAAAAATATTATGGCCCTCAAAGAAACAACCCAATTCAAGCACGTAAATTATTTGTGGAATGAAGCAAAAGCAGCCGAATTATCCGGTGATGAAGTTGCTCTGCTTATTTATCGTTCTAACTTATTAGGAGCGGATTTACGCCTGACCAATTACGGTGGAGGAAATACTTCTTGTAAAACTACCGCAAAAGATCCTCTAACGGGTCAGTCCACAGAAATAATGTGGGTAAAAGGATCGGGCGGAGATCTGGGCACGTTAAAACGCAGCGGGTTAGCTGCATTGTACGTAGAGCGTTTACAAAATTTGAAGAAGGTATATCGCGGGATAGAATTTGAAGATGAAATGGTGGATCTATTCAACCATTGCATTTTTGATTTGAGTTCAAAAGCGCCTTCTATCGATACTCCACTGCACGGGTTCTTGCCTTTTAAACACATCGATCATTTACATCCCGATGCGGCCATTGCTATTGCGGCAGCCAAAGACGGAAAAAAAATAACCAGCGAATTATTCGGAGGCACTATTGGATGGGTAGACTGGCAGCGTCCGGGTTTTGACCTGGGTTTAAAATTGCGCCAATGCTTAGATGCATCTCCAAAGTTGAAAGGTATTATGCTCGGCTCGCATGGATTATTCACCTGGGGCGACACAGCTTTTGAGAGCTATATCAACACCTTAGAAACAGTTGAAAAATATGCTGAATATTTACAGCAAAATTTTGGCAAGAAGAAACCAGTTTTTGCAGGGCAAAAAATACAAAGCCCGGAGAAATCTATTCGTGTAAAGCAAGCTGCCGCATTGGCTCCTGTATTGCGCGGCCTGTGCTCAGCACAGCAACACATGATTGGTCATTTCACGGACGATGAACGCGTTTTGGAATTCATCAATTCAAAAGACCTAGACAGGCTTGCCCCATTAGGAACCAGTTGCCCCGATCATTTTTTGCGCACGAAGATCAGCCCGTTGGTTTTAGAACTAAAAGCGGATGAAGATTTGTCCGATGTAAAAAGCATTCAGGAAAAGCTGGCCTCTTCTTTTGAAGAGTACCGGAAAATGTATGCGCAGTATTACGAAAAATGCAAACACCCCAATAGCCCTGCAATGCGTGATCCAAATCCTGTGGTTATTTTATATCCTGGAATTGGCATGTTCACGTTTGCAAAAGACAAACAAACAGCAAGAGTGGCAGCAGAATTTTATACCAATGCTATTAATGTAATGAAAGGCGCTGAAGCTATTTCTGAATACACCTCTTTACCGCGTCAGGAAGCATTTGATATTGAATACTGGTTACTGGAAGAAGCAAAGCTGCAACGCATGCCTAAGCCAAAAGCTTTATCTGGAAAGATTGCGTTAGTCACTGGCAGTGCAGGAGGAATTGGCAAAGCTATTGCGAAAAAATTTGTGGAAGAAGGGGCTTGTGTTTTGATCAATGACAATGATGCAGGACGTTTAGAAACAGCAACCGCAGAATTTAAAAAACTGTTTGGCAGTGATGTTTCTACTGGCGCTGTATTAGATGTAACAAGCGGTGAACAAATAGCCAAAGCATTTGAAGCATCTGCACTCGAATTTGGCGGTGTGGATATTGTTGTGAACTGCGCGGGGCTATCAATTTCAAAAACGATAGAAGATCATACTGAAAAAGATTGGGATTTGCTATACGATGTATTGGTAAAAGGACAATTCCTTGTAACGCAAAAGGCGGTAGAAATTATGCGCAAGCAAAATAAGGGAGGTGATATTTTAAATATCGTTAGTAAAAATGCGCTGGTATCCGGACCTAATAATGCCGGCTACGGTTCCGCAAAGGCTGCGCAGTTACATTTAAGTCGTTTGAATGCTGCGGAACTGGGCCCTGATAAAATTCGGGTAAACGTTGTAAATCCGGATGCGGTAATAGCGGACAGTAAAATATGGGAAGGAGCGTGGGCCGTAGGCCGTGCTAAAGCGTACGGAATTAAAGTCTCGGAACTGCCGGCTTTTTATGCAAAACGCACGCTGATGAACTCAATTATTTTTCCCGAAGATATTGCCAATGCATGTGTGGCATTTGTAAATGGCGGTCTTTCTAAGAGTACAGGTAACATACTGAATGTGGACGGAGGAATTGCGAATTCCTTTCCAAGGTAGGATTGGCTTGTTCTCAGAGTTATTTTGGTCCTTTATCAATTTAATTTTTTGCCTTTTTATATATAAATTGTTATTATTCCGTGCCAATAAATATAAGCCACGAATTACACTAATTTTCACTAACTGAAAATCAAACAAATATTCGTGCTAATTCGTGAAATTAGTGGCTATAATAAACCCCACACTGAACAGTAACCATAAATTCATACTCTCATTTTCAATGAAAGGTTTTTTACTATTTGGAAAATAAGTGAACCGGTAATTTCTATAAGGTGAAAATAATTTAAGTAAAATTTAAAAACATGATAGAACCACAATTAATTTATGCTTTTAATAAACGAAAAGCGAAAGAGCATTCTAAATCGTTAAATCACTTGTCAGATTCCTTGAGCGGAAAAGGGGTTCCTGTTAAGACAATCATCGATAAAATAAAATCATTTCAGATTGCTATTCCCAGTTGGGCGCTTGGAACGGGAGGTACCCGCTTCGGACGTTTTCCAATAGGAGGAGAACCAAGAACGTTGGAAGAAAAAATTGAGGACATAGCCGTTCTGAATTCGCTGAACCGTTCATCAGGATTAATATCGCTGCATATTCCATGGGATATTCCAAAAGATATTCCGGGAGTGCTATCTCTTTTGAAAAAACATAAGCTCGCTGTTGATTCTGTCAACTCCAATACTTTCCAGGATCAATCGGGGCAAAAACATTCTTATAAGTTCGGTTCACTTTGTCATTCAGAAAAGGAAGTGCGTGACCAGGCTATCGCACATAACATCGAAGTGATTGATTATGGAAAAAAACTAGGCGCCAAATCACTCACGGTGTGGTTAGCGGATGGTTCCAACTTTCCCGGTCAGCAACATTTTCGCGGTGCGTTTGAAAGAACTTCTGATTCTATTAATAAAATATACAAGGCGCTTCCAAAAGATTGGGATATGCTTATCGAATACAAGCCGTATGAGCCTAATTTTTATTCAATGGTGATTCCCGATTGGGGAACCTCTTATTTACTGTCGCAAGCCGCTGGACCAAAAGCCCGCGTACTTGTAGATCTTGGACACCATCTTCCTAATACCAATATTGAACAGATAGTTGCACGCCTGATGCATTTCAACATGCTTGGTGGATTTCATTTCAACGGATCCATGTATGGGGATGACGATCTTACAGTGGGCGCTATAAAGCCTTACCAGCTCTTTCTTATTTTTAATGAACTGGTAGATGGCATGCAAGATAAAAAAGTAAAAAATCCTATTCCGGCATGGATGATCGATGCGAGCCATAACATCAAAGACCCGCTGGAAGATCTGCTTCAATCCGTGGAAGCAATTTTAATTGCGTATACACAAGCTTTGATAATGGACAGAAAAGCACTTGCAGAGATGCAACAAAACAACGATGTTGCCGGAGCGCAGGAATTATTACAAAATGTTTTCCGGACCGATGTGCGCCCTTTAGTTCGCGAAGCTATGTTGCAAAAAGGCGGATGCCTTGCTCCACAAGAATTGTATCGTGAGGAAAAGATCCGAGAAGGACTTATCAAGCAAAGAGGAAAGGGAGCACAGGCGTCAGGCTTGTAAAAGAATTTTACATTTATCATCCGGCATAAATCTGTGAATCTGTCCGAAGGACTCCTTCGAGTGGCTAAAAAATTCACCCGCAGCAAAGCTGCGAGGAATTCGTTCGATTAAATCTTGGCCTCCTAGATCTTAATTTTAATGCAATCAACCGGCATTTTGCAATTAATTGCTTCGATAAATAAAGTATGCGAACCTTTTTTTAGTCCGCCCAATTCAAATACTTTATTTGACTTTTCGCCATCGGCACCTTTTAACGATATTTCCTTTATTTTAATTCCATCGAGATATAAAGTGATGTTTCCATATTCTGAAGATTTTGGGCAATACAATTCAAATCCTTCGCCATCAAAATTCCATTTTACATGCTCATTGCTACTTTTTGAAACTACGCCCTTTCCCGAGGTAAAATCATTACTTTTTATATACCTCCAGTTATCTGCAGAAGTTCCAGCACCCAGAAGTGCTTCATGATAACCTAACGTGTAAGTCCCCCTACTCTGCTTTCCTTTAATAATAAACTTATTTACTTCCACAAAGCTCTGTTGATTCAGGATGATCCCTGCTACTCCCGGTTTTGACATCAGAGTGCCTCGCCATACTTCCTTGTTATTAATTTCCAAAACATATTCTGTGTTATCCTTTTTTAATTTTATCGCAGCAATCGCTGCTGTGTTGCTGAATTTTCCCGATGCGATGAGCCTCTGATTACTATTTTCATCCACTATATTCATTTTCCAGTTGTCATTTTCTAATTCTATTTCCTTGTGATTGGAAAACATCGCGCTGTCCAATGTGCAATCAGCCCGCACAACATTAGACATTATCGTTGCATTGTAATCCCATACGATCTTTGCATTTCCGCTAATTTTCATTTCGACAGAAATTTCCTCCACGTCAATTATTTTTTTTATAAAAGAAAAGGATTTCCCCGCGTTTGCTCCAAAATGAAACCCTTTGAGATTCTCCATGTTTTTCCAGGAACATTTTGCCAAATTAATCGTTCCATAATTTTCTTTGGTTCTTGATGGATACATTGTGTACAATGTGTCATTTTCTACAAATCCCGAAAAGGTTTGTCCCCAAATACCCGCGTACTCATTGCTCACATTTTCAGGGTGCCATACGGAACCGGATTTATAAACTTTCCATTTTGAAAAATCCTCCATCTCCCCTGTTTTTACCCTGTGAATGCTTTGATAATTCCTGTTCAAAGCAACGGAGGTTGCAGGGAAATAAGTATAACCGGCATAGTTGAAAGAGGGATAATATTCCATCAGCGGCTGATAAAATTTCTTGTTTTCAACACCCAATACCAATTTAGTTTGGGAATAGGGACCTTCTGGCTTATCGGCAAACGAAGAAGCTAAAACCCAGCTGCATCCCTGAGGCATGTCCATCATAAAATAAAGCCCCCAATTATTTTTTTGTTTAACGATCATTGGAGCGTACGTGCGCCAGTACTTATCATTTATAAACTCGGTTGCCTTATGATTGATCTTTACCGGTTCTCTGGAAATTTTAAACGGCCCTTCGGGCTTATCAGCAACAGCATATCCGAGTCCCGAATTCCTGTTATTTATCATGTTCCCCCAATTGGAGCTTTTTGCCAGCCAGTCAAAGATCATATGATATTTCCCCTGATGATATACGACCTGCACATCAGGAATTTCGATTTTCATTGTATCGTAATAATTAATGGTGTTCTCAAAAGCATCGCCAATTGTGTCCCAGGTATTTCCTTTATCCATGGATCTTAATATTTTGCAATTAAATTGCTTTCTTTCTGACTTGTTATCTATGCCATAATTACGTTGGTATTCGCCAACATAGATGTACCACGCTTTACTTGCCGAATCGGAAAAGAAGAAGCCATTTACCGGCCACTCCATTCCTTCTCTACCGCTGTAAATAGGATTGTTAGAAAATCTTTTGAAATTATCCCAGGAAGGACTTCCGAATGAGAAGTGCTGGAACCAATCGCCCCTATTTTCCAGTAAAGCGTAGTCCGTTTGGCTTTTGCAGGAAAACAGGATGCCGATAAAAAAAACTACCAGTAAACTATTTTTCATTTTAGGTTTAGAGGCACATTTTTAATTTTTCCTTACTTCAAAATTATAACTACCCGAACCTACAAGATAAACCTGCCCACCTTCTTTGCTCTCCAGGAATTTAATGAGCTTTACCGATGACACAGCCACTCCATTCTCAAATATATTCTCCTTTGTACCGGATGGAATAAAAACCTCCGCAGTTGTATTTGGAGGTATGACTACGTTCATAGTGAATTTGTTTTTTTCAACTTTCCAGCCGGAAACAATTTTCCCGTACATGGATTTATGTTCCGCTGCGACAGAGGTAAGGTCACCACCCACAACAGGATGTATGGAAATTTTCTTGAATCCTGGAGCATCATTATTTAAGGACAAGCCTGCTACCCGGGTGAATAACCAATAACCAATGGCGCCATACGAATAGTGATTAAATGAATTCATTCCAATATCCTGAAAGGAACTATCCGGCTTCATTCCATCCCATCTTTCCCAAATTGTGGTCGCACCGCGGGTAATAGGATATAACCAGGATGGATATTCTTTCCTTTTAAGAAGCATAAAGGCAAGGCTGTCGTATCCGTATTTTGACAGAACAGGGCAGATAAGCGGTGTTCCTAAAAAACCGGTAGTTAAGTGCTTAAATTTTTTAACATCGTCTGCTAGCCTTTTGGCAACCATTTGCTGTTGTGCCTCTGTCAATAAATTAAATTCCAAGGCCAGTAAATAAGCAGTTTGCGTGCTCGAAGACAGGCGTGCATTGGAAGTAACAAATTCCTTTTGAAATGCCATTTTTATATTTTGATACAGCGTTTCATATTTTTTTGCGTCTTCCTTTTTACCAAGAACCGCAGCCGCTTTATGTAGTAGCGAAGTAGAATAGGCAAAATAAGCCGTTGCGATAAAATCTTTATCCGTGGTTGCACCGGGATAATCTGAATTTGTGGTGGCAAAAGCAAGCCAATCTCCGAAATGATTTCCATTGGTCCATATATATGAACTGCCTGTTTGCTTCTGCATATAATCTACCCAGGCCTTCATACTTTGGTACTGGATTGATAAAATTCCGGTGTCTCCGTAAAATTGGTAGATCGTCCAGGGAATAATAACAGCTACATCAGCCCAGCCCGTAGCACCGCCCTGTTTTATAACATCAGGGATCACCCATGGCACACTTCCATCTTTAAACTGATCCGCTTCCACATCCCGCATCCATTTTGTAAAAAAAGAAGCAACATCCATATTATAACAAGCGGTTGGAGCAAATACCTGCGCATCCCCGGTCCAGCCCAGGCGTTCGTCTCTTTGTGGGCAGTCTGTAGGAACATCCACAAAATTTCCTTTTTGTCCCCACAAAATATTATGAGCTAATTGATTGATCAAAGGATCGGAACATTCAAAACTTCCGGTAACGGGCATGTCAGAATGAACTACGACCCCGGTAATATTTTCCAATTTCAAGGTCCCCGGGAAATTTTTCACAGCGAGAAAGCGGAAGCCCTGAAAAGTAAAATGTGGTTCGTATACTTCTTCCCCAATTCCTTTTAGTGTGTATTGAACAGTTTGTTTTGCAAGACGCAGATTGTCCGTATAAAAATTACCTTTCTTATCCAGCACTTCGGCATGCCGAAGTGTAATTTTTGTTCCCGCCTTGCCTGTTACTTTAATTCTTGCCCATCCTACCATATTTTGTCCCATGTCCAGGACGGTATCGCCCTGAGGCGTATACAGTATTTTAATAGGCTTAATTTCCTGGATTGCTTTAACCGGAGGGCCAGCAGAAGCCACCAGGTTTTTCTTATCCTCATTTAATACGACAACACCTTTCCAGTTTTTTTCATCATAACCGGGATTATCCCATCCTTTCAATTCCATACGCGCATCGTAAATTTCTCCGTTATAAATATCAGATTCCAGGATAGGCCCGGTAGTTGATTTCCACTGAGAATCGGTACTCACAGTTTCCTGTGTGCCGTCATCATATGTAATGGTCAATTGCGCAAGTAGCCCCAATTTTTTCCCATATGCATTCCGGTTACCTTTCCAAACGAGATAGCCGCTATACCAGCCATCGCCCAGGACTGCACCAATTGCATTTTTCCCTTTTTTGAGAGAGGCAGTCACATCATACACCTGATATTGTAAGCGCTTGTTATAGCTTGTCCAACCCGGAGTTAATAATTGATCGCCTGTTTTCTTTCCATTGATGTGACACTCATACAATCCATGACTGGTAATATACAGCTGCGCTTTTTTTACATTTTTAGTCAGCTCAAATTCCCTGCGTAAGTAAGGACTAGGACTCGATTTTCCTGTATCCACATTTACTGCAGGCTCTATCCAAGGCGCTTTCCAATCGGAAGCATTCAATAAACCCATTTCCCAAAAAGCAATATCGCTCCAGGGCGAACCGTTATCATTATTACTCCATACACGCACCTGCCAGAAAACCCGTTGACCGGATGCCAGCTCTTTGCCCGCATATTTTACCTGATTGGATTGGCCGGAATTTATTTTTCCGGTGGTCCATATTAAATTTTTTCCCGCCTGCAAGTCGGCTTCTGATAGAGCGGCTTTGATCTCGTATGCGGTTTGCAGGATGTTCCTTGCATCCGTAGTTGCCTCCCAGCTAAGGCGCGGGTGCAGCACATCTATTCCAATAGGATTTGCTTTATATTCTGCACGCGTATTTACAAGCTTGACAGCTGCTGCAGAAATAGTAGTTGCAGATAAAGAGATCCACACGAAGGCAATTAAACCCAAAAAGTTCATTTGAACTTTTTGCCCCTTGGGCAGACGATTGAAAATGAAAGATTTATCCTTTATTTTTAATGAAAGAATATCTTTCATTTTCAATGCCTGGGTTAACCCTGACCAAATCCAGACAGTGCTGTCTGGATTTGCGTCAGATTTCTGATAGATATTCTTTTTGAACTGCAAAATCTGGGTTAAAAATAATGTGTTCATGATACTAAATTTAAAATTATGGTTTTGCTCTTAAATAGTCAACGAGTTACCGTATCCAACTAACACAACAGATGTTATAATAATAAGGATACCTAACAGGATCGTAGAAAATGTTCTTCTGCTTACCCCTTTCCATTCTTTTAATATAATTCCCCACATGCTTGAGATGAGGATAATAAATGCCATGTGCAGTATCCAGGAACTTGCGCCATTACCCATTTTACTTTCTCCCATTCCATAAAAGAAGAATTGCAGAAACCAGGTGGTGCCCGCCAATGCCGCGAATATGTAATTGGGCACTAAAGGTGTTTTCTTATTTGTATAATCTCCAAAAGTTTTGTTGCGGGTATTTAAGATCATGCACCAGATAAAATTAGTGGTGAGTCCTCCCCATAGAATGACAACAAATATTACATTGTTCTGAAACAAAGGATTGCTTCCGTTCACTACTGCCGCTTCCGACATTGATTTCCCGGCTTCAATACCAAAATTGAAACAAGCGCTAAGTACACCGGATACAATTGCAACCATTATTCCTTTAAGAAGATTGAACTCTTTTATACTCTCTTTTTTCTGGTCATCCGAGAGTTCCTTTTCCTTCATCATGCCAGCCATGCCGCAAACCGCAATTCCTATAAGGCACACCAGCACTCCTAGCAATACTATTAATCCTCCATCGCTTGCAAGCATGGAAGAAAAAGTAGCCCCGCTATCAGGCGAAAAAAGATCCCTGTAAATTGGTGGTATCAATGAACCGAAGGCTGAACACAGCCCCAATACAACTGCCATTCCCAAAGACAGCCCTAAATAACGCATGGTAAGTCCAAAGGTTAACCCTCCGATTCCCCATAAAAGGCCCATCGTATATGTCCAGAAAATTACAGTGCTGTCACTTGATGTGATGATGTCCATAAACCCGGGCACAGTGAGGTAAGCTGCTACAAACGGAACTATCAGCCAGGAAAATATCCCGCCTACTATCCAATAACTTTCCCAGGCCCAGCCTTTAACCTTCTTATAAGGAATGTAAAAACTACCGGAAGCGAATCCTCCGATAAAATGAAAAAGGATACCGAGGAGAAGCTGCATATTTGAGGATTTAGGGAATTAAAAGTAATAAATATCCAATACCTTCCTCCAACAAAAAAAGACCTACGGAGATTCGCAAGCCTTTGTCTACTAGACTTATGTATTTTATAGATTAAATTAGCAAGGAAATTTTTCTTTTCTAATTCAGTTCATGATGTGAGAGGCTGGAATTCACAATATCTTCCAGTATAAAACAACTTTTAGGAAGTGCGTTTGAATCTTTAAAAATAAAATCAATAGCACCTTCCGCTAAAGAAATGGAAGTGGTCTTTAAATTTTTGACCTGGGACATGACAATGATCTTGCAATCCCAGCATCTTTCTTTGATCTCTTGAACTACATCTGCACCATTGATGCCATCTCCCAGATAGTAATCTACAAAAGCAATATCGGTATCGTTCTTTAAATTTCGCAGACAATCAGTGGCCGAAGTATAAGACACAATCTCGAACTTGCAGTTTTTTTCCATTCCCAATATGGTAGTATAGTGCTCAAGCTGGCGCGTAAGCATTTTATTAAAGAAATCGCTGTCTTCCAAAACCAATATCCTGAAAGTTTTTTGCTCTTTCAGATTAGGTTTAAAATGGGATATATTTAAGGGTTTCATATTGAGCTTTTAATATATTTTACGAGCTTAGGGCGAAAAAAAATAACAATCATGGGTGAATAGGCTGCTTCTAATGGTGAATTTGGTTTCAATAAGTGTGAATTGATTATGGCTTGTTTCTAACCAAAAATGTTCTGATTTCTTCCGATATTTGAACCCAGGATTGTTCAACAGATTTCACTTTGGCAGGAATAGATCCGGTTTCCGTTCCGTTATCTGCCAGTTTTTCAATCTCTTCAAGTGTGTTGCTTATATCTCCTATATTAAAGATACGTGTAGAGCTGAGCATTTTATGTGCCGTTCCTTTTACAACGGGCCAATTTTTTTCATCGCTTGCAGTTTTTAATCTGCTGATGCCTTCCCCGGATTCTTTAAGGAATGTTTCCATGAGTTGTGCCAGAAACTCATCGTCACAACCTAAGAATTCCTTTAGCTGGATTGTGCTTATCATAATGTTAGGTTTTTGGAGAGTTGAGTAATTGGATCACTTTATCCTGCAGAATATTTCTATTCAGGGGCTTAGAGATATAATCATTCATTCCCGCATTTTTACATTTTTTTTCTTCATCCCGGAAAGCATGTGCAGTCATGGCCAGGATAGGTGTGTTTTTAATATTTTCATTAAGATTATTCCGGATATAACGGGTTGCTTCATAGCCATCCATCTCGGGCATTTGAATATCCATTAAAATTATATCGTAGCTATTTTTCTTGAGCATGTCAACAGCTTCAACACCATTTGAGGCAATACTTATTTTAAGGCCCATTCCCTCCAGGAATTTTTCAGCCACCATCTGATTAAGCGCATTGTCTTCAACTAATAATATTTTTTTTCCTGTCAGGTCAGGAATAGCGAGCACAGGACGTTTTTTCTTATCAGGATCTTTCCCGATATTTTTACTTACAGGAAATGTTAGTTCAAAAGAAAATTCAGAGCCTTTTCCCAACTCGCTGGCAATAGATATTGTGCTGCCTTGCAATTCCAGCAATTTTTTAACAATGGAAAGTCCCAGGCCTGTACCTCCGTATTTCCTGGAGGTTTCTTTCTGCGCTTGTTCAAAGGCCGCAAATATTATTTCTTGTTTTTCTTTCTCAATACCAATTCCGGTATCTTCCACAGCAAACCTTAAAGTTATTTTTTGATCAGCCTTTTTTGTTTCCTTAACTATTAATTTTACATGTCCCTTTTCTGTAAACTTTATAGCATTGCCTAATAAATTTGTCAATATCTGATTGAGCCGTACGGGGTCGCCCACCAATTCCCCGGAAATATCTTTGGGTACTTCGGCAAGAAGAGAGATATTTTTCTCTTTCGCTTTATACTGCATAGCAGTGGCAAGCTCCTCAATTAGTTCAGTAAGGTTAAAGCCGATCTTTTCAATATTCATCTTACCGGATTCAATCTTAGCAAGGTCCAGAATATCATTGATAATATAAAGGAGGCTTTCTCCTGCAAACTGCAAACTGTGCAAATATTTTTTTTGAGTTTCGTCAAGCTCCATATCCTGCATGAGCTGCACAATTCCCATGATCGCATTCATAGGTGTGCGAATTTCGTGGCTCATGTTAGTCAGGAAGAGTTCTTTTGCCCTGGATGATTCTTCGGCAAGCTTTTTTGCATTCAGTATGTCCTGTTCTGCTTTTTTCCGGGTAGTAATATCCGAATCAACAGCCACTACGCTTTCCACTTCTCCCTCCTCATTCAGGATAGGAGTGAGTGTGCTTACAGACCAATATTCCGTGCCATCCTTTTTACAATTACAGGATTCATAAGTTACGGATTGTTTTTCCTTAAGCAATTTATTAAACAATGGGTTGTTAGGATTCAGCCCTGTCTTCTCCCCGCGCCTTAGTATTTCTCCATAAGTACCCTGCACCTCTGCCAGCGCATATCCTGTCAATCGTATAAATCCATCATTCACCCAGCGTATGTCTCCTGATTTTTCTGCAATTACTATCGCATTATCCGTTTTGCCTATTAAAAAATATAAGTTTTTTATTTCCCTTTCACTCTTTTCTCTTTTTTCTATTTCATCCTGAAGCTGTTTTATTGTCAGCTCCATATCTCTTGTCCGTTCGGAAACTCTTTTTTCCAGTCCTGCATTTGTTTCCCGCAATTTCATTTCAGCGGCTTTGAGAAGCGTAATATCCTGCACGGTTCCCACCATTTGCACAGGTTTCCCTTGTTCATTTAAGATCAACTTGCCTTGCCCAAGAAGTGTTCTCTCTTGTCCATCGGGCAGCACAATACGATAGTTCATGGATGGCGTGGTATACTCTTTTATTCCATCTTTCTCAAATGCTTTTTTTGCCTCTTCAAAATTATTTTTCATCTGGCTTTTTATAACCAGCATGTCTCCCGGCACTATCCACTCTTCGCTTTTATCAAAAGACATGGTTGTACGCTGAGGAGTCATTCCATGGATCTTGTACAACTCGTCCGACCAGTTAAGCGTGTTGGTTGCCACGTCCCATTCCCAATTGCCAATATGCGCCATACGTTGGGCTTCTTCCAATTGCTTTTCCTTTGCTTCTATTTTTTTTGCGTAAGCAATGAGCTCTTTCTGAAGCTTATGTCTTTCCAAACTATAGATTATAGCACGCTTCAGGATCGCACTATCTAACTGGCTTTTATTTAAAAAATCTGCTGCGCCTTTTCTTACAGCTTCCAGGCCAAGAGATTCATCCCTGCTTCCGGTAAGAACAATAATAGGCATGCCGGAAGCTGCTACAGCAACGCTTGAAAATGTTTCCAGGCCTTTACTATCCGGTAAGGTGATATCAGAAATTACAATATCGAATTTGCTGCCGGACAGCATAGTTAATCCTTGCGATAAACGAATGGCTCCCACCAAAGAGAAATCACCTCCAAATGCCTCCTGAAGGTAGTACTCTACCAATCGTGCATCGGCCGGATTATCTTCTATGAGCAATACCCGTATCATTTTTCAGTTGTAGTTTTGTGAGGGATTTTAACAATCGAAAACCAAAAATCTTCCATTTTTTTTATCACTGTCGCAAATTGGTCAAAATCAACAGGCTTGGTGATGTAGCAATTAGCATGATGTTGATAGCTCTTAAGAATATCCTCTTCTGCCCTGGAAGTAGTTAAGATAATGACAGGAATATGTTTTAATTCTGCATCCTCCTTAATTATTCCGAGCACTTCTCTCCCGCTTAATTTGGGCAGGTTAAGGTCCAATAAAATTAAATCCGGGAGAGGCCTTTCGGCAAATCCATTTTTTCGTTTAAGGTAGTTCACGGCCTCTTCGCCATCCTTTAATACCTGTACCTTGTTATTTATCTTTCCGGCCTTCAGCGCTTCCAGCGTGAGGCGTACATCTCCCGGGTTATCTTCTACCAAGAGGATCTCAATATCTTGCTCTGTTTTCATTGTTGCAGGTGTTTGTGGTTAGTAAAAAATTGTTATAAATATTTTTGTATTGTGAAAAAAAATGTTGCTCCTTTATCAGGTTCCGATTCTACCCATATCTTTCCTCCGTGCAGTTCAACTATTTTCTGGCATTCTGCCAGTCCAATTCCCGTACCCGGATACTCCTCTTTGGAATGCAATCGTTGAAAAATTAAAAAAATCTTCTCATGATATTCCTTTTTCAGCCCTATTCCGTTATCTTTAACGGAGAACAGGTACTCAGCTGCCTGTTCTTCGCATTTAATTTCAATCTCCGGAGTGCTGTCCTTTTTTCTGAACTTAATCGCATTCGCTATCAAATTCTGAAAAAGGCGGGACAATTTTATTCTATCCGTTTTTATCACAGGCATATTGTCCGACTTAATAGCTACGCCTGTTTCATCAATGGTTTCTTTCAGGTTTGATCTAACATTCTTTAATACTTCCTGTATATCCGTTTTTTCAAACTTTGCATTCCTCGAAAGGATCCTTGAATATGAAAGAAGATCATTAATCATGTTTTTCATCCGCTTGGATCCATCCACAGCAAAATCAATATACTCTTTTGAATCCTTGTCTAATTTATCACCTAGGTGCTGTTCCAGCAGCTGAAGAAAGCTGCTCACCATGCGCAATGGCTCCTGCAGATCGTGCGAAGCCACGTAGGCGAATTGTTCCAAATCTTTGTTAGAAAGAGCAAGTGCCATTGATTTTTTCTCAAGATGTTCCTGGCTTTCTTTCAATTGCATGATATTGCTTTCCAATTCCTCGCCCAATGTATTAAGCCCGACAATAATAGCATCCAGCTCATCTCCTTTTTCACTTACTGATATCTGAGCAGAAAAGTCCATCAATGTATATTTTAACAATGTTTCCATTATACCGTTAATTTTTTTTCTGTTCTCTTCGCTAAAAAATGCCTTTGACTCCAGCTCTTCACCCAATGTATTAAGCCCAATTATAATAGCATCAATCTCATCTCCTTTATTGGAAATACTTGCCCTGGCCTTAAAATCGGACTGGACAAATCGTAAGATTGTATCCAGAATCTGACCTACTCGTTCGTCCTTATTATGTTCCTGGGTGTTTTTCATTTTTCTGTGCAATATTGTTTTATCCATGCTTTCGCCTCCGTTTCATTTGAAAAAAACTTTGCGGGGTAAGCAGGAGGTTTTAGACCGAAGAATAAATTAGCTATCATTCTGCTTAATGGAGAATTAGAGATAATAGCCATTGCTTTTGTGACCGAATCCAGTTCCTTAGCGATCCAATCCCTGTCTTCTTTTTTAAGAGGAGGTGCAGAGCTATCCATTTGCAGGATCATACATACTTTCTTCCCTCCTGCTATTTCTCGGAATTTCTCCATTTGTTTTGAAGATTCTTCCCGCGTGGTGGGGAGTACGGCATTGGGCTTTGGTACAGAATACATTACTCCCTCTCCGTCAAACCAAATCGTGGATGTTGCAAAATCTACTGTCTTAGCATCTTTAGGTGGCTGCATGTTATTATTTTAAGAATTCATATTTTTATTAATGGTGAAATTAAAAGTTGTTCCTTTCCCAAACTCAGATTCTGCCCATATTGTTCCTCCGTGGCGTTCAATTATTTTTCTGCATATAGCCAGCCCTATGCCTGTCCCCGGATACTCTGCGATGCTGTGCAAGCGCTGAAAAATAATGAATATCTTATCCATGTATTCCTTTTGAATGCCTATGCCATTATCGCTGATGGAAAACAGCCAATGTGTTTCCTTATCGCTTGCTGCTATTTTTATCTCTGGGGTTTTCCCACTTGAAAATTTAATTGCATTTCCTATAATATTTTGAAACACTTGTACCATTTGAGATTCATCTGCCTGTATATGCGGGAGAGTACTAAAAGATATTTTTGCATGAGTCTCATTGACAGAGGTGTAGAGGTTATCCAATGCTTTTTTAACTATGGCATTGCTATCTGTATTAAGAAATTCTTTCCCCTTGGATCCCACTCGTGAATAAGTAAGCAAGTCATTTATAAGCGTATGCATTCTCGCTGCTGCGTCCACCGTAAAATGAATAAATGTATCGGCATCCTTATCTATCTTGTATTTGTATTTTTTTTCAATGATTTGAAGATAGCTGGTTATAATGCGAAGAGGCTCCTGCAGATCATGCGATGCAACATACGCAAACTGTTCCAGCTCTTTGTTAGAGCGGATAAGTTCCTGGGATTGCTGGCGTATCAATGCCTCGGATTTTTTCCGGAAAGAAATATCTCTTATAAAACCTATAAAAAAGTGATGTCCTTTTAAAAGTGTTGGCGCTATGCTTAGGCCCATGTCAAACTCGGTCTGATCTTTACGTACAGCGTGTAATTCAAGGCGCTTATTTTGAGCTGTGCCTACATTTAATTCCAGGAAGTGTTTCATCCCCTTTTGGTGTGATTCCCTAAACCGTTCAGGAAAAATAATTTCCTGAAGCGGCATGCCGATCACTTCCCCGGCTGTCCAGCCAAAAATTTCTTCTGCACGGGAATTCCAACGGAGTATCAAGCCCGATTCATTGATTACCACTACTGCATCAGGCGCATTTTTGAAAATTGTTTGTATTTGTTCTTCCCCTTCTTTTATAGCCACTACATTGGCTTGGAGCTCATTTATCATCTCGTTGAAAGAGTTTGACAGATCGCCAATTTCATCGTTTGAAAACACCTTTGCCCGTTCGCTAAAATCACCCGCACGTATCTTAGTGGCGATGCGGATCACCTCCTTTATCCCCCTGGTGATACTAAGGCTGACAGAAATTCCCAAAAATATTCCTGTAAGTTCCACCGCTAAAGCAATAGAAAACAAAACTTTAAACACCAGGTCTTCCAGCCACCTGGAACCTTCTCCTAATGCAGCGGAAAATTCATCTTCTAATAAAGTAAGCCTAACATTATACTGATCTATCTGATCAAGATTATATTCTATTTTTTCGGGAGACGACATCCCTATAACTTGTATGATAGAATGCAGCCTGTCTGCCGAAGCTTGCATATCGGATAGCAAAGAATCTCCTTCTGTCCAAATGCGTATCGCTTTACTGATGTAAGAAATATTATGAAACTGCCTGAACAAACTAACCATTCCGTCAATATCATTTGGGTGTATCTTTCCCAGAATAAAATTCCTTCTTAAGACATCATAATCGGGGTTTTCTTTTGACATTTCAATCCTTGCTATCCTATCGCTCATGGGCACGGTAAGGCAGGTAAGATAGGCTTGATAATCTGCTTCATCCCCTGAGCGCACATATTTACGCAGATTATATATGGCATCTTTCTGCCCCTTAGACCAAAGGCCTTCAGCGCCAACATATCCCCTTACTGCAGAAAGTGTATTGATAGAAAACCAAAGGGCAAACAGTTCAATAATGATCAGCAGGGCCATTATGCCCACCGCGAAGTATAGCTTTTGGGCTATTGAAACATCTTTGTACCAATTTGGGAGGGAAAACTTCATTGAGTAATTTTTATTTCTATATCCTCCGGATTTTGTGAATGTTTAAAGTATGTTAAGTCGTTCATGCAACTCTTTCATATGTGCTTTGCTAACCGGGATAGGGCGTGTATTTATCTCTATGATCTCCCCGTCTATTTTATCAATCTTTTGCAACTGCACTATGTATGAACGGTGAACCTGCATAAAATCTTTTTGTGGCAACTGGGAATATATATTAGTCAACTTAGCATGCGTTTTATATGTTTTGTCTGCCACCTTTATGATCACATCATTATCGTCTGCTTTTACATACAATATCTCGCTCATGGGTATGCGTATCCACATCCGTTCTTGGCGCACAAATAAGCTGTCTTTATTGTTTCTTTCCGGCCGGCTTGCATGCTCAAAAAATTTCTTGGCTTTATTGGCCGCCTTGGCAAAACGTGGAAACGAAACCGGCTTATGCAGGTAATCAATCGAATCATGGTCAAATGCATCTACTCCATAATCTTTATGTCGTGACATAATAATTACAGGCGGTGCCACCGGTAAACTATTTAAAAAATCTATCCCGCTCATCCCGGGCATTTCTATATCCAGAAAAAGAAGGTCTACTTTGTTAAAATCCAGCGATTTTGATGCGCTGCCGGCATCCGAATATTTATTAGTAAGCTCCATGAAATCGATCTTGGAAATATAGTGTTCGATTATCTTTGTAAAGACACTGTCGTCATCTATAATAACACATCGTAAGAGCATACTGATTAATTTATCTGGCTTATGCCAATGAAAATATTATTGCAGAGATTAATGCGATAAGCCCCAATATAACTGCGGCATATTTAAACTGATTCCTACGTTGGTAATTTTTTTGCAATTGCTGTACTACATCGGCAACAACCTGTTTTACTTTATGCTGGCCCAGCCCTTCTTTACGGATATATTTAGCAATGCCTTCGCGCATAAAATCTTTTGCCACCTGTATATTATTCTGGCAGCTCAGCACAATAACGTGAAGGCGTGGGAGCTTGCTTTTTATTTTACGTAACAGCTCCAGGCCATTCATGTTTTTGTGATAGCCATTCCCATCGAGCAAATAATCCACGATCATAATATCCGGATTCAGATGGGCGTGCGCCATGCATTCTTCCCCTGAAGCAAATCCGAATATTTTATAACGGATATTGGATTTCAACGCTTCGTAATCCGATTCAAGTGCCTGCATGAGAACGGAGCGATAGACATCGGAATCATCTACCACAAAAATCGTGTATTGTTTGTTTTTATTTTCCATGGCTGCATGGTTTAATTAATATGTGAGGATTTGTGATCAGGCGAGCCGCTTCCTGCCGCAAAGCCCAAAATGCATAGCAAACCAATAACCCCAATGAAAAAATAATTCACCGAACCGGGTGTATAGGTACGAATAGCTACCAATGAAGCAAGGAAAGCAACAAATACAAATACCATTCCGCGCATCATCCACCTGTTTTCATAATCAGTTCTGATTTTATTGATATGCTTTGATGCCATGTTACTTAGGATCTTTATAAAATTCTTTTCTTTAGGAATAAAATCCATCGCGCCAAGTTTCATAAGGCGGATAACCACTTCTACACTATTTTGCGAAGAATACATGATAACGGGAATTTCCGGATGTTTTACTTTGACACGGGCTAGCAACTGGTCTCCATTCATTTTTTGTTCTACAACGAAAATGGTAAGGTTTTATGTTTTCATGGCTGTAGGTTTTGGTTTGTGGTTGAAGCACTCGGATCATAACCAATGTTACGGGGAAAAATCCTAAAATCCTCTATTTTTAGGTGAAATGGTCGTATTTCAAGGTGAAACCCTCAATTAAATGGGTGAATGGAGCAAGCAATTTGGGAGGTAGACCGCTTAAAAAAGAATTACCAAGTGTATTACTTTCCCCCGTTTGCCTGCAAATCATTAATGCATTCAGAATCCAGCGGAGGGATAGAACCGCCAACTAAATTTGCAACGATATCGCTGGTTTCTGCTGTATAGTACATCAGGCAATCCGGATCATTGCAATGCTTTCCATGAGAAACATCCTGGTGTGCGGCCTGCATGGATGTGCCATTATTCACTAATCCCAAAATGTGACCAAATTCATGATTTATAACTGTAGTCTCCAATGTGGCCAAAGGAGGTTGGGCAAGAGCCCCCGCATATTCTTCTATGGTCTTTTCAAATATTACCATGGAAGAACTGCCATAAGCAATGCCAAGTACTTTTGAGTTTCCGCTGTTTCCGGCATAATCAGCATCTGCAAAAAAGAAATAAGCAGTAAGTGTTTTCTTGCTGGTATTTTGTGTCCTGTTTGCTTTTTCTATTTCTTTGATTTCATCCGTTGTATAAACGGATTTACCCGGTGATCCTATCGCGGTCTGCAATACGGTAATGCCTGCGGATTTATTTAATCGTTGCTGCAGGAAGGCTTTTAGATTATCTACTGAACTTGCTGTAGGCTGATACCCTGTTACATATTGGATCTCCACTATCAGCTTGTCGTATTTTTTATCTGATAAAAAATCATGGGGCTCCGCTCTTCCATTGTAGGCAAAATCATCCTTTTTGCACGCATCTAAGAAAATGACTGAAAATAATAACACTCTAAGCAATTTGAAATAATGCATAATAATTTAAATTTAAATCAAATTTATGTGGTTAATGCTGATTAGCATGGCTATTTCGACAATTCGCCTGTATTAATAGCTTATTCACCACATATAAAGGGATCAAATGCTCCCACGTACGTATTATTAGTATAGAACACTCTTATGAATTATTATAAAAAAAAAGGGGAATTATGAAAAACGAAGAAGCACATATAACCGAAAATACAAGAATTGGAAACCTCCATCAGGAGATCAGTCATTATTATAACTACGCTAAAAAAGACAGAGCAAAAAATACCCAAAACAAAATCAAGCATGATATAAAAGTTTTTTTGGTAGATGATGACGCTTTTTTCCTAAAAGGGCTTCATTATTTTCTTACCGACAACTTACCTCCAAAAATTAAATTGAGAAAATTCTCAAACGGTGAGGATTGCCTGAATTCCCTTGATGAACAGCCGGACATAATTGTTTTGGATTACATGCTTAATTCAGGAACCGGCAATAATATGAATGGCCTGGCTGTGCTGAAGAAAATAAATGAAGTATATCCCCATGCGTTTGTAATCATGCTTTCATCTCAGGACAGCGTGGATGTGGCTTTGGATACGCTTAATGAGGGAGCCTATGATTATTTATCAAAAAGCGAAACGGCATTTATCCGCCTTAAAAATATGATCAAAAACATAGCAGAAACTATTTCTGAAGATATAGAACAAGAAAGAACGGAGATCATTACTAAAAGAATAAATTTTTTTGTAATATTCTTTTTGATCGCGTTATTTATTATGAGCAGACTAATAAGTTAAAACAAAAAAACCATGAAAAAGAAAATCTTAATAGTAGAAGACGACAAGGTACTCCTCCAGGTTATCAAATTAAAACTGGAAAAAGAAGGATATGCTGTAGAAAAAGCAGAAAATGCCGGAGAAGCTCTGCGTGTTATAGGAGAGAAAAAAGTAGACCTTATCATTAGTGATATAATGATGCCTAACATCTCCGGATTAAGTCTGCTTAATATGATCAGGGAGTTTTTTATGGTGAAGGTCCCTGTAATATTAATGTCCGCACTTAATAAAGCTGATATAGTTAATTCCGCTATGGAATCCGGTGCATACGCTTTTATAGGAAAACCCATTGACTTTAATAAGCTATGCCTGAAAATTAATCTCTTGTTTAGCAGATATAAAACTTCTAATATTACTTAAAAAAGACCCGCTTGTAAAACTTGCTGAGCGGATTGACTTTGAACTATTCCGTCCGCTTTTGGAAGAAGCATTTAGCAAAGGAGAAAAAGCAGTAGGCGGAGCCCGCCCGTACGACTATGTGATGATGTTCAAGATTCTCATTCTGCAACGTTACTATAATATAAGTGATGATAAAATGGAATTTGCCATACAGGATAGATTATCGTTCATGCGGTTTTTGGGATTAACGCTCAGCGATAAAGTTCCCGATGCAAAAACGATTTGGTTGTTCAAAGAGAACCTTACGCAGAAAAACCTTGCGGAGAAATTGTTTGAACTATTTTTATCAGAACTGCAAAAGAAACGGTTGCTGATGAATGAAAGAAAAATGGTAGATGCCAGTTTTGTAGAAGTTCCCATTCAGCGCAACAGCAGAGAAGAAAACAAACAAATCAAAGAAGGAAAAACACCTGATGAGTGGAAAAAAAATCCGCACAAACTTTCACAAAAAGATACCGATGCCCGCTAGACAAAAAAGAACGGAAAAAGTTATTATGGATACAAAGACCATGTGAAAGCCGATGAGAAAATCAAACTCATAGATACCTATACGGTAACTGATGCCAGCGTTCATGATTCTCAGGAAACAGGAAATCTTCTTACCGAAGCAGACAAAGAACAACCTCTTTACGCAGACAGCGCCCATAGTGGAGAACCTATTGCGAAAATAGTGCAGGGAAAAGAAATGATTAATCAGATTCACAAAAAAGGATACAAAAATAAACCCTTGACAGACGAGCAAAAAGCAAGCAACAAAATAAAATCCAAGACAAGAGCCCGAGTAGAACACATCTTTGGATTTATTGAGAACAGCATGAACGGTTCATTCATCCGAAGCATCGGCATTAAACGCGCCACCGCTATAGTCGGATTGATGAATTTAACCTACAATATGTTTCGTTATATGCAATTGGTTCCATTACATTCCGGCTAAGCATGGGAGGGGTGTGCCCTATTGGCTGCAAAACCTCAAAAAATGAACAAAAAAAGAAAAAATAGTAAGTAAAAACAACGAGGAAAACTCCGGATGAAATAAACAAATCAGGCAGGACTACAGTAAATTTTCTTTTTGAGTAAAATCAAATACAAAAACTAATTTTTAGATGTCCCCTCAAGGTTTAAATCTCCTTATCCCCTGGATTTCTTGGAAACCTCTCAGCTGGCGCTGGAGCATGGGGCATATTCCAATTTCAGCAGATATTTTGAATGTATTACTGACACAACTCCATTGCAATACAGGAAACAACAAATAGAAAATGGATTTCCCTAAAAGTAAAGAGTAGAAGAAAAAAGTTTAGGGAAATACTTCTTTATCCCTTGCCTATCCTGGCAGATAGGCATAATTGTGCCCACCCAGAATTAAAAAACGTTTATGCCAGCATGCTCTCTAAACGTTTTTTCCACTTGTCGCAATCTGGAAAAACGTTTTTTTTGAAGAGCGTAGAACTCTTTGCTATGGTTATGGTGAACCAGATGGCATAACTCGAACGATGATGTATTCGATGCTGCAAACATACGCTTTGATGATTTCCGGGTTCAGGGTGATCTTGCCGAATGCCGTGCAACTGCCCCAACGCTTTTCCATCCTGCGCACAACCAATGCAGGATAACCCAGTTTATATTTTTTGAACCTCTTTAACGTTTTTTCAATCAGGAATTGAAAGATCCGGATCGCATGAACCCTGTACCAATCGTTTAGCTGGATCATGACCGTATGCTTATCCGTTTTATCGGGCGTATGAACCGTTAGGAATCGTCCTGTCAGCTTTACTTCCTTCTTTCGGGACCGAAGAGCTTTAGCCGGTAGTGCTTCCCCAAATACAAATGCGTTTCTCCTGATACGTACTCACGTGCTGGGGTTTTGGGTAAGTAATCAGCAAAGAAAGCTTGCTGCCGGACGATCCAACGCGCCTTGTTTTCAAGCCTGCGCTTTACGATTTCTATTTTTGATCTGTACGGAGCAGTAACCTGAACGGATAGATCAGGATTTACTCTTATTCCCAGCGTTTTCCGTGCGGAGAATGCTAGTTTGTACGAGATCGTTGTTCTGCCGTATTCAATATTCAAATCCTCCATATTACGCGTAACGTCTTTTAGCAATATCAATGGCGCGGTCTATAATTTCGTCCATCATTTCAAAAGTGATTTCCAAATCATGTTTGTCTTTTATTTCATGCAGATAATCCTCAATGTCCTGCTTCATTTTGTTAATGATGTCCGTATTGTAAACCCAATCCACAATTTTTTTTTTCAGAACTATTTCGTCAAACTTTAATCCTGCATCAGCAGCAATTTCTTTCGTGGGAGTTGCCTTTCCACCGATCTTGTTCAGAACTTCATTGGTGACTCCATAAAATGCTTTTGCCTTGTCGTTATCCCGGAGCTTTGCAGGGGCATCATCTCCGGTTTTGTTAAGAACAGAATCTTTCACTTCCGTTACCCTCTTTAAAAAATCTACATCTAATAATCTTCTCAGGCGATGTTCTTCGATTATATCTTCTAGCATTTTAGAGAATTTTTTATAGAAGGCAGGATCATCCTCCATCTTTTCAGAAATATGCTTTTCTGTCCTAGATGCGATCAGATCCGCACGCGCTGCTGCGCCATCCTGCTTTTCCAATTCTTTTGCAAAAGCATCTTTATCGAAAATATTTACCAATGGTGTAACCTGAATGATCTCTCCAGATGAAACATGAGAGTCGATCAGCTTTTGAATAAGCGGTTCGTATTGTTTGTAATCAATAGAATCCGAGTAACGCGATTTGACCGATGCCCTGAGCTTTAAAAATGTTTTTGCATCCTCCACAATGCGTTTCACTTCTTTTTCAGGAGTATTATTTACATATTCCAAAGTAGAAAGAGCAATTTTCAAAGTCCGGGCAAAAATGGACAAGCGTTCATAAAAATTCTCCCGTACATCACGGTCGCGCAATACGATGGCATACGCTTCCGGGTCTAACTTGTTTTTTACTCCTTTGAAAATATCCCATACCTGAGAATGACGTTCAGTAAGTTTGGCAATTTCCTCTTTTACGTTTACTAAAGTTCCGATCAAATCCTCTCCATCAAATTCTGAAAGCGAACTGTATGTTTCCAATGCTTCGTCCAAATTTCCCAGCACGCCATAATAGTCAATGATGTACCCAAAATCTTTTCCTTCGCTTACCCTGTTCACGCGGGCGATGGCCTGCAAAAGGGTATGTTCTTTAAAATTTCTGGCGATGTAAAGCACAACGTTTTTGGGCGCATCAAATCTGGTAAGCAACTTATCTACTACGATGATGATTTCCGGCTCCTCCGCATGCTTAAAAGAATTTATGACCTGCTTATTGTACTCCTTGTCATTACCATATTTTTCAATGATGCGCTTCCAGAATTTTACAACTCTTTCATTCGGCTCTTTGTAAATATCCTCATAGCCTTCGCGTGTATCGGGAGGGGAGATCAGCACTTCTGTTTTTATCAGACCAATTTCATCAAAGAATTCTTTGTATTTGATGGCAGCAAGCTTTGAAGGAGTTGCCAACTGCCCTTTGAATCCGGTTCCCTGCCATTCCTTTTGAAAATGTTTGGAAATATCGTAGGCAGTCCTCCATATTTTTTGTTCCGCCTCATTCAGCTGATCGGCTTTTGCATATTTCTTTTTCAGATCTACTCTCTGGTATTCGGTAAGAGGTTCGGATACCATTGTAAAAAAGGCATCCAAAGGTTTTTCATTTACCTCCTGAACTACGTGCCTGCCTTCATAACGCAATGGCACAACCGCTTTGTCTTGAACTGCCTGATCAATGGTATAGGTGTGGATCATGCCTCCGAATTTCTTCACCGTATCCTTGTCGTTATGCTTAATAGGCGTTCCTGTGAAACCAATGAAGCAGGCGTTTGGGAATACACGTTGCATATCCACATTGAGCGCACCATATTGGGTGCGATGGCTTTCATCCACCAAAATAAAAATATTGGGAGATTCAATTTTTACTCCTTCCTTTTTTGCTGCCTTCTCAAATTTATTTATGACCGTAGTAATGATGTGATCTTTATTGTCCTGCAAAAGGTCGATCAGATGGTTTCCTGTAGTTGCCTGCTCTACTTCTTTTCCACAATTTTTAAATGTTTTGTAAATCTGATCATCCAGATCAACGCGGTCAGTCACCAACAGAATTTTGGGGTTAGGAATGGCTGGCTCCAATGCCAGCGATTTTGCTAGCATTGCCATTGTGAGCGATTTACCGCTGCCCTGCGTATGCCAGATCACCCCGCCTTTCCGTTTCCCATTTTCAAGGTATTTTACCCGCTCAACCGTTTTTTTTACTCCAAAATATTGCTGATAACGTGGAACTTTCTTTACATGGTTCTCATAAATGATAAACCGGAACGTAAGCTCGATCAACCGCTCCGGCCTGCATAAATTATAAAGAATTTTATCCTGTTCAGTAACTTCAATTGTATTCTTCTCCATCTTATCAAAATGCTGGCGCACATATTTGAAACGATCAGAAAATAATTTATCCTTTTGCTCTTTCGATAGGGGAGCATTTTTTAGCTCAGAAAGGGGTGCATTGTATTTTGCTTCATCCGCTTTGCTTTGGAATTCCTCTTTCCAATGCGCCCAATACTCCGCGGAACTCCCAGTCGTACCATATACCCCATCGCTAACCGCTAATCCTAATAGGAGCTGGGTGTAAATATAAAGCTGTGGAATTCCATCATCAAACAACTGATTCCTGATCTGCTGAGATACAGCCTGATCAACAGGCTTTTTTCCTTCCTCCGTTTTTACGTTCGGACTTTTGCATTCGATCACCACCAGCGGGATGCCGTTGACGAATAGTACAAGATCAGGACGGTATGTTTCGGTCTTGCTAATACGTTGAACAGGGAATTCCTCCGTCACGTGAAAAACGTTATTCTTTAAATTCGTCCAGTCAATATAATGAAGCGTAAAGCTTTTTACTTCTCCCTGAATGTTCTCCTCAAAACTCTTGCCGAGGGTAATGAGATCATACACCTTTTCATTAGTAATGATCAAACCATCTTTGAGCGGAAAGTTTTTTATTTCCTGAACCGCCTTGCTAATATTTGAATTTGAAAACTCATACTGCCGCCCACGAAAATCAATCTTATTGATTTTTCGCAGATGCTGCGTGAGTATATCCTCCATGATCACATTGCTTCCTTTATTCCCACGCTGGGTATCCGCTTCCATCGGAGTTAAATATATATACCCCATATTTTGCAGAAGCTGCAAAGCAGGAATTTGCGAAATATGATCTTCTGTGAATGAGGGTGTTTCCATTTTTTCTGTTAATTCAATCTTTAATTAAGGGTGTTATTCTAATGTACATTTAATTGCACTTGAATTTCAATCGTTGATTATCAGTAATTTATATAAGAATTATACGCATTTTTACGTATGTATATCGTATATACCAGATATATAGGTATCTTTGTATAGCATTACCCAAAGGGTAAAGGCACTGGCAACGCAAGCCGAAATGCGCTCCGCACCAACAGGATGCGGTTTTTTTTGCCCATTTTTAGCAGTTGCCATTACCCTCCTTATAGTTTTTATACCGTTCAAAATACCCTGCCTTTTCATCCTTGTCTACACAAAAAGCAGTTACGATCATTAAGTCCGGTCTTACTTCTTTTAATATTACCATGAAATCTTTTTCAAAAAGCCAATAGTGTTCCTTACAAACTCCTTTCCCATCATTCCATTTGAAAAATAAATTTTTTTTGATGTAGAGTTTTGCGGCATAGGTTTTATCCAATGGATTCTGTTGGCGCGGTGGCAGTCATAAAATCTTTCATGGAGACTTTTAAATTCCCTATGAACAATATGAACAAAGGTTTCCGGATAATTAGTGAATTTTGGAATATTTGATTTTACATGAACGATTTTAATTTTCTTCCCGTTCAGTTCAAAAGGGTTTTTTATAAAATCCTCTTCAAAATGTTTGAAAAAAAGATCCACCTGCGATTTATCAGCATCCGCCTTTAAATCTTCATCAGCAAGCAAAGGTTTTAGAGACCCTAAATTCATCATTACTCCTTTTGTTTGGGTTGATGATCAAAAATGTTGAACTTCGTTTCCCAAACAGGGGTGCCTTCATGAAGAACAAACCCCGACTTAGTTTCAAGGTATTGGATGAACTCTTTTTTCGCCTCATGCTCTTTTAACTCTCCATTAACCTGACGCACCCTAAATGCAACAGCGCCAATAAATAAATCAGCTAACTGAAAAAAAACGTTATCATGGGAATGTAAATGTTGAAAATATATGAAAGGAGAATCGCCATGATGAAGATTTTCAAAAACCTCCTGAATCTTAGTTAGTTTTTCTTTCCCTCTACTGTCCTTAATATCCATAAATACGCGATAATGAACGCCCGGAGGATTAGGTCGCAGCAGATAGTAAGTCATTTTGTAGTAAAAATTATCGTGCGAACCCCTGTTGAAATCCGTGTGGTTTAGGCGGTCTTTATATTTTACAACTACGCAGCGGAACTCAAGAGGATTTTCAAAGAAAAAGTCAACTAATTTTTTGTAAAGAGGAAGGCGGGATTTCGAAAACTTATTCCATTTTAATTCTGGTGAAAGCGCATTGTATTTTTTCAACTCGACAAGTTTTTTATACAATTCCTCGTAAGCAAGCTGGGGAACTTTTATGTAGCCAATGCACATCACCGGAATTTGGTCATGCGCCAAATGGCAGCTTTCATCCACAAATAAATTGTAATTCATTGGAATGTATTTTTACATTTATATTTTCACTCGTACTCTCCCAGTCAGCAATACCTGCATCAATCCCTTCTTCTGAACACTTAATTGCTCAAGCCGATCCTTTAAAAATCCCAATTCTTGATCATAAGTGAAAAGAGTAGATGCAATTTTTTGCTGCTCCTTTCTATTCACTGGCACATCCATTTCTATATTTTCAAAATCAGTCTTAGAAACTTCTAAAAATGTGCTTCCGTTTGCAATTGTCAGGAGCACTTTTTTCTTTGAAGTCATCAGATAATATAAAAACTCGCCATCTATACTTTCAGGAACTATACTTTTAAAGCCTTGTTAGTTGTCATAGGTACAGAGTTAATTGCACAATGCCCAACCGTAGCACGCGTACAAACAATTACTGAATTCACTGGCAAATGATTTGCGGAACTATTTTTATACCCGCTCTCAGTAATTTTTCTTGCTGTTTCTCCTAAATATTTTTTCCGTCCAAGGCGGTTATGTCAGTTGGAGTACACCAACTTAGATTTCCATCCCAATATTCCGGCTTTGTTGTATCCGGTGTGCCTCCAGAAACTACTTTCCCAAGTTCATTAATTTTAAATCTGTTCCACTTTTCTTTTTTAAACTCTTTAAACCTTCTCTTCCCCGTAAGCAACTGCTGCATCAGCGCCCGTTTTTGTTTTTCCGTTATTAGTTGCTCGGCAATTTCAATTGCTTTATCCCATGTGCTGAGTATGCTGGCGATCTTATGTTGTTCGACAAGCGGAGGAATATTTATTTTTATTTGAAGTAATACGTCTCTTGTAATTCCATTTATTGATGTTCCCTGATTTAGAGACGAAATCCCCTTTGAATTAAATTCTAAAAAACGGAATAAAAATTCAGTAGATATAATTTTCTCATTTACTTGTACTCCTGTAATGTCTTGACTAATTGCGACATCAAAAGGCGCGATCGTCATTTTTCCAGCACCAGTTCGCGTCACTAGTAGTAGCCATCCTTTAGGAATAAGGTTTGTGGAACTATTTTTTATTGCTTTTGCGTTAATAAACCTTCTTATCTCTGAGATTTTTTGATTAGAGAAGTCTGCGCCACTAATCCAAGGAATTTTACCTTGCCAAAAAGCACTGTTCTGCGTTGAAGGAGTTCCGCCATTCAAAAATTTTAAACATGTCTTACCTAACTCCATAATTTCCCATCCTTTGGGAACATTAATGTTTACCACCTTGCCGTTTCTTATTTTTTCTGAAGTAGTCATGCTTTTAATCCCAATTCTTGTAAATAGATGTTCATTTCCTTTCTTACTTTTTCCAATTTGCTTTCCAGTTCTGCAATATTTTTCTGCACCTGAACAATATCAATTTCTTCTTCCTGCTCAAAGGTATCTACATAGCGCGGTATGTTCAGGTTGTAATCATTCCCGGCAATTTCTTCCACTGTAGCGCGGTGTGCGTACTTATCCACCTCTCCCCCCGCCCCTCTCCTCAGGGAGAGGGGAGCAGAGGTAAATAGCAAATATGTTTTCAGTATTTTTTCAAGATCAGCGGGGCGTAGCTTGTTCTGGTTTTTTCCCTCCGCATATTCTTTGCTTCCATCAATAAACAAAACATCTTTTGTTTTCTTTTCTTTGTTAAAGATCAAAATAGCTGCCGGGATTCCTGTACCGTAAAAAAGTTTTGCGGGCAATCCTATCACGGCTTCCAGCAAATTCTCTTCAATAAATTGTTTTCTTATCAGCCCTTCCTTTCCTCCTCTGAATAATACTCCATGAGGCACAACAACGCCTACCTTTCCTTTACCCTCCATTGCTGTTTCGATCATGTGTGAGATAAAAGCGAAATCGCCTGTGCTTTTGGGCGGTATCCCGCGCCAGAAGCGGTTGTATTTATCTGCCTCCGCGTTCTCATGCCCCCACTTATCCAGACTAAAGGGAGGATTTGCAACTACAATGTCAAATTTCATGAGCTTATCCTTCTCAACCAATCGCGGGTTATTTATGGTATCTGTCCATTCTATCCGGGCATTATCAATTGAGTGTAGGAGCATATTCATTTTACACAATGCCCATGTACTGCCGTTGCTTTCCTGTCCATACAGGGAGTAATCATTGCTCTTGATCTCGCTTGCCACTTTTACCAGCAATGATCCGGAACCGCAGGCAGGATCGCAGATCCTGTTTCCTGCCTTTGGCTGCAATAATTTTGCAAGCAACTGAGATACTTCTGCCGGGGTATAAAATTCTCCACCTTTTTTTCCTGAGTCGCTGGCAAACCGCGCGATCAGGTATTCATAGGCATTGCCAATAATATCCTGACTACCAATGTGTGATGGGCGCAGATCCAATTTTTCGTTGGCAAAATCTTCAATCAGATTTTTCAACCTTCTGTTACGTTCTTTGGTTTGTCCGAGTGCGGATTCAGAATTGAAATCTATATTTCTGAAAACACCTTCCAGTTTTTCCTTGTTTGCTTCTTCTATGGCATCCAATGCCTTGTTAATGATGTCTCCGATGTTCGGTTCATCACGCTTCGCATAAATAGTGTAGTAATCACTTTTGCGCGGGAGAACAAACCGCTCCCGGCTCATGGCGCGATCAATGCGCTCTTTATCGCCTTTGTATTTATCGCCATATTCTTCCAGCTTATCTTCCCAAACATCGCTGAGGTATTTCAGAA
>Ga0163144_10002556_pt1 | contig 41906 bp, 43 predicted proteins | sample OliLak19BULKMAT1_FD_123175 | JGI IMG/M metagenome (GOLD analysis project Ga0163144, IMG submission 123175) | Freshwater microbial mat bacterial communities from Lake Vanda, McMurdo Dry Valleys, Antarctica - Oligotrophic Lake LV.19.BULKMAT1 | ecosystem: Environmental > Aquatic > Freshwater >...
CACCAACGCCGTGGCCGCGCTCGTGAGCGACGGCCAGATTGCCCAGCTGCCGCGCGCCATCGACAGCGGCCGCAAGCTGGGCATGGCGCCGCTCAACGACGCGCTCGTCGCGTTCGTGCAGAGCGGCGCGGTGGACGTGCGCGAGGCCTATCGCAAGGCCGACGACAAGGTGGGCCTGCTGGCGCTGCTGCGCCGCGAGGGCATCGACACCTCGTTTGTCGAGCGGTTGGCCTAAGCCACCCGCGTCGCCGCCGCAACCGGGCATCCCGCGCTGCAGCCGCAACTTTCGCTGTACAAGCACGGCTGCGGCGCGGCACGCCCGGCCGCGACGTCTCGCCCGTGGCGACGGTCCTGAACCTGCGGGTCACGCCGCCGTTCGGGGCCAGCCCCAGTCCCCAGTTCCCAGGACCCAGTCCCCAGAACCCTTGGGACTCGCTGCCCAGGTCTGCGACAGCCGAGCATCACAAGGACCAGCACGACACACACACGCATCACGCAGCCCGGGTCATTCTACTCATTGAGACCGCCTGCCGCCCCGGACTCCTCGCGTACCTCGACGGGCCCCTCGGCGTCACCGAGGACTTGCGCAACGACACGTGTCGTCACGGTGGCGAAGTGTTCGTGCAACACCGCCTGGAGCTGTTGGAACTCCGGCCACAACGTTGAGTCAACGTAGGTCTTGGCCACTTTGACCATCACGGTCGTGCCGCGCTGGCCGCGGTACCGATATGCCGTGAGTCCGTTTCGCCGAAGGATCGCGATAAACAGCGATCGCGACCAGGTGTCCGCCAGGGAGAACCGATATTCGACAGGTCGTTCGACTGCCTCGAGCGTGGCCAGCCGCGCGCGGATTCGGGCCGATGCGCTCTCCGCGGCCCGTCGCTCGCCGTCGCTTCCGGGCCGTGTGAACAGCGCCTCGATCTTGCGGAGCTTGGCGATGAGTTGCTGTTCCTCGTCGACCACGAAGGGTTCTCGCAGATCTCCGGTTTGTCTGTCCGGCATGAACGTGAGCGATGAGCCGCGGCGCGTCCGGCGTCAGCTCACGCGCCGACGGCTCCATCGCGTTGTTGGGCTGCGGATCGCGATGTAGAATGGCCTCATGCCGTCACGAGCGCAAGCACTTCTGCGGGACGCCCTCGCGCTGCCCCTCGACGAGCGCGCTGATGTTGCAGCCGAACTCTTGGCCAGCCTGGACGACGCCGAAGCCGAGCATCCGGACGACGTCGAAGCCGCTTGGGCCGCTGAAATTGAGCAGCGAGCCCGCCGCGTGATGTCCGGGCAATCTGCGGGCGTTCCCTGGGAGGACGTGCGACGCCGTGCGGAAGCGGAACTGCGCCGGCGGTGAATCCGCAGGTTCACTTTGAGGACGAGGCGGACGCCGAATATCGTTTGGCGGGTCGCTAATACGAAGATCGGCGAGCGCACCTCGGTCTGGAGTTCTTCAACGCCGTTGACGCCACCATTGATCAGATCGTGGCGATGCCGAGCGCAGCCGCTCTGATTCCTCGAATGCCGGCGGACCTGCCAGTCCGGCGCCGCGCTGTGACGCGGTTTCCCTACCACGTTGTCTACCTCGAGGCGCCGCCTCGCCTCCGCATTCTCGCCATCGCGCACGACCGCCGGAAGCCCGGGTACTGGGCAAGCCGGCTGAAGTAATACTGTTTCTCGGTCGTCCTTGTTTCGGCGGTTCGTGGTTGTCAGCCCAACGACGCCGCTGAGCCGTGAGGCGCCCGCTCACGATCACCCGTGCGCCGAGTCGGCTCGAGCGCCCGAGCGCATGTCGTGCGCGCGTGTGCGTGTTCGTGATTCGGCCCACCCCGGACGGCTCCGGGCACCATCAGACGCATGCCGCTGCTGGATCCCCGGACCGATCAACGGCGCCCCGGCCGTGCGAGCCCGCTCGCTGCCGCACACGCAGCGCCGGATGTCGCCGAAGGATCGCGATAAACAGCGATCGCGACCAGGGGTCCGCCAGGGAGAACCGATATTCAATAGGTCGTTCGACTGCCTCGAGCGTGGCCAGCCGCGCGCGGATTCGGAGCTTGGCGATGAGTTGCTGTTCCTCGTCGACCACGAAGGGTTCTCGCAGATCTCCGCTTCAGTCGCCGCGGCTCGTGATTCGCCGGGCCGCTGTCGGCTGCAAGCGGATGTTTATGCCGCCGCTTCCGTCGGCACAACCCAGCCGGGAAACACCAGTACGCCGGGATGGCACTTGAGCGCCTGCGCGAGCATCTTTGCGCGTTCCACGCCCAGCTTGACCCGGTCGTTCTCGATGGCGGAGATCGTCGCCTGAGAGATGCCCGTGCGCTGAGCGAGCTCGTTCTGGCTCAGCCCCTGCAGCTCGCGGATGATTCGCACCGACTCGCCGACCGAGACGGGCACGCGCTTGCGCGCTGCACGATAGTTCTTCATGTCACGGCCTCCGATAGTCATGGGGCGTCACCGATTCGATGTAGTACGTCAGCTGTTCTGACACCACGCGGTAGATGACGCGCCACTGGTCGCCCAAGCGGGATGACCGAGACCCGTTCCATTTCCCGGCCAAGGCCTCGTCGTGGAAGCCGGCGATCAGCCGGATGCCCGGCGGCCCAGACAACCGCGCGATTTCCGTGGGGCCTTGGCCAGCTGCCGGTCCATCCGGCGGTGCTCCAAGAGTGCCCACACGCCTCAGCGTGCCCATGTCATCTTTGGGATGTCAAGCGGACTCTGAATTGCGTCGGCATAACGATGCCGAATCAGCCGCGTGCCGGCGAGCGATGCCCGGCGCGTCGGATGCATTCGAATGTTAGGCCGGCGTGAGTTCGATACCGCACCAATGATGTCGAATCGCGAACCTGAGCGTTGCGGCTTGCCAACGCGCGTGCCTTGTCTACTCGGTCGGCGCCAAGATGTCTCCGCATCTCGGCGTCAAGAAGATCAAGCCGACGGAACCAGAGACGGAGCTCCTCCGTTACGTCAGTCCTACCACCGAGCACTGACTTCGTCGCTTCCGCAAGCTCCAAGATCTGTCCGTAGCATGCGGCGCCTTCAGCTCGGTAGAGCTCAGGTGTTGCTCGTGAAATGACCTTGAACCTGCGCAACGCCGCCTCGACGCCAATGTGATAGTGACCGCGAACCAGCCACCACAGCATCCGGTTGACTCGCCCTGGGATTGCATACTCCGGAACTGAATCCAGCGCGCTGCCTCCGTCGGCCAAGACCGACTCTAAGCTGGAGCCTACGGACGAGCGGAACCCCTGCTCAGATAAGTCATCTTGCGACAAGGCAAACGTCGCAGACGCACTCTTGCCTATCAGCAGAATCCCAGTCGCCAGCAACACCAGCCGAACGGGTGCTGAAAAGACGACATCTACTAAAGGCAGGCGTGTCTCCAGCGCGCCCATGATGGCAATGGCGTCGGCTGCGAGGGAGAGCAGGTCTCGCCAAAGAGACGATGATCAGGCACACGCCGATTACAACGCCTGAAGTCACGTGCCGTGTCGATGAGCCTGACATCGGTTTAGTCTGCCATTGTTTGATGCCACTCGTGTCGGGCAGTTCGGCCTAACGTTGTATGGCTGGAACGCGGGCTTTGGCTTTGCTGAACTCCACCCCGCGGGCCGGGCCAACGTCGGCCCCCTCCAGCCTGCCGGGCGGCATTGTCCACTACAGCCCTGCGGACACCAAGCCCCGAATGTCGTTGGAGAAGCGGCGGGAACCGCCGCGCGTGTCCGTTAAAAGCCGCACGCCGCATACGCTCTAGATTCCCGGGATAGGCGGCGTGCGGCACTTCCAGGCCCATGGCGTCGGACTCGCTCGATTGGCCTGTGTCTTGCGCCATCGGGCCTGGGGTGTCTGGAGCCTTCGCTTGACGACGGCGAGCGATGGAGGCGCGCCGGCCGGCATTCCTTGGCAGCAACGACGCGGTGAGCGGCGTGGAGTCCGCGCGAGATGCACGTATGGAGGGGCAACTCGTCCTACGGAGCGAGGCGGCGTGGCCCGGTATCCCGCGCAGCAGCCGTGCTTGTACATCGAAAGTTGCGGCTGCAGCGCGGGATACCGGGTCACGCCGCCGATCGGGGCGAGCCCCGGTCCTCAGTCCCTAGCGTTCCAGCCAGGGGCGCAGTTCTTCAATCAGCACGCGCGCCACGTCTTGGTCGGTCACGCCTTCCACGCGCTGCGCGTCGGTGAGCGGCCGCTCCTTGCGCACCGTGCGGCTGCCGCGTGAACGCAGCACGCTCAGCACCGGCGCGGGCGGGTCGAGCGTGGCGTCGAGGGTGAGCTCGATGCCGTCCTCGCGCTGACGCTCCGGCACGAGGCGCACGCCGCCGAGCGGGGTCATGACCTCGAACAGCAGGCCCTCGCCCTTGAGCGCGCCGGCCATGGCCCGGAACACCGGCACCGCCGTGCTCTCGAGGAACTTCTCGTAGAGGCGGGTGGCCTCGTCGGCCCGCGCGCGTTTGGCCACGCCGTCGCGTTTCGCGGTGTCGATGGCCTGGATGAGACTCTTGCGCAGTTGTGCGATATCCATGATCAGAGCCGCACCGCGCCGCTGTCGGCCAGCGCGCGGACGGCCTGCTGATCGTATCCCAGCTCAACGAGTATCGCGGCGCTGTGTTGACCGAGCGTGGGCGGGCCGGTGCGCACGCTGCCGGGCGTCTCCGAGAGCTTCACCGGCACGCCGGTGACCCGCACCTCGCCGAGCGTGGCATGCGCCACGGTCTGCACCATCTCGCGGCTGACGGTCTGCGGGTCGGCGAACACCTCGTCCACCGTGCGCACGCCTCCGCACGGCACGCCGTGCTCGAGCAGCCGCGCGCTCCACTCGGCCCGCGTGCGCGAGGCGAACACGGCCACCAGCCGCGGCTTGAGCACCTCGTAATTGGCCAGCCGCAAGGCGTTTGTGGCAAAGCGCGGATCGACTGCCAGATCGGCCAGGTCGGCGGCCCGGCAGAAGGCCTGCCACAAGCCGTCGTTGCCGACCGCGAGGGCGAGGTCGCCGTCGCGCGTGGCGAACGTCTCGTACGGGGCAATCGTGGGATGGCGGTTGCCCATGCGTCCGGGCACCGCGCCGGTCGCAAAGTAATTGCCGGCCTGATAGGTGAGCAGGGCCGTCGTGGCGTCGAGCATGCCGATGTCCACCACCTGGCCCTGGCCGGTGTTGCCGCGCGCGACGAGCGCCGCCAGCACGCCTTGCGCCGCGAACAAGCCCGACACGATGTCGACGATCGCCACGCCCAGGCGGAACGGCGGACCGTCGGCCGCGCCGGTGATGCTCATGAGACCGCCTTCGGCCTGCATCACCGCGTCGTAGCCAGGTTCGTCACGCCGGGGCCCGGTCTGCCCGTAGCCGGAGATCGAGCAGTAGATGAGCGCCGGCCTCGACGCGCGCACCGTTGCGGCGTCGAGCCCCAGAGCGTCGAGCGTACCGGGGCGGAAATTTTCGACGATCACGTCGGCCATGGCGAGCAGCCGTTCCACGACCTCGCGGCCGCCCGGCGTCTTGAAGTCGATGGCGATGCTTTCCTTGTTGCGGTTCACGCTCAGGAAGTAGGCGCTCTCCTCGCCCACGAAGGGCGGGCCCCAGCGCCGCGTGTCGTCGCCGCGCCCGGGATGCTCGAGCTTGATGACGCGCGCGCCGAGATCGGCGAGGGCCATCGTGCAGTACGGGCCCGAGAGCACGCGGGTGAAGTCGAGGATGGTGATGCCGCTCAGTGGTCCCATATCGTCGGACGATATGGTATCCGCTCGCGCCGTTCAGGGCGCAGGAACCGCGGCCAGACGATCGAGGAAGGCCTCGAGACGCGCGAGTCCGGCCAGCACGTAGGTGGCGTCTTCGCCCGCGCCGAGGCGCAGGTAGCCGTCCATGCCGAAGTGATCGCCCGGCACGACGAGCACGCTCTCTTCGTCGCGCAGCCGCGTGACGAGCGTGGTGGAATTCACCGGCAGCGTGTAGCGTGCGAAGAGAAAAGCGCCGGCTTCGGGCGTGAGCCAGTCGAAGGCGTGGCCACAGCCAGCCAGCCACGTCTCGACGCGCGGCACGTTCTCGCGCAGGATGCCTTGCGTGCGCGCGAGCAGGCGCGCCCGAGCCTCGGGCGACAGCGCGGCCGTGGCGAGCTGGTCGCTGAGGGCGCCCGGCGCAATCGACGTGTAGTCGTGGCACTCCCACAACGACGCGATGAGATCGGGCGGCCCGGCGGCCCACCCCACGCGCAGCCCTGGCAGGCCGTAGGCCTTCGACAGGCCGCTCGTGACGACGACGCGCTCACCGCGGCCCCACATCGACGGCGACTCGCGTCCGTCGAGCTCGGCCCCGCGGTAGATCTCGTCGGACACGACCCACGCGCCCAGCCGCGCCGCCACCGCAGCCACGGCGTCCAGTTCAGCGGCCGTGAGGCGCGCGCCGGTGGGGTTGTTGGGGGTGCACAGCACGATCGCCCGCGTGGCCGGTCCGACCAGCGCGTCGAGGGCGTCGAGGTCGGGACGCCACCGTCCGGCCGCGCGATCGAGCACCATCGGCCACTCGCGCACGATGCCACCGAAGGCGGCGACGAGGCCCGCCACCTGCATGTAAGTGGGCACGAGCACCACTACCTCGTCGCCCGGCTGCACGAGCCGCCAGGTCGTGACGAAGTTGGCCTCCGACCCACCATTGGTCACCACTACGTGCGCGGCGCTGGCACCGGGATAGAGCGCGGCGATGCGCTCGCGCAAGGCGGGCGTGCCGTTGGTCTGTGTGTAGATGAGCGGTGTGTCGAGCAGGGCCTCCAGGGCGCCGCCGTCGCCGAGCAGCTGGCGCACCGACAGCGGACGCACGCCGCTCTCGGACAGGTTGAAGCGCACCTGGTGCTCCCACTTCGATTGGAATCGTTCCAGAGCAAACGGCTTGACCCGCATGGCGACGAGTATACTGAGCGCCATATCAGCCATGCGTGAGGAGCTGCTGCCCCGGTTCGTCGAAATTCCCGTCGGCGAGTTCGCGATGGGATCGGTCGACGGGGATGACGATGAACGTCCCGTGCGGACCGTGACGCTCGACAGGTTCCACTTGTCGGCGCACCCCGTCACCAACGCGCAGTACGCCGAGTTCGTGCGCAACACCGGCCACCATGCGCCCGACGTGCGCGACCTGCCGTCGTTCGTCTCGCCGGCCGCTGAGCCGACGTTCCGTGAACTCGCCTCGCCCTACATCTGGCGCGGCGGCGACCTGCCCAAGGATCGCGGTCTGCATCCGGTCACGCTCGTTACCTACGCCGACGCCGTGGCCTACTGCGTGTGGCTCGGCACGCGGCTGGGCCGCGCCGTGCGGCTACCGCGCGAAGCCGAATGGGAACGCGCCGCGCGCGGTGGCGTTGACGGCCGCCGCTATCCCTGGGGTGACGAGGTCGATCCGTCGCGCTCGAATTTCCTGCCCGATGCCGGCCTGAAGCGGCTGCGTGGCACGCGGCCCGTGGGCACGTTTCCCGCCAACCCGTTCGGTCTGCACGACATGAGCGGCAACGTCTGGGAGTGGGTGGCCGACTGGTATGCCGTCGCGGCCTACGCCGCCACCGACCTCGTCAATCCGTCGGGACCGGTCTCTGGCACCATGCGCCTGCTCCGCGGCGGCTCGTGGGTGACGCACGACGTTCTGCAATTGCGGTGTGCGTATCGGCACAAGGTGCCGCCCGACAGCTATGCCTACAGCATCGGCTTTCGCGTTGCCTATCACGACTCGCACGAGATCGCCAACGGATTCACCGACGGATTCACCGACGGGGAGGCCTTGCAATGATGTGCCGAACGATGCTGATGGCCGGGATGGTGGCGGCGTCAGTGGCCGCAGCAGGAGCGCAGTCCGCGGCTCCGGCCCCGTCCACGGTGGTGGTGCGCGGCGAAGGCGAGGTGCGCGCGGTGCCCGACGTGGCGTTTGTGACCATCGGCGCCGAGTTCCGCGCGGCGACGCCGAAAGAGGCGCAGGCCTTGTCGGCCAAGGCGATGACCGCCGTGCAGCAGCGCCTCATCGCGGCGGGCGTGCCGAAAGACGCCATCCGCACCCTGTCCTACGATTTGCAGGCGCAGTTCGATTTCACCAACGGCAAGCAGGTGCCACGCGGCTACCAGGCGCGCAACGTGATCGAAGTGCGCCTCGACGACATCCAGTCCGTGGGCGAGATCCTCGAGTTGGCCGTGGCCGCGGGCGGCACATCGGTGCAGGGCGTGCGCTTCGACCTGAAGCAGCGCGCCGCGCTCGAGCGCGAGGCGCTGACGCGCGCCGTGGCCGATGCGCGCGCCCGGGCCGAGGCGGCGGCCAAGGGCGCGGGCGCCGCAGTGGTGGCCGTGCTGCGCATCGAAGAAGGCGGCGTGAACGTCCGGCCGATGGAAGCGCCGATGTTCCGCATGGCGGCCGACACGGTGGCCGCCTCCGCGCCACCGATCGCGGCCGGCGACACCGTGATTCACGCCAGCGTGACGCTTACCGCGGCCATCAAGTAGCCCGTCGGCACCAGTAGCACAGCACTCACGGCGCGGCCGGCGACGACAGGCTCTGCCACAGATACCAGCTCGCCACCGAGCGATGCGGCCGCCACGTCTCGGCGAGCGCGCGGGCTTTCTCGGGCGTGGGTCGCGCGCGCATCTTGTAGGCGCGTTGGATGGCCACCATCAGAGCCAGATCGCCCGATGGGAACACATCCGGGCGTTCGAGGTGGAACATCAGGAACACCTCGGCCGTCCACGTGCCGATGCCCTTCACTGCGGTGAGGGCGGCAATTGCGTCTTCGTCGCTGTGCGCCGGCAGCGCGCGCAGATCGAGCCGGCCGTCCTGCACGTGGGCCGCCAGGTCGCGCACGTAGAGCACCTTGGCCCGGCTCAGGCCCGCGCCACGCAGCGCGTCGTCGTCGAGTCGCAGCAGCCGCGCTGGTATTGGCACGTCCTTGGGGAAGAGCGCGCACAGGCGACCGAAGATGGTGCGGGCGGCCGCGGCCGACACCTGCTGCGCGACGATAGCGCGCAGCAGCGTGGTGAATGGATCGGCGTGCACGCGTGCCCGGAAACGGCACGGGCCGACGCGCTGGATGAGCGCGGCCATCGCGGGATCGAACGCGACGAGATGCCGGCGTGCGCGCCGGGTGTCGATGGGCACCCGGCATTCTGGCACGATGTGCGGCACGCCTGCCGTCGAGCGAATCTTTCGCTTGCGTGTCCGTTGTGCGCCTGCCTGCCCCTGCCATAAGCTGAAGGCATCGCTGACATGGACGCGTCGATTCTTTCCGCCATCGGTCACACGCCGCTCGTGCGCCTCGCGCGCCTCGAGCGCGACGTCCCCGGACTGGAGCTGTACGGCAAGCTCGAGGCCAGCAATCCCGGCGGCTCGGTGAAGGACCGCGCGGCCCGCCACATGATCCTCGAGGGGATGCGCTCCGGCGCGCTCAGTGCGGGCAAGCGTCTGCTGGACGCCACCTCCGGCAACACCGGCATCGCCTACGCCATGCTGGGCGCCGCGCTGGGCTTCCCGGTGACGCTGTGTCTGCCGTCGAGCGCAAGCCCCGAGCGCAAGCGGATTCTCATGGCCTACGGGGCCGAGCTGGTGTTCACCGATCCGATGGACGGGTCGGACGGTGCCATCGTCGAGGCCCGGCGCCGCTACGCGGCCAGCCCCGAGCAGTACTTCTATCCGGATCAATACAACAACGACTTCAACTGGCGGGCCCACTTCGAGACGACCGGCCCCGAGCTGCTGGCCGAGACCGCCGGCCGGTTGACGCATTTCGTGGCCGCGCTCGGCACGAGCGGCACCTTCATGGGCACGGGCCGCTTCCTGCGCGCGAACGTGCCGAACGTGGTGCTCATCTCGGTGCAGCCCGAGTCGCCACTGCACGGTCTCGAGGGGCTGAAGCACATGGCCTCGGCGATCGTCCCGGGGATCTACGACGCCGCCCTGGCCGACCACGCCGCGGAAGTATCGACTGAGGACGCCCACGAGATGACACGCCGCCTGGCGCGCGAAGAGGGTCTGCTGGTGGGGGTGTCGAGCGGCGCCAACCTGGCCGCCGCGTTGGCGCATGCGGCCGAGGCGCGGAAGTCGCGGGACGCAGTCGTGATGGTCGTCATCCTGTGCGACGCCGGCGATCGCTACCTGTCCGAACACTTCTGGGACGAAGGGCGCGTGCCGGCCGGCGCTGCGGCCACCCCCGTCAAGCAGGACGCCACGCGATGACCCCGGTGGTGCTTGGTCCGGGTGTGCGGGCGGCCATCGAACAGCATGGCCGCGAGACCTACCCGCACGAGTGCTGCGGCGCGCTGCTCGGTGACGGCGACCGGATCGTGGCCACGCACCCCCTGTCGAACGTCACGACCGAAGGTCCGCGCCGGCGCTTCCGCATCGACGACAAGGACTATCTGACCTCGGAACGTCAGGCCAGCGCGGCCGGGCTCTCGCTGCTCGGGTTCTACCACTCCCACCCGGATCATCCGGCCGTGCCGTCGCAGTACGACCTCGATCACGCCTGGCCGACCTTCGTCTATCCCATCGTGTCGGTGACGGCCGGCACCGCCGTCGCCCTGCGGGCCTGGGCGCTTCGCGCCGACCGCTCGGCCTTCGATGAACGGCCGATTGCCGACACGTCCGAGCCTGCGTCGGCGTCATAATCGAGCCACTTTCCGAACCGAACGAGGATTCCGTCATGCCCGTGTCCATCCATATCCCCACCCCCCTGCGGCCGTTCACCAACAAGCTCGACGTGGTGCAGGCGTCAGGCGCCACGGTCGGCGAGGTGCTGCACGACCTCACCACGCAGCACGCCGGCCTGAAGCAGCATCTCTATGCCGCCGACGGGCGGCTGCGCAGCTTCGTCAACATCTACGTGGGCGATGAGGACATCCGCTACCTGCAGAAGGAGCAGACGCCGGTGGCCGATGGCCAGACGGTGAGCATCATCCCGTCGGTGGCCGGAGGTTCGGGCGTGGCCGCGCCCGCGCTGCCGGCCCTCTCGGGCGACGAGATCAAGCGCTACAGTCGCCACCTGATCCTGTCGGAAGTGGGCATGGAGGGGCAGCAGAAGCTGAAGGCGGCGAAGGTGCTGTGCATCGGCGCCGGCGGCCTCGGATCGCCGGTGGCGATGTATCTGGCCGCGGCCGGCGTGGGCACGATTGGCATCGTCGACTTCGACTCGGTCGACCTGAGCAACCTGCAGCGGCAGATCCTGCACGGCACCTCTGACGTGGGCCGGTCGAAGCTCGCCTCGGCGAAGGACACGCTGCACAACCTGAACCCACACGTGAATGTGATCACGCACGAGGTGGCGCTCAGCTCGGCCAACGCGCTGGATCTCTTCCGCGGCTACGACGTCGTCGTCGATGGCACCGACAATTTTCCCACGCGTTACCTCGTGAACGACGCGTGTGTGCTGCTCGGCATCCCGAACGCCTACGGCAGCATCTTCCGCTTCGAGGGCCAGGCCTCGGTCTTTGGCACCAAGGACGGCCCGTGCTACCGCTGCCTGTATCCCGAGCCGCCGCCGCCGGGGCTCGTGCCGAGCTGCGCCGAGGCCGGCGTGCTGGGTATCCTGCCGGGTCTGATTGGCACCATCCAGGCCACCGAAACGGTGAAGCTCATTTTAGGGATGGGGCAGACGCTGGCGGGCCGGTTCCTGATCTACGACGCCATGAAGATGCGCTTCCGCGAGCTCACGCTGCGCAAGGATCCGGACTGCCCGGTGTGCGGCACGCACCCGACGGTGACCGCGCTCATCGACTACGACCAGTTCTGCGGCGTCGCGCCGGCCCAGGCGGCGACCCCCACGAGCGACATGTCCGACATGACCGTGCTCGAACTCAAGGCCCGCATCGACGCGGGAACCGCGCCGTTCATCCTCGACGTGCGCGAGACGCAGGAGTACCAGATCAACCGGATCGCCGGCTCGACCTTGATTCCGCTCGGCGAACTGCCCGCGCGCGTGGGCGAACTCGACCCCTCGGTCGAAATCGTGTGCCAGTGCAAGATGGGCGGCCGCTCTGCCAAGGCTGCGGCGTTCCTGCGCCAGCAGGGCTTCGCGAACGTCCACAACCTCACCGGCGGCATCACCGCGTGGGTGGAGCAGGTGGACCCCTCGCAGCCGAAATACTAGGGGCTGGGGACTGGGGCTGGGGGCTGGGGCGGGGCTGGGCGGGTCCGCTCGGCGGGCTTCGCCCACCTCGATCGCCTGAGCTGGATCCATATCCGACTTGCATAGTCGGACATGAGACCCTAATATAGGACCGTGGTGGTCGTATTTCTTGTGGCCACAGTGGCGGGTGTCGTTGCGGCCCCAGCCACTAGCCCTCAGGACAAGCATGCTCAGGCTCTCCAAAAAAGCGGACTACGCGCTCATCGCCATGCGGCACCTCGCCTCGGGCGAGGCTGGCAGCTCCGCGAGCGCTCGCGAGATGGCCGAAAGCTACGCCATCCCGCCGGAACTGCTCGCCAAGGTGCTGCAGCGGCTCGTGCGGGCGGGCTTGCTCGTGTCGGTGCAGGGCACGCGCGGTGGCTACAAATTGGTGCGCGACGCGCAGCGCATAACGGTGGCTGACGTGATCCAGGCCATCGATGGCCCGGTGGCGGTGACGGCGTGCTCGCCTGATGACCACGCGTGCGAGCAGTACGAGCGCTGCGAGATCCGCGACCCGCTCTGGAAGATCAAGTCGCGCATCGTCGATGCGCTCGCCACGGTGAGCCTTGCGGAACTGGCCGCACCAGTCGCGCCGGCGCCGGTCTCGACGCCGCTCGTGATGCACGCCAGCTTGCGCGCGCCGGCGGCGGGGAAGTGACGCCTCCCGTGGTCGCCATGCCGTCCATCTATCTCGACCACCACGCCACCACGCCCGTGGACCCGCGCGTGCTGCAGCAGATGCTGCCCTACTTCAACCAGGTGTTCGGCAATGCGTCGAGCCGCCAGCACGCGTTCGGCTGGAAGGCCGACGAAGCCGTGGAGCACGCGCGTCAGCAGGTGGCACAGCTCATCGGCGCGCGCGCCAAGGAGATCGTCTTCACGAGCGGCGCCACCGAGGCCAACATGCTCGCCATTCGCGGGGCCGTCGCCGCACGGCGCGGCCATGGCGGGCATCTGGTGACCGTCACCACCGAACACAAGGCGGTGCTCGACGTGTGCGCGAGCCTGGAGCGCGAGGGATGCACGGTGACGCGCGTGCCGGTCCAACGCGATGGCCGCGCGGACGTGGCGCGTTTCGCCGCCGCCCTGCGGCCCGACACCGTGCTGGCGTCGGTGATGACGGCGAACAACGAGATCGGCGTGCTGCAGCCCGTGGCGGCGCTGGCGCACGAGTGCCGCGCGCGCGGCGTGTGGTTCCACACCGACGCGGTGCAGGCGGCGGGCCATGTGCCCCTCGATGTGGCCGCTCTTGATGTGGACCTCGCCTCGTTCAGCGCGCACAAGCTGTACGGGCCGAAAGGTGTGGGCGCGTTGTACGTGCGGCGCGCGTCCAAGATCGAGCTCGAACCGCAAATGGTGGGCGGCGGCCAGGAACGCGGGCTGCGAGCCGGCACGCTGAACGTGCCGGGCATCGTGGGCTTCGGCGCCGCCGCAGCCATCGCCCATGCCGAGATGGCGGCCGAAGCCGTGCGCGTGGCGGCGCTGCGCGACCGCCTGCTCGACCGCCTACGCGCCGGGCTGGGCGCCGTGACGGTGAACGGCTCGCTCACGCACCGCCTACCGCACAACCTGCACGTGAGTTTCGACGGCGTGGACGGCGAGGCGCTCATGACCTGCCTGGCCGACGACGTGGCCGTATCGTCGGGTTCGGCGTGCGCCTCCGGCAGCCGCGAGCCGTCGCACGTGATGACCGCGCTCGGCCGCGCGCCGGCCGACAGTTGGGGCGCGGTGCGCTTCGGCCTGGGCCGGGGCACGACCGCCGACGAAATCGACTGGGTGGCCACGCGGGTCTGCGAACACGTGACGCGTCTGCGCGCGATGTCGCCCGTGACCGCGGGGACCCGGGCATGAGCAGCGCCGTCTATTCAGCAGCGGTGCGCGAACGTTGCCGCGAGCCCCGTCGTGCCGGGGCCTGGCCCGACGGCGAGCCCGGCGTGGGCACGGGATCAGCGGGCAGCCTCGATGCCGGCGTGTGGACGCGCCTGCAGGTGCGCGTGGGCGCCGATGGCCGCATCGACGACGCGCGGTTCAAGGTGTTCGGCTGCAGTGCGGCGATTGCCAGTGCCAGCTTCGCAGCCGACGCGCTCATCGGCGCCACGCTCGCCGAGGCGCGCGCCCTGGCGCCCGAGGACGTGGCTGTGGCGCTCGGCCTGTCCGGCGGCAAGCAGGCCATGGCGGCGCTGGCCACCGAGGCCGCGTGCAACGCGGTCGACGACTGGGAGCGAAGGACAGGGACGGCGGACTGGGGACCGGGGATCGGGCACAGCGCGGACGGCCAGGCCCTGTCCGGAGGCACACGATGATCGAGATCACCGAGAGCGCGGCGCGGGTCATCGCAAAGCAGGTCGCCAAGAGCGGCACGGCCGCGGGCGGGCTGCGCGTGGCGGTCAAGGCCGGCGGATGTTCGGGTTACAGCTACGTGTTCAAGTTCGACCCGGCGGCGCGCGACACCGACCAGGTGTTCGACGGTCCGGGCGGCGTCAAGGTGTTCGTCGATCCCCGGAGCCTCGCCTTGCTCGAAGGCACCGTGCTCGATTTCGACGAGGGCAACCTGATGGCCACGAGTTTCATCGTGCGCAATCCGAACGCGAAGAGCGCGTGCGGGTGTGGCACATCATTCGGGGTCTAGAAGAGCGACAACGATATGGAATCAACAGCGACGACCAAAGTGTTCGAGGATCTGGCGGCCCAGGACTACAAGTACGGGTTCGTCACCGACGTCGAGCAGGACATCGTTCCCAAGGGATTGAGCGAAGATGTCGTGCGCCTGATCTCGGGCAAGAAGGACGAGCCCGAGTGGCTGCTCGAGTGGCGCCTCAAGGCGTTCCGTGCGTGGCAGAAGATGGCCGAACCGGCGTGGCAGAACGTGCACCACGCGCCGATCGACTACCAGGAGATCAGCTACTACGCCGCGCCGAAAGAGAAGCCCAAGCTGAACAGCCTGGACGAGGTGGATCCGGAGATTCTCGCGACGTTCAAGAAACTCGGCATTCCGCTCGAGGAGCAGAAACTGCTCTCGAACGTGGCCGTCGACGCGGTCTTCGACTCGGTGTCGGTGGCCACCACCTTCAAGGACAAGCTGAGCAAGATGGGCGTCATCTTCTGCTCGTTCTCGGAAGCGGTGAAGGACCACCCGGAGCTCATCAAGCAGTACCTGGGCTCGGTCGTGCCGCACACCGACAACTACTTCGCCGCGCTCAACTCGGCCGTGTTCACCGACGGCAGCTTCGTGTTCGTGCCCAAGGGCGTGCGCTGCCCGATGGAGCTCTCGACCTACTTCCGCATCAACGCCAAGGGCACGGGCCAGTTCGAGCGCACGCTGATCGTCGCCGAAGAGCGCTCGCACGTGAGCTACCTCGAAGGCTGCACGGCCCCGATGCGCGACGAGAACCAGTTGCACGCGGCAGTGGTCGAACTCGTGGCATTCGACGACGCCGTGATCAAGTACTCCACGGTGCAGAACTGGTATCCGGGCGACAAAGAAGGCAAGGGCGGCATCTACAACTTCGTGACCAAGCGCGGCGCGTGCCGCGGCCGGCGCTCGAAGATCACCTGGACGCAGGTGGAGACCGGCTCGGCCATCACCTGGAAGTATCCGAGCTGCATCCTGCAGGGCGACGACTCGGTGGGCGAGTTCTACTCGGTGGCGGTGACCAACAACCGGCAGCAGGCCGATACCGGCACCAAGATGATTCACCTTGGCAAGAACACGCGCAGCACGATCGTGTCGAAGGGCATCTCGGCCGGCAAGGGCCAGAACACCTACCGCGGCGCCGTGAAGATCGCCAAGGGGGCCACCAACGCCCGCAACTACTCGCAGTGCGACTCGCTGCTCATCGGCGACCGCTGCGGCGCGCACACCTTCCCGTATCTCGAGATCAAGAACACGTCGGCCAAGGTGGAGCACGAGGCGTCCACCTCGAAGATCGGCGAAGACCAGATGTTCTACTGCGAGTCGCGGGGTATCTCGAAGGAAGACGCGATCAACATGATCGTGAGCGGCTTCTGCAAGGAAGTGTTCCGCGAGCTGCCGATGGAGTTCGCCGTCGAGGCGCAGAAGCTGCTCAGTGTGTCGCTCGAAGGATCGGTGGGTTAGGACGATGTCGATGCTTGAAATCACGGGACTGACGGCGAAGGTGGAGGACAAGGACATCCTCCACGGGATTGACCTCACGGTGAAGGCGGGCGAAGTGCACGCCATCATGGGTCCGAACGGATCGGGCAAGAGCACGCTGGCGCGCGTGCTGGCCGGGCATCCTGGCTACCAGGTCACGGGCGGGCAGGTGCGCTACCAGGGCGAAGACCTGCTCGAACTGGCGGCCGACGCGCGTGCCCGCAAGGGCGTGTTCATGGCGTTCCAGTATCCCGTCGAAATTCCCGGCGTGAACAACGCCTACTTCCTGAAGGCCGCGCTCAATGCCAAGCGCAAGGAGCAGGGCCTCGAAGAACTCGACGCGATCGACTTCATGACGCTCGTGAAGCAGGAGGCCAAACGCCTGCAGATGGACGAGAGCATGCTCACGCGCGCCGTCAACGAGGGGTTCTCGGGCGGCGAGAAGAAGCGCAACGAGATCTTCCACATGGCCGTGCTGCAGCCCACGCTGGCCATCCTCGACGAGACCGACTCCGGACTCGACATCGACGCCCTGCGGGTCGTGTCGGAGGGCGTCAACGCGCTGCGCAGCCCGGATCGCGCCTTCATCGTGGTGACCCACTACCAGCGCCTCCTCGACTACATCGTGCCGGACCACGTGCACGTGCTCAGCGAGGGCAAGATCGTGCGCTCGGGCCCGCGCGACCTGGCGCTGGAGCTCGAAGCGAAGGGCTACGGCTGGATCGAGGCGGCTCCGGCGGGAGCCCGCCAGTGACGACCCTGCAGGCCATCGACTGGGTGCGCGCCGGCCAGGCCGCGCTCGGCACCCGCGCGCCGCAGTGGCTCGCAGAGCATCGTCGCGACGCGCTCGCGGCGTTCGAAGCGGCGGGTTTTCCGACGACGCGCCAGGAGGCGTGGCGCTTCACCAACATGGCTCCGGTGGCGGCGACGGCGTTCGCCCTGGCGGCGCCCGAGGCCGACGACGCCGAGGCCTTCGTGCAGGCGCACGAGCTGCGCGACAGCGCGGCTACTGCGGTGGTCGTGAACGGCTGCTTCGACGAGACGTTGTCGTCGTACGGCGCGCTGCCGCTCGGCGTCGTGGTGCAGGCGCTGGCCGCGAGCTTCGACGAAGACGACTCGTCGGCGCGCGATCTGGCCGCGGCCTTCGACCCGGCCGGTCATCCTTTCGCCACGTTGAACGCCGCGTTCCTCGAGGACGGCGTGCACGTGCACGTGCCGGAAGGCGCCGTGCTCACCGCGCCGATTCACGTGCTGGTCATCACGCTGCCTGGTGGCACACCGGTGATGGCGCACCCGCGCCTGGTCATCGAGGCCGGGGCCCAGAGCCAGGCCACGGTCGTGGTGTCGTTCGTGGGCGGCGGCGACGTGCCCTACCTGTGCAATGCCGTCACGCAAGTGGCGGTGGGCGAGGGCGCCGTGCTCGAACTGGTCGTCGATCAGCGCGAGTCGGCCAAGGCGTTCCACGTGCACCGGCTGCACGCGACCTGCGCCGCGGCGGCGATTCTGCACTCGCGGGCGGTGTCGCTCGGCGGCCAGATCGTGCGCAACGACCTCGAGGCCGTGCTCGCCGGCGAGGGCGCGCACGCCACGCTCGACGGCGTCTACGTAGCCGACCACTCGCAGCTCATCGACAACCACACGTCGATCGACCACGCCGTGGCGCATTGCACGAGCCACGAGCTCTACAAGGGCATTCTGGCCGGCCAGGCGCGCGCCGTGTTCAATGGACGCATCCTGGTGAGGGAAGACGCGCAGAAGACCGACGCGAAGCAGACCAACCGCGCGCTGCTGCTCTCGGACGACGCGCAGGTCAACTCCAATCCCCAGCTCGAGATCTTCGCCGACGACGTGAAGTGCACGCACGGCGCCGCCGTGGGACAGCTCGACGAAGAGGCGCTCTTCTATCTGCAGGCCCGTGGCCTCACCCCGGCCGAGGCGCGCGACCTGCTGCTGCAGGCGTTTGCCGGCGAGGTGCTGGGCGAGATCACCGTCACCGAACTGCGCGGCGTGCTCGAGCAGTCGCTGTTCAGCCGGCTCGCGCGCCATCTGGCATAGGGGGCACGATGGCCACGACCTGCACCGTCCCCGCGACCACCGCCACCACCGCTGCCGTGACGCCCTACGCCGTGGCGCTGCTGCGCGAGGAGTTCCCGATTCTGTCGGAGCGGATCCACGGCAAGCGTCTCGCGTATCTCGACAACGCCGCCACTACGCAGAAGCCGCGCGAGGTGCTGGCGGCCATCGCTGCCTACTACGAGACGGCCAACGCCAACGTGCATCGCGGCGTGCACCTGCTGTCGGAACGGGCGACCGCCGCGTTCGAAGACGCGCGCGTCGAGGTCGCCGCGTTCTTCCACGCCGCCCAGCCGCACGAGATCGTGTTCACCAGGAACGCCACCGAGAGCATCAATCTCGTGGCTCACAGCTGGGGCGGCGCGAATCTGTCGGCTGGCGACGAAGTGCTCATCTCGGCGATGGAGCACCACTCGAACATCGTGCCGTGGCAGATGGCGTGCGCGCGCACCGGCGCGCAGCTCCGGGTCGTGCCGATTGACGACCGGGGCGCGCTCGATCTGGAGGCCTTCCGGCGCCTGCTCGGCCCGCGCACGAAGATCGTGGCCATGAGTCATCTGTCGAACGCGCTCGGCACGGTGAATCCGGTGGCCGAGATCATCGCGGCCGCGCACGCCGTGGGTGCCGTGGTGCTCGTGGACGGCGCGCAGGCGGCGTATCACATGGCCGTCGACGTGCAGGCGCTCGATGTGGACTTCTACGTGGCCACCGGCCACAAGCTCTACGGCCCCACCGGCATGGGCGTGCTCTACGGCAAGACCGCGCTGCTCGAGGCCATGCCGCCGTTCCTGGGCGGCGGCGACATGATTGCGTCGGTGACCTTCGAGCAGAGCACCTGGAACGTGCTGCCCTACAAGTTCGAGGCCGGCACGCCGCATATCGAAGGGGCCGTGGCCCTGGCGGCGGCCCTGCGCTTCATCCAGCGCGTCGGCTTCACCTGGATCGGCGCGCACGAGGCGGCGCTGCTCGCCTACGCCACCGAGGCGGTGCAGGCCGTGCCGGGCGTGCGCCTGGTGGGCACCGCGCCGGTGAAGGCCAGCATCCTCTCGTTCGTGATGGACGGCGTGCACCCGCACGACATCGGCACGGTCGTGGACCGCGCCGGCGTGGCGATTCGCACCGGCCACCACTGCGCGCAGCCGGTCATGGCGCGCTTCGGCGTGCCGGCCACGGCGCGTGCGTCGCTGGCCATGTACAACACGCGCGAGGACATCGACCAGCTGGTCGCCGCGCTGCACGAGACGCGGAAGGTGTTCGCATGATGGACAGCCTGCAGGAGCTCTACCAGGAAGTGATCCTCGATCACAACCGTCGGCCGCGGAACTTTCGGGCGATCGCCGACGCCACCCGGCAGGAAGGCTACAACCCGCTGTGCGGCGACCGCCTGGTCGTCTACGTGGCGCTGGAAGACGGCGTGGTGCGCGACCTGTCGTTCGAAGGCGCGGGCTGCGCGATTTCGAAGGCGTCGGCCTCGCTCATGACCGAAGCGCTGCGCGGCAAGCCGGTCGCCGCCGCGCGTCAGCTCTTTGCCGACTTCCAGGCGATGGTCACGTCGCCGTCGTCGGAGCCGGCGCGGGATCTGGGCAAGCTCACCGCCCTGGCCGGCGTCCGCGAGTTCCCCACGCGCGTGAAGTGCGCCAGTCTGGCCTGGCATGCGGTGAACGCCGCCCTCAACGGCGCGGCGCCTGCGCCCCTGTCCACCGAGTAGCCCGATGCTTGCCCCGAGGATGCTGACCGTGATTCCCGACCATTCCGGCGAACCGTCCCAGGTGCCCGACGAGTTCGGTGCGCCGCTCGACCTCACACCCGACCTCGTGCAGACGGCCGATCTCGGCCCCAAGGTGATCGAGGCCCTGAAGCGCGTGTTCGACCCTGAGATCCCGGTCAACATCTACGACCTGGGGCTGATTTACGACGTGATCGTCGATGCCGACCGCAAGGTGGGCGTGCGCATGACGCTCACGGCCCCGGCGTGCCCGGCGGCACAGACCCTGCCGGGCGAGGCGCGCGACGCGGCCCGTTCGGTCGAGGGCGTGGCCAGCGCGCAGGTGGAGATCGTGTTCGATCCGCCGTGGTCGATGGACCGCATGGGCGACGCGGCGAAGCTGCAACTGGGACTGTTGTAAGCTTCGGCGTCGCGCCGAATGTCCGAACCGTCCGAACCGCTCGCTCCGTCCCGCTTTCTCGTGTTCGATCGGCCGGCGTGGGCGAAGCTGCGCGACAGCACGCCGCTCACGCTTTCGGAACACGACCTGAGCGAGCTGCGGGGCCTCAACGAGAAGCTCTCGCTCACCGAGGTCGAACAGATCTACCTCCCGATGTCGCGGCTGCTCAGCCTCTACGTCCGGGCCACGCAGGAACTCTACCGCGCGTCGCAGACCTTCCTCGGCGACCACAGCGCCAAGGTGCCGTTCATCATCGGTCTGGCCGGCAGCGTGGCGGTGGGCAAGAGCACCACCGCGCGCATCCTGCAGGCGCTGCTCTCGCGCTGGCCCGGGCATCCAGCCGTGGACCTGGTGACCACCGACGGCTTCCTCTTTCCGAATACCGTGCTCACGAGCCGCGGCCTCATGCATCGCAAGGGCTTTCCCGACAGCTACGATCGCGCCAGGCTCGTGCGCTTCCTGGCCGACCTGAAGGCGGGCGCCGAGGCGGTCGATGCGCCGGTATATTCGCACCAGGGCTACGACATCGTGGCGGGCGCGTCACACACCGTGCGCCATCCCGACATCGTGATTGTCGAGGGCCTGAACGTGCTGCAGGCGCCGCCCGAGCGGGCCGAGTCGCAGATGTTCGCCTCGGACTTCTTCGACTTCACGATCTACGTGGATGCCGACGAGCACGACATCGAGCGCTGGTACGTGGAGCGCTTCCTACGCCTGCGCGACACGGTGTTCCAGGACCCGCAATCGTACTTCCACCGCTATGCCGCGTTCGATGAAGGGCAGGCCCGCGACACCGCCGCGGGCATCTGGAACGCGATCAACGGCGTGAACCTGCGCGAGAACATCGCGCCCACGCGGATGCGCGCCAACTTGATCCTGCGCAAGAGCGCGAATCACGCCGTGGAGCAGGTGCAGCTCAGGCGGCTGTAGGGCGCGCGCGGCTACGAGCGGTCGGGATACACGTTGAACGTCTTGCCGTTCCACGTGACGCGCTCGGTCTTGACCTCGAAGCGCTTGGGGTCGACGTGCCGATGGCCGTGGATCTGCACGGTGGCGCCGAGCGGGATGATGCCGCTCTTGAGGCCGGCGCGGGTCGTGGGCAAGGGCGGCGCCAGCGTGAGGTCCCACACCTGCGGGCCAACCTTGATGCGCATCGTGGCGTGGGCGCCGACGACGCTCACGTCGGTGTCGACGGTGCCCTCGAGGTCGAACTCGGCTGTGTGATAGCCGGCCCAGCCGTGGTGCGCGGCCACCGGACCGGCCAGAAGCAGCAGCAATCCCGCGATGATCCAACGTGTGTGTGTGTGGCGCATGTTCGGCTCCCTGCAGATGACGGGACGGGTCGAGACGTCCAGTCTACGCCGCACGCTCGCCCGGTGCTACCATCAGGCCGAGGGCGCCGGGGCGCCGTCTAAACTGGCTATGAGACGTCTGCTCGCTGCCGTGTTCGGCTTGTCGATGGCCGTCGTGCCGCGGCCGACACAGGCGCAGGCGCAACCAGCCGACCCGGCGCCGGCCGTCAACACCGAGGCGCTCGGCATCTCGCTGGCGAAGATCAAGCGCCGCCTGGCCGCCGACTCGCGCGCCAGCACCCAGGGCGACACTCCGCTCAAGTTGGAATACCGCGTGGATGTCTTCGGCACCGCGCCGGCGCTGCGCTTCTTCGCGGGACAGGACCTGCGCTTCGGCGGCGTGCCGTCGAGCGCGCCGACGCACGCCGACATGCTCTACATGTTCACCCCGCAGGCCTTCCGCTCGCCGCGCGTCGACTTCCTGGGCCTGGCGGCTGGAGCCGCGACGGCGGGCGCGAAGAGGGTGCAGGACTGGCGCTATCTGCGCGACCTGCGCAACTACCAGCGGCTGGTCGAGTCGGGCGTGAACGTGCCCGCCCCGGCCCCACCCAAGCAATAGATGTGACCGCTCCCGTTACCAATCAGACACGATCAGCACGATGCCGGCCCCGGCGGTGGCGACGCCCACGAGCTGCAGGCGACCCAGGCGCTCGCCGAGCACGATACGCGCGAGCAGCACCGTGCTGGCGGGGTAGAGCGAGGCCAGTGTCGCCACCAGACTGAGCTGCCCCTGCCGCACGGCTGCCAGATACAAGGCGTTGGCGATCATGTCGAGGGCGCCGCACGCCACGGCGGGCGCGATCGCTACCGCGGGCACCTGCCACGGCTCACGCCGCACCAGCGCCACGATCAGGAACAGCGATACCGACACGGTGCGTGACACGGCCAGCGGCCACAATCCGGCGGGGGCCTGCGTGCGGCCCAGGCACACGAAGAAGCCGCCGATGGCCACGCCCGACGCGAGCGCAATGCGCACCGCCTGCGCCACCTGGGCGGACGAGCGCGGCGGCTCGTGCGCTGGCGAGTTGCCAGGCGCGTCCTGACCGAGCAGCACCACTGCGGCAATCGCGAGGGCCACGCCGAGCGCCGCGGCCGGCGTGAGCTGCTCGCCGAGCATCAGGCCGGCGATGAGCGGAATCACCACCGCGCACACCGCCGTGATTGGCGCCACGACGCTCATCGGACCCATAGCGAGCCCGCGGTAGAGCAGCCCGACGCCGACACTGCCGGTCAGGCCCGCCAGCGCGCCGTAGAGGACATCCGAGGAAGTCACCGTGGCGCCGAGCATCAGCGGCGTGCCGAGCAGGAGCAGCAGCAGGCCGGCGCCCTGCGTGGCAATGACCGCGGCGAGCGTGGTGGCCCGTTTTGCCACGGTGCCGCCGAGGAAATCCGCCGCGCCGTAGATCGCGGCCGCGAGCAACGCGAAGAGCGACGTCATGACCTTGGAGGAGCCGCCTTCCCGTCGTCCCAGCGCTCGAGCGGCGTCAGCGCGTCCGGCCGCACGACGCCAAGGGCGCGGCACAGCACGGCGTGGAGCTGGCGCACGCCCTCGGTGAGCGCGGCCGGCCCGGGCTGGAGGATGTAGGTCGACTTCACCTCGAACAGGCGGTCGTGCACGATGAAGGGCACGGCCTCCCAGCCCGCGCGGCCGCGCACGCGATCTTTTTTCACGGGCTTGCCGCACCACGAGCCGATGAACACGTCCGGTGCGGCGGCAATCACGCGTTCGGCTGTCACGATCCGGTCTTTGCCGAGTCCCGCGCTGCGCAGCTCCGGAAAGATCGGCGTGCCGCCGGCGATCTCGACCAGCTCTTCCACCCAGCGGATGCCGCTGATGAGCGGCTCGTCCCATTCCTCGAAATAGACGCGGGGACGCGCGGGGAAGCGCGTCACTGAAGCGCGGATCTCGTCGAGTCCGCGCTCGAACTCCGCCACGAGCGCCGCGGCCTTCTCGGGCACGCCCACGATGCCGCCCAGGATGCGGACCATCTGCAGGATCTCGGCCACGCTGCGCTGGTTGAACGTGAACACCGGATAGCCGCGCTTCACGAGCTCGGTCGTGATGTCGGCTTGCAGGTCGGAGAAGGCCAGGATCAGATCCGGCTCGAGCGCGGCGATCTTGTCGAAACGCGCGTGCAGGAACGACGACACCTTGGGCTTTGCGCGCGCCTCGGCTGGACGCACGGTGTAACCGGAGATACCGATCACGCGCTCGCCCTCGCCCAGTAGATAGAGCGTCTCGGTGGTCTCTTCGGTGAGGCAGACGATGCGGTGCGGAAACATGACCGGGCTCAGACCAGCCGGATGTCGGCGAAGGCGAAGCCGTCGCGCGTCACCGTGCCGTGCACGGCGATGGGCACCGGGTGCGCGAACATCGGGCCGTCCCACGCGCACGAGTGGAACTCGCCGTTCTCGCCGCACGGGTCAACGCTGCTGGGCAGGGCGTCGAGCAGGGCAAGATCGAAGGCGCGGCCCGCACATGACGCGTCGAGCACGCGCGGGTCGACCGTGCTGATCGTGGCCCGCAAACCGCCGGCAATCATCGTTCGCGCGAGCTGCGCCGTGTCCGCCACGCGCCACAGTGGGAAGAGCGGCGCAAGGCCCGAGCCGGCCAGCCGCTCCTCGCGGTAGCGCCGCACGTCTTCGAGGAAGAGATCCCCGAACGACACGTGCGTGAAGCCTTCGGCCACGAAGCCGGCCACGGCCGCGCCCATGCGGCGCTCGTACTCCTCGTTGCGGCACGGCCAGGGCAGCGGCACCACGTGCAGCGGCAGTTGCGCCGCCTGTGCCTGCGCCGCCAGCACGGCGCGCGGCACGCCGTGCATCGCCACTCGATCGAACGCGTCGTTGGTGGTGGTGAGCAGGGCCCGCACCGCGCCCGGATGTTCGACCTGCAGGCGGTGCAGCATCCACGCCGAGTCCTTGCCGCTCGACCACGACGCCAGGATCTTCACGGGGTGAAGGCTCCGGGATGGAGCGCGCGCGCCAGACGTGCCACGGCGCCGGCCACGCGGGGGCCCGGCACGACCAGACCTGCGCCGCTCACGACATGCACGCGGCCGTTCTTCACCGCCGGCACCGACGCCAGGCGGCTCCAGTCGGCCACGGCTTGCCTCACCTGCGCGCTCGAGTAGGCGGGTCCCTCGCGCACCTCGAGGATCACATCGGGCGCGCGCGCGAGCAGCAGCTCGGTCGTGGCCTGCACGGACTGCTGCTTGAGGTCGGCGAACACGTTCACCCCGCCCGCCGCGACGAGCATGTCGTGCAGGAAGCCGAGGCCGCCGCTGGCGTAGATGTTCCTGAGGGCATTCGGCTCGCGGCCGAAAACGAGCAGGGTGCGTAGCGGCGCCCGCGTGCCGACCCGCGCGCGCACAGCAGCCAGATCCCGCTCGATGCCCGCGGCCACCGCCTCGGCGCCGGCCGCATGGCCGGTCACGCGGCCCAGGTCGCGAATCGTGAGCAGGATGTCGGGCAAGGCGGCGTGGCGATACTCGTAGACCGGTATCGCCGCGCGTTCCAGTTGCCGCCGCAGGTCGCTCTGACTGCCGTAGATGGCCACCAGATCGGGCGTGAGCGAGAGCACGCGCTCCACGTCGGGATCGAGCAGCGCGCCCACGCGCGGCCGCGTGGCGGCCTCGGCCGGATACGTGTCGTACGAACTCACCGCCGCCACCTGCGGTCCGGCGCCGATGGCAAAAAGCATCTCGGTCAGGGCGGGCACGAGCGAGATGATGCGGCGGGGGGCGCTCTGCGCGCCCCCGCCGCCGCTCGTGGCCACCGGCTGGCTCCAGCCGGCCACGGCCGTGCCAGCCAGGCACGCGAGCAGGCCGGCCACCACCAGCCGCCGCGAAGGGCGTGGCTGCCGCATCAGCTGTGCCTCACGAGCTGCCAGAGGAAGAAGGGACCGCCAATCATGGCGGTCACGATGCCCACCGGCAGCTCCAGCGGCGCGAGCGCGGTGCGCGACACCAGGTCGCAGCCAATCAGGAAGGCGGCGCCGAAGAAGGCCGACGCGGGCAGCACCACGCGGTGGTCGGCCCCCACGAGCAGCCGCACCAGATGCGGCACCACGATGCCGATGAAGCCGATTGGGCCAGCCAGCGACACGGCGGCGCCGGTGGCCAGCGACGCGCTGACAAACGCCAGGCGCTCGGCCCGGGCCACGTCTACGCCGCGGGCGGCCGCCACATCCGACCCGAGCGTGAGCAGGTTCAAGGTGCGTGGCAGCACGGCGAAGACGGCAAACGACAGCAGCACGAAGGGCGCCGCGGCCACGAGCGGCCCGTAGCTGCCCACGTCGAGATCGCCCATCAGCCAGCGCAACGTGCGGAACGACTGCGTGAAGTCGGCCAGGTACTGCACGAACATGATGAGCGCCGAGAAGAAGGCGTTGAGCGTGACGCCCGCGAGCAGCAGCACGTTGGTCGAGAGGCCTCGCCGCTGGCTGCGCGCCAGCCAGTAGACGATGGCCGTGGCGCCCATGGAGCCTGCGAAGCTCGCCATCGGCACGGTGGAGACGCCGAGGGCGCCCACGTCGAGTCCGGCGGCAATCACGATCATGGCGCCGAGTGCCGCACCGGCCGACACGCCGAGCGTAAAGGGCGTGGCCAGCGGATTGCGCAGCAGCGCCTGCAGCACCACCCCCGACGCAGCCAGCGTAGCGCCCACGACCGCCGCAGCGAGCACACGCGGCAGCCGCGCCACGAAGAAGATCTGCGCGTCGACGTTGTCGGCCCAGGGGATCGACGTGTCGAACGCGCGCGTCAGACTGATGGACGTGCTGCCCACGGTGGGCGCGATCACGATGGCCGCGACCGCACCGGCCGCACAGAGCGGCAGCACCGTCCACATCCGCCGCCGCACGCCGGTCGTCATCGCGCCGCGCGCCTCAGCGGCACCACCGAGAGGTGGCCGGTGACCGGATGCACGTGCACGTCGGCATCCACGTCGTAGAGCGCGCGCACCTGGTCCGCCGTGAGCACCTCGGCGGTGGCGCCAGCCGCTTGCACGCGCCCCTGGCGCAGCAGCACCAGCTCGCGGCAGATGCCCGAGGCGAGCGCGAGGTCGTGCGTGGAGACCACCACCGTGACGCCGCGCGTGGTGTTCAGGTCCACCAGCAACTGCGCGATGTCGAGCTGCGCGCCGAGGTCGAGCGACGACGTGGGCTCGTCGAGCAGCAGCACGTCAGTAGCCTGCGCGAGCGCCGCGGCAATCACCACGCGCTGCTTCTCGCCACCGCTGAGCGTGGCGAAGTCGCGATTCTCGAGATGGGCCACACTCGTCGCCGCCAGCGCGTCTCGCGCCACGGCCAGGTCGGCCGGGCCCTCGACCTCGAACACGCCCAGATGCGGATGGCGCCCCATGAGCACCATCTCCATCACCGAGTAGTCGAAGGCGAGATGCGTCTCTTGCGGCACCACGGCCATCCGCGCCGCCAGCGCGCGCCGGCTGTAGGCGTGCAGCGGCCGGCCGTCGAGGGTGACCGTGCCGCTCGTGGGGCGACGGATCCCGGCGAGCAGGCGCAGCAGCGTGGTCTTGCCCGAGCCGTTCGGCCCGAGCACGCCGACGAGGGCGCCGGCGCGCACCTCGAGCGACACGCCCGCCAGCACGGGCTGACGGGCATCGTAGGCGAAGCTGAGATCAGTGGCGCACAGCAAGGCGAAGGCCCACGTAGGCCGTACGGCCCAGAGCGGGGTAGCCGAAGACGTCTTCGTAGTCGGCGGCGAACGCGTTGACGAGGCGTCCGTAGACCGTGAGGTTGCGGGTCAGCGTGACGGCCGCGCCGGTCGTGACCACCGCGTAGCCGTCGTTCTCGAACAGCCCGCCGAACGTGCCGAAGTTGGGCTCCACGTCGAGCGTCTGGCCACGCATCGCGGCCTGGGCAAAGGCCTGCAGGCGGCCCTGACTCCACATGAGGTCGAGGCTGCCCTGATGGCGCGGACGCCGCAGCAGACGGTCGCCCACGCGGAAGGGCGGCGGTGCCTGTCCCGACGCGCCGTCCACGTCGCGCACCTCGGAGTCGAGCCAGGTGTAGGTGCCGCGCGCAGCGAGCGCCGGCACCGGCCGCACGGCCAGCGACAGCTCGGCGCCGCGCGCCCGCGCGTTGGCGATGTTGGCGGTGGTGTAGCGGCTCGCGGCCGCGAGCCGGCCGACCGAGATGATCAGGTCGTCGTAGGTGTTGTGGAACCACGTGGCATCGGCCTGCACCCTGCCGGCGGCGAGCGTCTGCGTGACGCCGGCCTCGATGCTGCGGCTGCGCTCCGGCTTCAGCCCCGGATTGTCGGTGAACGCGATCTCGAAGGCGTCGGGCGGCCGGATGCCGGTGCCGAAGGCAGCGCGCAGCCGCGTCGTGGCGCTGCGCGTGCCGCGTTCGGGCACAGCGAGCCAGCTCGCGCTGACCTTGGGGTTCACCGAGTCGATCGTGTCGGCAGCGAACGTGGGCCGCGGACTGAACGCCGTGGGATCGCCGGGCAGTGCAGCGCGGGTGATGTGCTCGACCCGGGCGCCAGCGCCGAAAGCGACGCGCGCGTGCGGCTGCCAGCGCGCCTCCGCGTAGGCGGCAACCGAGCTGCGTTCCACGGGAATCGTGGCGGCGCCGTTTGTGATGTAGGTGCTGCCGCCGTGTTCGCGCAGGCCATCGATGCCTGCGGTGAGGCCCACGGATGCTGACACCGCCGCGTCGACCTGGACCCGTCCGTGCGTGCGTGAGGTGTCGCCGCGCGAGACGGAGAACGGCGCGCGGAACTCGAGGTCGTAGTCGGCGGTGTCGGCATCGGCGCGCAGGCGCACGCGGCTGGCCGCTCCGCCGAGCGGTTGCGTGAGGCGCAGCGCGCTCGAGCGGCGCCGGGTGAGCCCGCGCGAGTCGCGATCCACCCCGAAGAAGTTGCCCACTGGATTCGAGCCATATGCGCCGGGCGAGCCTCGCTCGGTCTCGACGAACTGCGCCGTGCCGGCCAGGTCGGTGCCGGCGGCGTGACGCCAGCCGACCGTGCCCGACACCTGCGTCACGCGCCCGTCGTCGTTGGTGACCGCCGTGCTATCAGACGCGGTGCCGGTGAAGCCCCCGTCGCGGTCGTGGGCCATGCTGGCGCCGCCGTACCACGGCCCGGCGCCGCCGCGCACCAGCGCCCGTCCGCTGCGCGCCTCGCGTCCGCCCAGTTCGCCCGAGGCGTTGACGGTGAGCGGGCCACCCTTGGCGGTGATGATCTGCACCACGCCGCCGATGGCATCCGAGCCGTGCAGCGCGCTCTGCGGGCCGCGCACCACCTCGATGCGCTCCGCGTCGGCAATCGGCACCTGCGAGAGGTCGAGCCCGCCGCCGAAGGCGTTGGCGCGCACGCCGTCGACGAGCACCAGCGTGTAGTCCGACTCGCCGCCGCGCGGGAAGGCCGACGTGACCGTGCCAGGACCGCCGTTGCGAGCGACGGCAAAGCCCGGCACCAGGCGCAGCGCGTCGCCGAGGGTGGTGGTCTGGCGCGCCAGCAGGTCGTCTCTCGTAATGACGCTGACGCTGTCGGGCGTGGCCGACAGCGGCGCGTCGACGTGCGAGGCCGTGACCGTGAGCGTTTCGCTCACCGCGCGCACCGACAGTGTCAGCGTCACGTCGGTGCCGGCCGCTACGCGTTGGGCTGGGGCGTCCATCCCCGGCGCGAAGGCCCGGATGGTGACGGTGCCGGCCGGAACCTCGATCGTGAAGCGCCCGTCGGGGCCGGCCGTGGCCGTCAGCGGCGCGGCCAGGGGCCCGGTCACGGCTACGCGGGCGCCAGCCACGGGCTGGCCGTCAGGACCAAGCACGCGGCCGCGCAGCATGTCGGCGTCGGCCGCGCCGCCGGACACGGCCAGGGCCACCAGGGTGCCGCCCAGCAGGCGCACGAATCCATGCAACCAGGCGAGTGGGGAAGCCGTCGTAAGAGACGGCGTACAGACGTAAAGCATTGGGCCCTCCTCGGCGTTGTCCGCGCCGATCCGCCCCTGGTCGGAGCGGCGAGAAGAACGTGGGCCCGTGGAGGAGGTCTCCTGACTTGCGGATCAGCGCGCAACGCCCGCGTCTTCCCGCCGTCGGCGCCGCCTGGCGTCGATCGGCAGTGACGGACTGGCTCGCGGCCAGCCAATGGACGTGCGCTCCCCGCTTACAGTGGCGGAACCGTGTGGGATTTGCACCCAACTTCCCTGGTCAGCCACGGGAACGCGTCGATTTAAAGGCAGTATAGCGCCGATTGCGACGTCATACGGAGTTTGCGTACAATACGGCGGTTGTGTTTCGATGTCAGCGACAGCCCCGCGGCTGGCCGACCGAGAGGATCAGATGAGCAAGAGTTCGACCGTGACCGTTCGCGAAACCCCAGTTGAGGCGGTTGCCCGCGCCACGACTGGCGGCCTCGTCATCCACGGTGAGAACTTCGTCATCGACACCGACGAGCGCCTCGAGCTGGTAGACCTGACCGACCGCGTGATGGAATACGTGCAGAAGTTCAAGATCAGCGAGGGCATGATCACGCTGTGGTCGATGCACACGACCTGCTCGGTGTTCATCAACGAGTTCCAGAAGGCGCTCCTCTCGGACATCCGCCGCTTCCTCGAAGAGATGGTCGTGCGCGACACCTACTACAAGCACAACGACCCCGAACATTCCGACTGCGACCGGATGAACGCCGACTCGCACCTGCGCGCCATGCTGCTGGGCCACTCGATCACGCTGCAGATCAGCGGCGGCGAAGTGGTGCTGGGGCAGTGGCAGCGCATCCTGATGGCCGAGCTCGATGGTCCCCGGTCGCGCACGCTGCGCGCGCAGGTGTGGGGGGTCTCTTAGCGGGGCCCGAGGCCCGGGATAGAACCAATGCGTGAACGACTTCGCGCGGCTGGACTCACCGACATCGCCGACAAGGTGGAGGCGCGCGAGCGGCTCAGCTTCGACGACGGCGTGCGGCTGTTCGAGACGCCCGAGTTCCTCGGCGTGGGCTGGCTCGCCAACCGCGAGCGCGAACGCCGGCACGCGGGCCGCACCTACTTCAATCACAACCTGCGGCTCGAGGCCACCAACGTGTGCGAGGCCTCGTGCCTCTTCTGTTCGTTTGCCCGCCTCACGCCCGACCAGCCCGGCGCCCACACCAAGTCGGTGGAGCAGATGTTCGACCGGCTGCGGGCCCGCGCCGGCGAAGCCCTCACCGAAGTGCATATGGTGAACGGCCTGCACCCGGGCCTGCCGTTCAGCTACTACACCGACCTGCTGAGCGGGCTGAAGCGCATCCGCCCCGGCATCCACCTGAAGTGCTTCACCGCGGTGGAGATCGCGTTCTTCGCGGATCACTACGGCAAGACCGATCGGCAAGTGCTCGAGGAGCTGCGCGCGGCCGGGCTCGACTCGCTGCCCGGCGGCGGCGCCGAGATCTTCGCCCCGCGCGTGCGCAAGAAGATCTCGTACGACAAGTGCGACGGCGACCGCTACCTCAGTGTGCACCGCACGGCCCACGCCATGGGCATGCGCACCAACATGACCATGCTCTACGGCCACATCGAAACGCTGGCCGAACGCGTCGACCACATGCTGCAGATTCGCGCGCTGCAGGACGAGACCGGCGGCCTGCAGGCGTTCATCCCGCTCGCGTTCCACAACGAGAACAACCAGATGCGCAAGCTGCCGGTGCCCACCGCCACCGACACCCTGCGCACGCACGCCGTGGCGCGTCTGCTACTCGACAACGTGGACCACATCAAGGCCTACTGGATTTCGACCAGCGTGGAGCTGGCGCAGACGGCGCTGTGGTTCGGCGCCGACGACCTCGACGGCACCGTGCAGGAAGAGACGATCTACCACATGGCCGGGTCGACCACGCCGAGCGCGCTCAGCACCGACCAGATCGAGCAGCTCGTGCGCGCCGCTGGACGTGAGCCGATCGAGCGCGACACGCTCTACAACGTGGTGCGCGTGCCCGACGCGGTCGCCGTCTAGTCGTACGCTCGCGGCGCACTAGCGCTGGCAGATCGAACAGTAGAACGTCGAGCGCGCGCCCTGCACGATGCGCTTGATGGTGCCCGTGCAGCCGCTCCGGAGACACGGCCCGCCGGCTCGTTCGTAGACCCGGAAACGCGGTCCGGTGCCGGCGATGGCCAGTTCGAGCACCTCGACAATCGCCGCGGCCAGGCGCTCCGCCGTTGGCCGCGGACGGCCCGTCGCCGTGGCGATCGTGGCGGCCTTGCGCTTGGGCGACAGACCCGCCACCCACAGCGCTTCACTCGCGTAGATGTTGCCCACGCCGGCCACCACGCGCTGGTCGAGCAACGCGAGCTTGAGCGCTACGGACTTGCCGCAGCAGGCCCGCGCCAGCGCGGCGGCGTCGAACGCGGCCGCAAGCGGCTCTGGTCCCAAGCGTCCCAGCACCGGGTGTGCGTCGAGTGCGCCACGGCGCACCAGGTCCATCAGGCCGAAGCGCCGCGCGTCGTTGAACGTCACGGTGGCGCCCGACGACAACGAGAACACCACGTGATCGTGCCGCTCGTCGTCGAGCCCATCCTCCGAACGGTAGCCGCCGTCGATGCGCGCATGGGTCACGCGAAATCCGCCGGTCATGCCCAGATGCATGAGCAGCGTCTCTCCTGACGACAGCGTGGCCAGGAGGTACTTGGCCCGTCTCGTCACGGCGGTGATGGTCGTGCCCACGAGCCGGTCGACGAAACGGCGGGGAAAGGGGATGCGCAGGTTCTTGCGGCGCAGTTCGACGGTCGCGAACGTGGCGCCGACCAGGACCGGCTCCAGCGCGCGTTTCACGGATTCGACTTCAGGGAGTTCGGGCACGGCCCGATCGTAGCGTGAATGCGCACGGTGGTGCGACGCCCGCAGACCACGTGCGAGCGAGGCGCGTTCGCCGGCTCGGTCAGGCCCAGCCGGCGAACCCGTGCGACGGTGAGCTACGGATCGAAGCGGATGGTGACGCGGTTGCTGCGCACGCCGTTCGAGTCCTGCACGTAGACGTCGTAGGACCCCACCGGCGCGCTGCCCCACGGCACCGCCAGCACGCAGCACTGCTGCGTTGCCACCAGACTCAGCGACGCGGCGCCGGCCGCGCCAACGAAGACGTCGTAGAACGGCCCCGCCTGGACGCCGCGATCGGTCCACGACAGTGTCGTCTGCAGGCCGGGCCGGATGATGGTCGAGGTCACGGCCAGTTCGAGCGGCTGACTGGAGCCGAGGATCTGGATCGACACGGTGTTGCTCGGCACGCCGGCGCCGCGAATCATCGCCTGATACGTCCCCGGCGGCACCGTTCCGTCGATTGGCAGCGTGATGACGCAGCAGGCCGCCTGTCCCACCAGCATGGGCGCGCTGACGCCGGGGCCGCTCAGCACTACGAGGTCGTAGAGCACGCCGGCGTTCGGCGTCCAGATGAACGTGAGCAGGCCGCCCGCCCCCACCGGTGCCACCGGCGCGAGCACGGGCGCCGCCGCCGAAGACTGGATCGCCACATCGACCGCGGCGCTTACCACGTTGTCGGCCGACACGGCCACCCGATAGGTGCCTGGAGCGGCATTGGCCGGCACCTGCAAGCTCGTGCCGCAGCACGCGAACGAGCCCACGACGAGCGGCGTGGCGATGCCCGGTCCGCCCGTGATGCCCAGCGTGTAGGCGGCAGCGCCAATGCTGTTCCACGAGAAGGTGAGCGTGCCCCCTGGAGCCGCCTGGCTGACCGGTGCCAGCGTGAGGGTGGTGCCGGTCGGCCGCGGGAAGCCGAGGGTGAGTCGGATCCGGTCGGTCGGGACGTTGGGATCCGTGGCGCCCAGGCGGGGAATCGTGTTGAAGCTCAGATCGCCGTCGACCGCCCGCTGCGCTGAACTCGGGACGCAGCCAGCCGGGATGCAGCGGCTTCCCGTACGGATGCTGGCCACGGTCGTGGCCAGCAGGCGCTGACCGTTGATCACCAGCTCGGCGCCGGTGATGTTCATCGAGCCGTCACTCGCGCTGCCCGTCCACGTCGCCTCGATGGTGAGAAAGACCCCGAACGGATCGGGCACGCCCTGATCGTCCGAGTAGAACACGTCGTAGTTCTCGCCGTTGAAGAAGGAGAAGTCGCGGTTCGCATTGTTGAGCGGATCGGCAAGGCGACTCAGCAGTTGTGCGGCCGCCGGTGCGTAGGGCACGCGGTTCACGATCGACGTGGCCTCGTAGACGGCCACTTCGGTGAGGCCGCTGATCGACCGCAGGGGCCCTTGTGCCAGAGCGGGCGACGCGACGGTGAGGACGAGGGCGAGGCAGGCGAGAGGGCCAACTGCTCGGCCATGGACACGGACGGACGGTGACGGCATCGACATCTCCAGAGCCCGGGTGAAAGTTGCGAGGGACTGACCCGGGCACTGAGTCATGCGACAGGTCACGTTGGCGGGGGCCAGCGGGCCGCGATGAAGCGGCGTGATCTCAGCCGTGGCGGCGGCGTCTAACGTGGTAGCATCGAAATCAGACCAAGATGCGCCGGCCGCAATAGTGCGCCAGCCAGCCTTGGTCTTTTCGCGCTCGGAGATTGCGAAATGTTTCACAAGCTCGCAATCGGCACGCCGGGTGCGGTGAGGGACTGACGCCGATGGGCACGGGCACGTTTCTGCCGGTTCTCAACGAAGTCGAGAAGGCCAGCATCGGCGAACGGCAGCCGCTGCCGGAACGCTATCTCGGCTTGTCCGACGACGAGATGGCCGACCGCATCGCGACCGCGCGCGCCACGCTGGGCGATCGCCTCGTGATCCTGGGGCACCACTACCAGCGCGACGAAGTTATTCGCTTCGCCGACTACACCGGCGATTCCTTCAAGCTGTCGCGCGAAGTGGCCAAGCATCCCGCCGCCCGCTACATTGTGTTCTGCGGCGTGCACTTCATGGCCGAGAGTGCTGATGTGCTCGCGTTGCCGCATCAGCAGGTGATCCTGCCCGACCTTGCGGCGGGCTGCTCCATGGCCGACATGGCGCCGGCCGACGAACTGCAGATCTGCTGGAACGAACTCGAGCAGCTCGGCGTGGCGTCGCGCACGGTGCCGGTCACCTACATCAACTCCGCGGCTGCGATCAAGTCGTTCGTGGGCGAACAGGGCGGCACGGTGTGCACGTCGTCCAACGCTGCGGCGGTGCTCGCGTGGGGCTGGCAGCAGAAAGAGAAGATCCTCTTCCTGCCGGATCAGCACCTCGGTCGCAACACCGCGTTCTTCAGGATGCAGGTGCCGCTCGACCAGATGGTGGTGTGGGATCCGCACCAGCCGTTCGGCGGACTCACGCGCGAGCAGGTCGAGGCCGCGCGCCTCATCCTGTGGAAGGGCCACTGCTCGGTGCACGTGCGCTTCAGCGCGACGCAGATCGCGCAAGTGCGCCTCGAGCATCCCGGCGTACACGTGATCGTGCATCCCGAGGTGCCGTTCGAAGTGGTGCAGGCGGCGGATGATGCGGGCTCCACCGAATACATCCTGAGCCAGGTGCGCGCGGGCGCGCCCGGCTCGGTGTGGGCCGTGGGCACCGAGGTGCATCTGGTGCATCGGCTCGCGGCCGAGATGGCGCCCCACGGCGTGACGGTGCTGTCGCTCGACACGCTCGGGTGTCTGTGCTCCACCATGTTCCGCGTGTCGCCGAATCACTTGCTGTGGGTGCTCGAAGGACTGGTCGATGGCCAGGTCTACAATCAGGTGGAGGTGCCCGAGGCCCAGATCCACTGGGGCCGCGTGGCGCTCGACCGCATGCTGCAGATTCACTGAGGTGCGGCCCGTCTGATACGATCGCCGTTCGTCTATCCGGCAATTTCGCCGTTGAGGAGGCTTGTTCCATGGCTCATTCCCTGCCTGCGCTGCCCTACGACCACGCGGCGCTCGAACCGCACATCGACACGCAGACCATGCAGATTCACCACGGCAAGCACCACCAGGCCTACGTGACGAATCTGAACGCCGCGCTCGACAAGCACCCCGAACTGCACGACCAGAGCCTCGACGATCTGGTCAAGGGCATCGCGACGGTGCCGGAAGACATTCGCGGCGCCGTGCGCAACAACGGCGGCGGCCACTGGAACCACTCGATGTTCTGGACGCTGATGGCGCCAAGCGCCGGCGGCGCGCCCACGGGCGACGTGGCCGGCGGCATCGATGCGGCCTTCGGCAGCTTCGACAAGTTCAAGGAGCAGTTCCAGGCCGCGGGCATGGGCCGCTTCGGCAGCGGCTGGGCGTGGCTGGTCGACAACGGCGGCAAGCTCGAGATCGCCAGCACGCCGAATCAGGACAACCCGCTCATGGACGGCAAGAAGGCCATCCTCGGCGTGGACGTGTGGGAACACGCCTACTACCTGAAGTACCAGAACCGCCGCGCCGACTACCTGGCCGCGTTCTGGAACGTGGTGAACTGGGCCGAAGTCAACAGGCTTCTCAGGGGCTAGGGGCTGGGGGCTAGGGGCTGGGGCGGGCTTTGCCAGGGGCTCGCCCGTCCTTTTCTTCTGGCGAGCGCGACGCTGGTGTGCCTCGGCACGCCGATGCACGCGCAACCATCCGTGACGGAGGCGCCGTCGGCGGCGGCGGGCGCCACTTCGTTCCTCGTGCAGAACCTCACGCGCGCGGAACTCTGGCGGTTCTTCGAGCCGCGGCCCGGCGGCGGCGTGCATCCCGACTACGTCTTCGTCGGCAACCGCTCCACGCTGGGCGCGCGCTACCGCGGCACCCGCTGGGGGCTGCACGGCGCCATCCAGTACGTGCGCCTCGAGAACCTGCCGTCGGGGGCCATCGGCCCAGGCTTGCTCGGCACCGGCGGGGCCTACTTCTACCAGGCCAACGGCACGTTCAGCTATCAGTTCTACCTGCGCAGTCTCGGGCTCACGTTCAGCCATCCGAAGAGTGGCGCCTGGCTCGAGGCCGGACGCTTCTCGCGTGCGGCGGAGGAGGAGCCCGCGTCTGGCGACGCCATCATCGACACCCTCACCCGCGCGCACCTGAACGGACGCCTGCTCGGCGACATGGAATGGTCGATGTACCAACGCGCGTGGGACGGCGCGCGCGGCGGCCTCGCGCGTGACGCCTGGCGGGCCACGGTGACGGCAGCCGTGCCCACGCAGGGCACCTACGAGGAATCCGCGAATCTCACGATGCCGAAGCTGCGCGTCGGTGCGGTGGAGGTGAGCACGCGCGCAGGTGCGCTCGTGCCGCGCACGGCGGTGACGGCGTTTGCCTATGTCTACGACGACCAGCGCGGCGTCACCGTGCGTCCCGACAATCAGGTGTCGCTGCCGATACGGCGCCTGCCCACCCCTGCCAAGGCCGAGGTGCGCATCGGCACGCTGGGCGCGTCGGCGGTCGGCGCCTTTCCCCGAGGCGTGGGCCGCTGGGACGCGCTGGCCTGGGGCGCGCTGCAGCGCGGCGATTGGTATGGGCAGGGCCATCGCGCCATGGCCGCGGCCGGGCAGATCGGGCACCAGTGGACGCGCGTGCCCTGGCAGCCGTGGCTGCGCACCGGCGTGGACTACGCCTCGGGCGATGGCAACGCCTTCGATGACACGCACGGCACGTTCTTCCCCATGCTGCCCTCGGGCAACCAGCTGTCGCGATCGTCGTCGTATGCCCTGATGAACGTGGTGGACCTGTGGGCCGAGGCGCGCATCACGCCGGCGTCCGCCGTGGACGCGCAGGTCGCCGTGCACCGCATACGTCTCGCGAACCGCGCCGACTGGTGGTACACGGGCAGCGGCGCCACCGCGCGCGTGGGCAACTTCTTCGGCTTCCAGGCCCGCAACCCGGGGGGCGAGCAAGCACTGGGGACGATCGTGGAAGGCGAACTCACGTGGCGGGCCACACGCTGGTACACGCTGCGCGCCTATGCGGGGCGCATGGCCGGTGGCGGTGCGGTGCGTACGGTGTTTTCGGGGCGCCGCCTGATCACGGCGTGGCTGGAATCGCTGGTCAGCTTCTGAGTGCGCAAGCGGCGACGCGCGCCGTCAGAAGAGCACGACGCTCACGCGCGTGCCCGCTTCCACCGCCGCCACGTCGGGCGGAATCTCGATGTAGCCATCGGCGTGCGCCATGCTCGTGATGTCGCCACTGGCCTTGAAGGCCGGTTCCGCCAGGCCGTCCGTGAGCCGCACGGTGTAGAACTGGGTGCGGCCCAGACTCGACGCCACACGACGCGCCAGCGCCACCTCGATCACGCGCGGCTGGTGCGCCGGCAGGCGCGCGAGTGCGCGCAGGAACGGCACGAGCAGCACATAGGCGTTCGTGAGACACGAGGTGGGATTCCCGGGCATGCCGAACACCGGCACGTCACCGATGCGGCCAAACGCCGTGGGTTTGCCGGGCCGCGTGGCAATGCCGTGGAACACCACCTGGCCCCGCCGCGCGAGGATGTCGAGCACGAGATCGCGGTCGCCCACGGAGCTGCCGCCCGAGAACACGATCAGGTCACACGCGGCCGCTACGTCCACGGCCGCGTCGAGCGCCTCGAGCGTGTCGGCGGCCACCTCGAGCGGCACCGCCACGCCGCCGTGTGCCTCCACGATGGCCGTGAGCGTGTGGCGATTCACGTCGTAGATCTGCCCGGGGCCGAGGGCCGTCCCTGGCGCCACCACCTCGTTGCCCGTGGAGACGATGGCCACGCGCGGACGGGCGAACACGTCGAGCGCTGGCAGACCCAACGCCGCGACCACGCCCACCCGCGCCGGCAGCAACACGTCGCCGCCGCGCAGCACAGTGGCGCCGGCCGTGATGTCGGCGCCGGCGCGGCCCACGTGCTGACCGGCATACACGGGTGCGAGCACCTGCACGACGTCGCCCTCGCCAGGCGCGGTCTCTTCCACCATCACCACCGCGTCCACGCCAGACGGCAGCGGGGCGCCCGTGGCGATCTCGGCGCATTCCCCGGCGGCGACGGCGCGCGCCATCACCTCGCCGGTGAACACGCGGCCCACGCGCGTGAGCGGACGCGGGGAGTCGTGCGTGGCGCCGGCGGTGTCGGCGGCCTGCACGGCGTAGCCGTCCATCATGGCGCGGGCAAAGGGCGGCACGTGGGCGGCGGCCACGACGTCGTGCGCCACCACGCGTCCGGTGAGCTGCGCGAGCGGCACCGTCTCCACGCGCGCGATGGCACGGACGGCCGCCGCGAGCTGGGCCACGGCGTCGTCGAGTGGAATCGTCGACTGGAAGGGGCGCATCTACTTCGAGGCCTGCTGCACGAGGTGCCCCAGTTCCGGCAGCACCAGCTTGGTCATGGCGAGGCGCACAGCGCCTTCAGACCCGGGCAGCGAGATGACGACGCGGCCGCGCGCCAGCCCCGCGCAGGCGCGGCTCATCATGGCCGCCGGGCCGATGTCGGCGTAGCTGAGCATGCGGAAGAGCTCGCCAAAGCCATCGAGCCGCTTCTCGAGCATCTCGGTGACCGCCTCGTAGGTGGAATCGCGCGACGTGATCCCGGTGCCGCCGGTGGTGATGATCACCTGGGCCGGGCCGCGGAGCTGCGTGGCCACGAACGCCATCACGTCCGCCGGCTCGTCTTTCACCAGGGCGCGCGCGATCACCTGGTGGCCGGCCTGTTCGAGCAGGGCCACGATGGCCGCGCCGCTGGTGTCGGTGACTTCGGTGCGCGTGTCACTCACGGTGAGCACGGCGACCCGGACCGACACTGGGCTCGCCGCCTTGTGGAGTTCCTTGGACACGAGCTGATCATAGAACAGGGGCTGGGGGCTCGGGGCTTGGGCCTGGGGCGGGCCGCCGTCACACGTGTTCAGAGGTCATGCGTGCCGTGTCACGCGTGTCCCGCTATGATGCGACAGTGCGTCGCGCTGTCTTCGCTAGTCTCGCCCTCGTGGCCGTCATCGTCACCTCCGACGCCCGCGTGGTCCTACGCGCGCAAGGCGTGGCCGCGAGGCAGACCCGTCCGGCCCGCGGGGGCACTGCACTTGCGCCTGTGCCGCTGCCGCCGTCGTTTGCGCCCACGCTCGACCGCGAGGCCGTGCGGTGGGTGGACGCCACACTCAAGTCACTGAGCGACGACCAGCTCGTGGGCCAGGTGCTCATGGGTCGGCTCGACTCCACCTATCTGAGCGCCGATTCAGTGAAGTTCGAGGAGCTGGCCGCGCTCGTGCGCGAGGTGCACGTGGGCGGCTTCTGCGCGTTCGGCGGCGTGGACCTCGTGCCGTCGGTGATGCTGAACGCCACCTACGGCCCCACCATCCTGGGACAGCCACTGGAACTGGCGGCCATCCTGAATCGCCTGCAGACGCTCTCGACGCTGCCGCTCATCATCGGCGGCGACTTCGAGCACGGCGTGGGCATGCGCATCAACGGCGCCACCAGGTTTCCGCGCGCGATGGCGTTCGGCGCCGCGGGCGATCCGGCCCTCGCGCGCGAAGCGGCGCGGCTCACCGGCCTCGAGTCGCGCGCACTCGGCGTGCACGTGAACTTCGCCCCCGTCGCCGACGTGAACAACAACCCGCGCAACCCGGTGATCAACATCCGCTCGTTCGGCGAAGATCCCACCCGTGTCGGTGCGCTGGTGCGCGCGGCCGTGGAGGGCCTCCAGAGCGGCGGCGTCGTGGCCACACTCAAGCACTTCCCCGGACACGGAGACACCGCCGTGGATACGCACCTGGGCCTGGCGACGGTGCCCCACGACCGGGCGCGGCTCGATCGCGTGGAGCTGGCGCCGTTTCGTGATGGCATCGCCGCTGGTGCGGGCGCCGCCATGGTGGCGCACGTGGAGATGCCGGCGCTCGACCCGATTCCCGGCCCAGCCACGTTCAGCCGTCCGGTGGTGCGCGGCCTGCTGCGCCACGAACTCGAGTTCGACGGCGTGATCTACACCGACTCGATGCTGATGGACGCGGTGAACGCCATCGCAGGTCCCGGCGAAGCCGCCGTGCGGGCCCTCGAAGCCGGGGTGGACGTGGTACTCGACTCGCCCGATCCCCGCGCGGCCGCCGTCGCGATCAAGGCGGCCATGGCGCAGGGCCGCGTGCCGCGGGTACAGCTCGAGGGCTCGGTGCGCCGGGTGCTCGAGCACAAGGCGCGCCTCGGCCTGCACAAGACGCGCACCGTGAACCTCGAGGCCGTGATGGGCGCCGTGGGCACGCGCGTCGGCGCCGACACCGCCCGGGTGACGGCCGAACGAGCCGTGACGCTGCTGCGCGACGAGCGTCAATCGGTGCCGCTCCCCACGCCGCGCGCCGGGCGGGTGCTGTATCTCTCGGTGCTCGACTACCCGTCGAACTGGCGCATCGCCGCGCCGAGCCGCACGCTGCTGCCGGAACTGCGTAAGCGGTGGGGCAATGTGACAGCGCTGGAACTGTCAGACCGCTCCACGGCCGACGAGCTCGACCTCGTGCGCGCCCTGGCGGCGAGCCACGACGCGGTCGTGGCCGGCGTGTTCGTGCGCGCGTCATCGGGCAGCGGACGCCTCGACCTCGGGCCGGGCATCGTGCGGCTGCTGCAGGATCTGGTCGCGGCCACCGCTCGCCGCAATCAGCCGATAGTGGCGGCCTTCTTCGGCAGTCCCTACGCGGCCGTGGCGGTCCCGGCCCTGCCGGCGGTGCTCGTCACCTACGACTTCGGCGACTACGCCGAGGCCGCGGCGGTGCGGGCGCTGGCCGGCGAGGTGGCGATTCAGGGCCGCTTGCCGGTGGCCCTCGGCGAGGGGGCGGGCGTGGGCTTCGGGCTCGCGCGCGCGCCACTCACGAGTGTGCCCCAGTAGATACGCCTGGACCGCGGTTCTGCTGTGCTAGAATCGATCTTCTGTCGCGCCCTTAGCTCAGCTGGATAGAGCGTCTGGCTACGAACCAGGAGGTCGCAGGTTCGAATCCTGCAGGGCGCACCAACTCACCTCCCGGTGAGTTGGCCGTGCCGGCCGGCTCTTCCCCGAACACCCAACCCCCTGCCACGACCGAGCCCGGCTACATGGTCAGGCTGAAGCCCGAGTTCGACAAGCGCCACACCAGGATCATCGACCTGAACGTCTCGAAGCTCTCCGGCATGCTGCCGGCCGACGGGGGAGTCGTGCGAGGGCCGCACCGCGGCCGACAACATGACCGCGCGCAACGTGTTCATCGTGGCCCCCGGCAAGAAGGTGAAGCTCATCATCGCCGGCGCCGTGTCGGCCGACGAGGCGA
>Ga0163144_10002558_pt1 | contig 41900 bp, 43 predicted proteins | sample OliLak19BULKMAT1_FD_123175 | JGI IMG/M metagenome (GOLD analysis project Ga0163144, IMG submission 123175) | Freshwater microbial mat bacterial communities from Lake Vanda, McMurdo Dry Valleys, Antarctica - Oligotrophic Lake LV.19.BULKMAT1 | ecosystem: Environmental > Aquatic > Freshwater >...
CCGATCCTGCACCTGCTGTCGCGTCAGTCCGGCGCCGCCCTTGTCGAGCATCGAAGCCATCATCGAAGCCGCCTCGGCCTGGCCACGGAACGCCTCCAGATCACCGATGCGCAGCGTGATCACGGTGTTGACGACTGCCCCGCGCGTGCTCTTGGGCAGCAAGGCCACCTGCACGCCGCTCGCCGCGCCGCCGAGTCGACCGCGCTGGGTGCGAGCGTCGATGTTGGCGGGCGTGGCCTCGAAGCGCTCGCTGGCCTGCGCCGCGGCCTGCGGCACGAATTGCGCCATCTGCTGTGCCACATCGACATTGGCCGGCAACGGCGGGCGCAGCGGCTTGTCGGTCGGCAGGTACAGGCCGAAGGTGCGGTTGGCCGGCAGCAAGCGCTCGACCGCCACGCGCTGCACGTCGGCCAGCTTGAGGGCGCGCACGCGGTCGCGCAGCAGGAACAGGAGCCGCCAGTCGCCCTGGGCCACCGATTCCGACAAGGCCACGCCAACGCGCTGCGGGTCGCTGTACTGCTGCTCCCAGGCGTTCAGCCACTTGGTCTGCGCGCGCGCGAGTTCGGCCGCAGTGATCGCCTCGGTGCCCACCGACTCCAGCGTCGACAGCATCGCCACGCGCGCGGCCTCGCTGTCCTGGCCAGGCGCCAATTCGGCGCCGAAGGCGATGAAGCCGGGGTCGTGTAGCGCTGGCGTCCAGGCCCAGGTTTCTGCCGCCAGTTTGGCTTCGGTCAGGCGCTTGTGCAGGCGACCCGAGGGCGTGTCGCCCATCACCAGGGCCAGCAACTCGGCGGCGGCGTGGTCGGGATGCGCGCCGGGCGGCGTGTGATACGTCGCCATCAGTTGCTGCGTACCGCCGCTGCGCCGCAGCGTGACCGCGCGCTCGCCGTCCTGCACCGGCTCGAGCGTGTAGAGCGTCGGCAGCACGCGAGCCGGCTTCTTGATCTTGGCGAAGTGCTTGTCGACCAGGGCCAGCACACGAGCCGGCTCGAACTTGCCCGAGACGATGAGCGTCGCGTTGTCGGGCTGGTAGTAGCGGCGGTAGAACGCCTGCAGGCGGGCGATGTCGACGCCTTCGACGTCGGCGCGGGCGCCGATCGTCGAGTTGCCGTAGTTATGCCACTGGTACATCGACGCCAGGGTCTTCTCGAGCAACACCCGACCCGGGCTGTTCTCGCCCATCTCCATCTCGTTGCGCACCACGGTCATCTCGCTGTCGAGATCCTTGCGGGCGATAAAGCTCTTCGTCATCGAGTCGCCGAGCCAGTCGAGGTACCAGGCCAGGTTGGCGTCGTTGGCCGAGAAGCTGGCGAAATAGTTGGTTCGGTCGAGCCAGGTCGAGCCGTTGGCTCTCAGGCCGCGCTTGGTGAACTCGGCCCACACGGTCGGATGCCGCGGCGAACCCTTGAAGAGCAGGTGTTCGAGCAGGTGGGCCATCCCCGTCTCGCCGTAGCTCTCGTGGCGGCTGCCAACGCGGTAGGTCAGGTTCACCGTGGTCGTCGGCTTCGAGTCGTCGGGTGCGAGCAGCACCTGCAGGCCGTTGGGCAGCCGCAGCTCGCGGATGCCTTCGACCTCGGTCACCGGTTTCGCCGCCGCCCAGACCAGGCCCGGCATCAAAGCCAGGCACAGCGCCCAGGCCGCCATCCATCGCATGTTGATCGTCACCGTCGCGCCCTGAAGTACCTCTGATGGGGCCATTCTGGCGCGATGCAGCCGCCCGGGGGCATGAGCGGGCTTTGCCTGCCGGGCGCTGAGGCTAGCTGAGGCCCTTCCAGGGCACCAGTTGCCGCTCGGCCCAGCGCATCAGCAGGTCGAACAGGTAGGCCACGACGCCGATCACGACGATGCCCATGATGACGATGTCGGTGCGCAGGAAGTTGGACGCGTTGAGCACCATCTGCCCCAGGCCGACATTGGCCGCCACCATCTCGGCGGCCACCAGGGTGGTCCAGCCGAAACCGATCGCAATGCGCATGCCGACCAGGATCTCCGGCAGCGCCGAAGGCAGGATGACATGCCGCACCACCTGCGCGTAGGTCGCACCCATCGAATAAGCGGCGTTGATCTGCTCCTGCGCCGCGCTCCTCATGCCCGAGCGCGCGGCCAGCGCCAGCGGCGCGAAGCAGGCCAGGAAGATCAGCAGCACCTTGGGCGTCTCGTCGATGCCGAACCAGATGATGATCAACGGCAGGTAGGCCAGCGGCGGCAGCGGCCGGTAGAACTCGATCGGCGGGTCGAAGATGCCGCGCGCGATACGGCTCATGCCCATCGCGATGCCCACCGGGACCGCTGTCAGGCAGGCCAGCAGGAAGGCCGAGAAGACGCGCAGCAGGCTGGCCGCGAAGTGCTCCCAGAGCGGCTTGTCGTTGGCCGCGCCGCTCAGGTACTCGACGAACTGCTGCCAGACGGCCTGTGGCGTCGGCAGGAAGAGCGGCTTGATCCATCCCAGGTTGGTCACCGTGAACCAGGCCAGGAACAGCGCGCCCACCGTGGCCGCGCTGATGGCCACGCTCGAGCCTTCGCCCGGCACGCGAAAGCGGCTGGTCTTGAGCGGCGGCACGGGCGTGCCGGCCTCAGGCATGCGCAGGCTCGCGGCGGTGGATGTGCGCCAGCACCTCTTCGCGCAGCCGGATGAAGGCCGGGTCGGATTTCACCTTGCGCGCATCGCGGTGCGCCAGGAAGTCGCGCGAGAACGGCAGGTCGTCGTAGGTGTGGGTGATGCGGCCGGGGCTCGGGCTCATGACGATCAGGCGCGTGGCCAGGAAGAGCGCCTCCTCGACCGAATGCGTGATGAAGAAGACCATCTTGTGCGTCTTCGCCCACACATCGATCAGGATCTCCTGCACCTGCTCGCGCGTGAAGGCGTCCAGTGCGCCCATCGGCTCGTCCATCAACAGCACCGCCGGGTCGTTGGCCAAGGCGCGGGCGATCCCCACGCGCTGCTGCATGCCGCCGGACAGCTCGTAGATCTTGCGATCCCCGTAACCCTGCAGCCCCACCAGGCCGAGCTTCTGCTCGGCCTCGCGCTCGCGCGTCGCACGGTCCACCCCGCGCAGGCGCAGGCCCAGCGCGACGTTGTCGCGCACCGAGAGCCACGGCATCAGCGCGTGCTTCTGGAACACCACGCCGCGGTCGGCGCCGGGGCCGATGACGGGCCGACCGTCGAGCAGGATCTCGCCCGTCGACGGCGGCAGGAACCCGGCAATGCAGTTCAGCAGCGTCGTCTTGCCGCAGCCCGATGCACCGAGAGCGACCACGAAATCACCGCTGCCGATTTGCAGGTTGACGGGGGCCAGCGCCTGCAGGCTGCCCCCCTTCACCGCATAGTTGAGCGTCAGTTCCCGGATGTCGAGCGTGGGCATGCAGGCAACTTACTTGGCCATCGCCTTCTTCACGTAGACATCGGTGACGAAGGCCGAGTAGTCGGGCTTGATTTCCTGGATGCGACCCTGCTCCTTCAGGAAGACTGCCGTGCTGGTCATGGCCTTGACAGCCGCGCCACCCAGCCACTTCGGGCCAGCTTGTTCGGCCAGCGTCGGGAAGGTGTACAGGGCCATCGCGGCCGGCACGTCCTTGGCGTCGGCCTTGGTCCATTTGGCGACCGCCTTGACCTCGGCCGAGTCGGCCGTCCACTTGGCCTTGTTGGCCATGTAGCCGGCATCGGCCTTGGCCAGCACTTTCACCAGCGCCACCATGAAGGCTTCGTTGGCCGCCGCCCACTTGGCGTTGACGATCAAGCCGTCGAAGGTCGGAAAGCCCTTGGCACCGATCGTCTTCGAGGTCTCGATGACCTTGCCGTTGCCCTTGATCTTCGACAGCACCGGGTCCCAGATGAAGGCTGCGTCGATGTCGCCACGCTCCCAGGCGGCCGCGATCTCCGGAGGCCGCATGTTCATCACGTTGACCCCCTTGGCATCCACGCCCTCGACCTTCATCACCGCCATCAGCTGGTAATGCGCGGTGCTGACGAAGGGCGTGGCGACTTTCTTGCCTTTGAGGTCCTTGACGCTGTTGATGCCGCTGCCGTTGCGCACGATCAGCGCTTCGGCGTCGGCGATGTCGTCGAGGATCCAGAACAGCTTGACGTCCTGGCCCTGGCTGGCCGCTGCGACGATGGGGCTGGAGCCCGCCTCGCCGATCTGCACATCGCCCGAGGCCATGGCCTTGATCACGTCGCCGCCGCCACCGAACATGCGCCAGTTGATCTTGTACCCGGTGGCCTTCTCCAGTTCGCCGGACTCCATCACGGTGCGCAGCGGCACCAACATGTCCTGGTGCGCGAAGGTGACTTCCTTGGCCTGGGCGAACGCGCCCCCGGCCGATACCGCGGCGGCCAGCGCCACGCAAAACAGTTGACGTTTGTTCAATCTCATGGGGTTCTCCTGTGGAGTCGAAGGGGGAAGAGCGGGGTTATGGCGTCGGCGAGTGTGCCCGGGCGCGGGACGCGGCGGAAGGTGCCAGACCCTGATGCCGCGCCGGTTTGCAGCGGCCGATGCAAGAGGCATGCCGCAGGCTGATAATCGGCGGGTCAACCCTTCAGGAAGCCAAAGCCATGGGACACGCCGAACCGCAAGTGACGAACAGCCTGCAGCCGTACTGGATGCCGTTCTCGCCCAACAAGGAATTCAAGTCCGAGCCGAAGTTGTTCAGCCGTGCGGCCGGGATGTATTTCTACACGCCTGAGGGGCGCCCGGTCATCGATGCTTCGTCCGGTCTCTTCTGCGTGGCGGCCGGCCACTGCAGGCGCGAGATCGCCGAGGCCGTCTACGAGCAACTGCAGACGCTCGACTACACGCCGCCCTTCCTGCGTGCCCACCCCAAGGCCTTCGAGCTTGCCGAGCGGGTGGCCGAGTTCACGCCCGAAGGTCTGAACCGCATCTTCTTCACCAACTCAGGTTCTGAATCGATCGACACTGCAATGAAGACCGCCCTGCTCTACCACCGCGTGCGCGGGCAGGCGCAGCGCCAGCTGTTCATTTCGCGCGAGCGGGCGTACCACGGCGTCAACATGGGCGGCGTGGCGTTGGCCGGCATGGTCAACAACCGGCGTGCGTACGGGCCTGGCCTTGCCGGCGTGTACCACATGCGGCACACGGCCTTGCCACAAAACCGCATGGTGCGCGGCCAGCCCGAACAGGGCGCCGACCTGGCCGATGACCTGCTGCGCTTTTGCAACCTGCTGGGCGGCGAGAACATCGCCGCGGTGTTCGTCGAGCCCACGGCCGGCTCCTTCGGCTGCCTGCCGCCGCCCAAGGGTTACCTGAACCGCCTGCGCCAGATCTGCGACGAGCACGGCATCCTGCTGGTTTTCGACGAAGTCATCACCGGCTGGGGCCGCATGGGGGCCAACTTCGGTGCCCAGGCCTTCGGCGTCACGCCCGACCTGCTGACCATGGCCAAGGCCATCACCAACGGGGCCCAGCCGATGGGCGCGGTGGCAGCCCGGCAGGACATTTACGACGCCATCACCGAAGCCGGGCCCAAACAGGGCATCGAGTTCTTCCATGGCTACACCTACTCGGCGCACCCGGCATCTTGCGCCGCGGGGCTGGCGATGATGAACATCTTCCGCGACGAGAAGCTGATCGAACGTGCCGCCGCGATGGCGCCGGCGTTCGCCGACGCGATGCACGGGTTGGCCGACGCGCCGGGCGTCGTCGACGTGCGCAGCATCGGCCTGATGGCCGGCATCGAAGTGGCGCCTGTCGGCGGCGTGGGCGCGCGCGGCCATGCCTTGCAGAAGGCGCTCTACGAGCAGGGCCTGCACCTGAAAAACACCGGCGACACCTTGATCGTGGCCCCGGCCTACGTCGCCGAGCCCAAGCACATCGACGAGATCGTGACCAAGCTGCGCCAGGCGCTGGCTTCGGTGGCGTGAGGTTGCAGCCCACGAAGTTGTTGCTTTAGCTGGGTCAGAGCAAGCGCGCCATCCGGCGTGCCGCCGCACGCAGGGCGGGCAGACGGTAGAGCGCAGTGGCCGCCGTCATGCGGACCGCGGGCGCATGGACAGCGATCGCCGCACGCACGCCGCCGTCGGCTTCGCGCACCGGCACGGCCAGTGCCACCAAGCCCGAGATGAACTCTTCGCGGTCGATGGCATGGCCGTCGCTCGCAATCAGGTCGCACTCCTGGCGCAGCGCCCGGGCGCTGGTGAGGGTGTTGTCGGTCAGCCGCTGCAACACCAGGTGCTCGATCACGGCATCGCGGTCGGCCTGCGGCATGAAAGCCAGGAACAGCTTGCCGCTGGCGGTGCAGTGCAGCGGCACGTGCACGCCCACGTCCATCGTCAGACGCCAGGGCCAGGGCGCTTCGACACGGTCGAGATAGAGCACGCTGGCACCATCGAGCGTGGTGAAGTTGCAGGTCTCGCCGACCTTTTCCACCAGGTCGGCCAGGACCGCATGGCGCAGGGCCCGTGCACTGCCGTGGTTCAAGGCGTCCAGCGCCAGCCGGCGCAACGCAGGGCCCACGCCAAAGCTGCGCTCGTCGATGTCGCGCGCCAGGAAACCGCTGGCCAACAGCTGGGCGCATAGCCGGTGCGTGGTGGCCTTGGCCAGCCCGAGACGGGACGACAGTTCGGCCAGCGTCTGCGGCCGCCCCTCTTCGGCCAGCAGCGCCAGCAGGCGCAGGCTGCGTTCGGCCGAGGAGCGCGCCACGGGTTGCGCCTCGCGGGGGGGCGGTTTCTTCAGTGATGCTGAGGCGCGAGCGGTCATGACAACTCAGGGTAAGCGATCAAGCAGGCGCATTGTGTTGGCCTCCAGGGCTGCCTATGATGCGCCAAGTCGGTCTGCAAAGCGGATCGTTTCGTTCCGTTTTATGGAGTTTTGCATCACGCCATGCCGGCCGGGCCCGCAGACGAATACGACTACATCGTGGTCGGCGCAGGCTCGGCGGGTTGCGTGCTCGCGGCGCGGCTCAGCGAAGACCCGGCCACGCGCGTCCTGCTGCTCGAGGCCGGGCCGCCCGATCGCTCGCCCTGGATCCACCTGCCCATCGGCTACGGCAAGACCATGTGGGACCCTGCCATCAACTGGTGCTTCCACACCGACCCCGATCCGAACATGAACGGCCGCCGCATCTACTGGCCGCGTGGCAAGACGCTCGGCGGCTCGAGCTCGATCAACGGCCTGATCTACATCCGCGGCCAGCGCGAGGACTACGACCACTGGGCGCACCTGGGTAACACCGGCTGGGGCTACGACGACGTGCTGCCGTACTTCATCCGCTCCGAATCCAATGAGCGCGGCGCAGACGCTTTTCACGGCGGCACCGGTCCGCTTCGCGTCTCCGACATCGGTGCCCGCAACGAGCTGATCGAGGCCTTCATCGACGGCGCGGCCGAGATGGGCGTGCCGCGCAACGGCGACTTCAATGGTGCCGTGCAGGAAGGCGCGGGCTATTACCAGCTCAACACCTCGCGCGGCCTGCGGTGGAGCACCGCCAAGGGTTACCTGCGGCCCGCTCGTCGAAGGCCCAATCTGCGCGTGCTGACGGGCGCGCATGCCACTGACCTGCTCTTCGAGGGGCGGCGCGCAGTGGGCGTGCGTTATCGGCATGCCGATGCAGAAAAGCAGGCGCGTTGCAGGGCCGAAGTGCTGCTGTGCGCCGGAGCGATCCAGTCGCCGCAATTGCTGCAGCTCTCGGGCATCGGCCCGGCCGCGTTGCTGGGCGAGCACGGCATTCCCCTGCTGCACGACTCGCCCGGCGTCGGCGAGAACCTGCAGGACCACTTGCAGATTCGCCTTATTTTTGAGGCGACGCGCCCCACCACCAACGACCGCCTCAATTCCTGGCACGGCCAGGCCGCGCTCGGCCTGCAATGGCTCTTCTACCGCAGCGGGCCGCTGGCGGTCGGTATCAACCAGGGGGCCTGCTTCATGCGCGCCCTGCCCGGCGAATCGGCCACGCCCGACACACAGTTCCACGTCGCCACGCTGTCCGCCGACATGGCCGGCGGCAAGGTACACCCTTTCTCCGGCATGACGCTGTCGGTGTGCCAGTTGCGGCCCGAGTCGCGCGGGCACATCCGCATCCGCTCGACCGATTCGCTGGTGCCCCCCGAGATGCAGCCGAATTACCTGGCGACCGAGCTGGATCGACGCAGCACCGTGGCGGCCATGAAGGCCGCGCGTGCGATCGCCGCATCGGCCGCGATGCGGCCGTACGTGCGGCGCGAAGTCAAGCCCGGGCCCGAGGCGCACGACGACGCAGCGCTGCTCGAGTACTGCCGAAACCACGGCGCCACGATCTTCCATCCCAGCGGCACCTGCAAGATGGGCAACGACCCGATGGCGGTTCTCGATGCCCGGTTGCGTGTGCGCGGCGTGCAGGCGCTGCGGGTGGTCGACGGCTCGGCGATGCCCACGCTGGTGTCGGGCAACACCAATGCGCCGGTGGTGATGATGGCCGAGAAGGCCGCCGACATGATCCGCGAGGACGCGCGCAACCCGGGACGCACGCGATGACGAGATTCAAGGGCGGAGCCCCCCATGGGCTCTATCGAAGGCAAGGCAAGACCTGAAGGAGACAGTGATGACCCAACCCAAGAACCCCAACCGCCGGCTCGCACTCGGCGCCGGCGCCGCGGCGCTTACGTCCGCCAGCGCCCTGGTCGCGGCCCCCGCGATCGCGCAAGCGGTCACACGGCTGAAGATCCAGACCGCGGTGCCGAGCTCGAGCATCTATTACGACCTGATGAAGCGCTTCGCCGACCGTGTCGACAAGATGAGCAACGGGCGCCTGAAGTTCGAGATGCTGCCCGATGGCGCGGTGGTCGCGGCCTTCGAGATCGTCGATGCGGTCGACAAGGGCGTCGTCGACGGCGGCTATGCCTGGACGCATTACTGGTCAGGCAAGAACACGGCAGCGGGCCTCTTCAGCAACCCGGCGGCGGGCGGCGGCACGGGCATGGACCAACTCTCGCACGTGGCGTGGCTGTTCCAGGGCGGCGGCAACGCGCTCTACAAGAAGTTCTTCTCCGATGCGCTCAAGCTCAACATCGAGCCCTTCATGATCCAGCCGATGGGCCCCGATCCGCTGGGTTGGTTCAAGAACCCGATCAGCTCGCTGGAGGACATGAAGAAGCTGAAGTACCGCTCTCCCCCTGGGCTGGTCGGCGAGATCTTCAAGGAAATGGGTATCAATGCGGTGGCGATGCCGGGCGGCGAGATCGTGCCTGCAGCGCAGCGCGGCGTGCTCGACGCGGCCGAGTGGATCGGCCCGGCCGACGACATGGCCCTGGGCTTCCACAACGTCTTCAAGCACTACTACCTGCAAGGCCTGCACCAGAGCACCGACGTCGGCGAACTGCTGATCAACAAGACGGCCTGGAACAAGCTGCCGGCCGACTTGAAGGCGATCGTCGAGTCCTCGGCGATGGCCACGATGACCGAAACCTACACCTTCAACGTGCACCGCAACGCGCAAGCGCTGCAGATCCTGCAAACCCAGCACAAGGTGCAGGTGCACGACACGCCGCGCGACATCTTCCCGGCCTTCATCAAGGCCACCAACCTGATCTACGACCGCGAGGCCGGCAAGAACCCGTTCTTCAAGGAGGCGCTGGAGTCGCAGCGCACCTTCGCCAAGCTGGTGGTGCCGTACTGGAACAAGATCAACGGCCTGTACTACAACCTCGGCATCGACTCGCCGAACGCGAAGTAGTCCCGCACGCGCACCAGGAAGCGAACGATGAATCCGACGAAGTCGAACCTGGTGCGCTGGGCGCTGCGCATCGACCGCATCGCGGCGGCTTCGGGCCGCCTGGTGGCCTGGCTGATCGTGCCGATGGTGCTGTCGCTGTGCTACGAGGTGGTGGCGCGCTACGTCTTCAACGCGCCGACGCAATGGGCCTACGACATGACCTTCATGCTCTACGGCAGCTTCTTCATGCTCGGCGCGGCGTTCACGCTGCAGCGCAAGGGCCATGTGCGCACCGATTCGCTCTACGCCAACTGGCCGCCGCGGCGCCAGGCCGTCGTCGATCTCGCGGGCCACCTGCTGATGCTGCTGCCCTTTGCGGGCGTGCTGCTCTTCGTCGGCTGGGGCTACTTCGTGAAGGCCTACGTGACCAATGAAACCTTCGTCAGCAGCTCCTGGCAGCCGATCACCTGGCCCTTCAAGCTGGCCATGCCGCTGACCGGCCTGCTGCTGCTGATCCAGGGTGTCAGCGAGAGTCTGAAGTGCCTGCACACGCTGAAGACCGGGCAATGGCCTGACGTTCGCGCCCTCGCAACGGAGCACACATTGTGAGCCATGAGGTGTTGGGGCTGGTCGCCCTGGTGGTGCTCTTCAGTGTCATCTTCATCGGCTACCCGATCGCCTTCACGCTCGGCGCGGTCGCGCTGGGCACCGGCTTCATCGCACTCGGTCCGGTGGTGTTCGACCTCGCGGTGCTGCAGACCTTCTCGGTGATGAAGGACACGGTGCTGGCGGCGATCCCCTTCTTCCTCTTCATGGGCTTCCTGCTCGAGCAGTCGGGGATCATGGAACGCCTCTTCAACGGCATCCAGCAGTTGCTGTCGGGGCTCAATGGCTCGCTGTATCTGGCGGTCCTGATCACCGCGACGATCTTCGCGGCGGCCACCGGCATCGTCGGGTCGTCGGTGACGCTGCTCGGCGTGATGGCCGGTCCCTCGATGATCAAGAGCGGATACGACGTCAAGATGTCGGCCGGCGCGATCACTGCTGGCGGGACGCTGGGCATCCTGATCCCGCCCTCGGTGATGTTGATCGTGATGGGCCCGGTCGTCGGCGTGCCCGCCACCGACCTGTTCGCCGCCGCCGTGCTGCCCGGCCTGATGCTGTCCGCAATTTTCATCGGCTGGACCCTGCTGCGCTGCTGGCACAACCCGAAGCTCGGCCCGGCGATCCCGGTCGAGATGCGCCCCAAGTCGCTGGGACCGGTCATCCGCGACCTGGCGATCGGCGTGCTGCCGGTGATCGTCGTGATCCTGTCGACGCTGGGCGTGATCCTGGCCGGCATCGCCACGCCGACCGACGCCGGTGCGGTCGGCTGCGCGGCCACCTTCCTGCTGACCGTCGGCTCGGGCCGGCTCTCGTGGTCCAAGCTGCGCAGCGCGGTCTACGCGACGCTCGAGATCTCGAGCATGATCCTCTTGCTCGTCACGGCGTCGAACCTGTTCGGATCGGTCTTCTCGCGGCTGGGCAGCGCCGACTTCCTGGCCCAGGGCCTGCTCAGCCTGTCGCTACCACCGATGCTGATGCTGATCGTGATCCTGGCGCTGATCTTCGTGCTCGGCTGGCCGCTCGAGTGGGTGCCGATCGTGCTGATCGTGGTTCCCATCGTGCTGCCGATCGTGCAGGCCGCGAACATCGACCTGATCTGGTTCTGCACCCTGGTGGCCCTCACGCTGCAGACCGCGTGGCTGTCTCCACCGGTGGCACTGTCGGCCTACTTCCTCAAAGGCGTGGTGCCACAGTGGGAGATGCGCGACATCTACGCCGGCATGGTGCAGTTCATGATCCTGCAACTCGTCGGCGTGGGCCTGCTGCTGATCTTCCCGAAACTCGCCACCTGGTTGCCGGGCCTCAACTGAGCGCGGCGCGCACCTCAGGCCGGCACCAACCGCAACCGGGTGATTTCCGACGGCGCGCCCAACCGCAACGGCGGCCCCCAGTAGCCGGTGCCGCGGCTGGTGTAGACCCACAGCGCGCGCAGCCGGTGCAGGCCGGCCGTGAACGGTTGCTGCAGCGGCACGAACAGGTTCCAGGGCCAGAACTGGCCGCCGTGCGTGTGGCCGGAGAGCTGAACGTCGAAACCGGCCGCGGCGGCCGCCGGTGCTGAACGCGGCTGGTGCGCCAGCAGCACGCGCACGCCCGCGTCGCTGGGGGCCCCCGCCATCGCGCGCTGCGGGTCGCTCGCCTGGCGCGGATCGAAGTGACCGGCGCCATGGTCGGTCACGCCGGCCATCACCAGCCGGCCGGCGTCGTGCTCGAGCACCACATGCTCGTTGTTCAGGACCCGCACACCGAGACCGCGCAACGCTGCCGTCCATTCCGCCGCGCCGCTGTAGTACTCGTGGTTGCCGGTGACAAAGAAGCTGCCGTGGCGTGAACGCAGGCCGGCCAGTGGCGCCACGTCGTGCAGCAGGTCGGCGACGCGACCGTCGACCAGGTCGCCGGTGATGACCACCGCGTCGGCCCCAAGGCGATTCACGCTATCGACGATGGCCTGCACGTAGGGCCGCTTGACGGTGGGCCCGACATGCACATCGCTGATCTGCACGATGGTGAAGCCGGCCAGCGCCGCGGGCAGGCCGTCGATGCGCAGCTCGACGTCACGCACTGCCGCGGTGCGCCGCGCCCCTGCAAAGCCGATGAGCCCGGCCAGCAACGCCAGCAGCGGCACGGCGGCCGCAGTCGCTTCGCGCCAGGCACCTTGTACGAAGGGCCAGCTCAGCAGCAGCACCGCATCGCGCAGCAGGGTCAGCACCAGCAGCATCGAGAAGAGGCCGAGCACCAGCATGCCGGCCCAGCTCCAGCGGTCGGCCGAAGTGCGGGTGCGCGCACGGCGACCCCACACCGCGGCCGGTGCGAGCACCGCAGAGAGCACCAGCCCCGCGCCCAGTGCCAGCACCGCGGCGGCGCCAGGAAGGTCGGGCAGCAGGCGCCAGCCGACATAAAGATGAACCAGGAGCCAGATGAGGGGAGCGAGCATCCGTCGCATATGGCGCCAGGGGACTGAGGTTCAAGCGGCCGCAACCCCTTGCTCGAGGGCGGGAACCCGGCGGAGTGCCCCCTAGAATCGCCCCCTTTCGGACGTCGCATTCGCATGGCCGCAGTCCCGAGCGAAATCGTACCTGCCGGCCTCGAGCTGCGCAGTGCTGCGCTTTCGCTGATCGCGCTGGTGCTGAAGTCGACCGACCTCGCCATCCTGGCCGCCGATCTCGAACAGCGCGCCGGGATGGCGCCCGGCCTCTTCGACGACGAGCCGGTGGCGATTGACCTGTCGTGCGTGGGCGCGGCGTCCGATTCGATCGACTTCCCCGCCCTGCTGGGCCTGCTTCGCCGCCACCGAATGATGCCGCTGGCTGCGCGAGGTGGCAGCTTCGAGCAGATGGCCGCGGCCCGTGCCGCAGGGCTGGTCGAGGCGCCCGAAGGCCGGCCAGCGCGCGACGCCCTGTTCGCGCCACCGGTGCTCGTCGAGACCGTCCGCGAGCGTGTCGTCGAACGGGTGGTCGAGCGGACGACCGAAGTGCAGCTGCCACCGCTGCCGCCGATGATCGTCGAACGGCCATTGCGCTCGGGCCAGCAGGTGCACGCGCAGGGCCGTGATCTGATCGTGCTGGCGCTGGTGAGCTACGGCGCCGAGGTCAGCGCCGATGGCCACATCCATGTCTATGCGCCGCTGCGCGGCCGCGCGACGGCCGGCGCCAGCGGCAACACCGAAGCCCGGATCTTCGCCACCACGATGGACCCGCAGTTGCTGTCGATCGCCGGCGTGGTGCGCACGACCGACGTGCCATTGCCCGACAGCGTGGCCGGCGGCGTCGCGATGGCGCTGCTGGTGGCCGGCGATCTGGTCGTGCGGGCGCTGGCGCAGCGCGCCTGAGCCGAGTTCGTTCTATCCCTGCCAACCCCTCGAAATCGAACAGGACCGCTCTGCCATGGCCAAGATCATCGTCGTGACCTCCGGAAAGGGCGGCGTCGGCAAGACCACCACCAGCGCCAGCATCGCCTCGGGCCTGGCGCTGCGTGGCCACAAGACCGCCGTGATCGACTTCGACGTGGGCTTGCGCAACCTCGACCTGATCATGGGTTGCGAGCGCCGCGTGGTCTACGACCTGATCAATGTGATCCAGGGCGAGGTCAATTTGTCGCAGGCGCTGATCAAGGACAAGCACACCGAGCACCTTGTCGTGCTGGCCGCCTCGCAGACACGCGACAAGGAAGCGCTGACCAAGGAAGGCGTGAAGCGCGTCCTAGACGAGCTGGCCGCAATGGGCATGGAGTACATCGTCTGCGACTCGCCGGCCGGCATCGAGACCGGCGCGCTGCTGGCGATGCACTATGCCGACGAGGCGATCGTGGTGACCAACCCCGAGGTCTCGTCGGTGCGCGACGCCGACCGCATCCTCGGCATGCTGGCTTCGAAGACGCAGCGCGCGATCGATGGCGGCAAGGACGGCGTCGAGCCGATCAAGGAGCACCTGCTGATCACCCGCTACAACACCGCCCGGGTCGCCGGCGGCCAGATGCTGTCGATCGACGACATCCAGGAGATCCTGCGCATCCCGCTGCTCGGCGTCATCCCCGAGTCGGACAGCGTGCTGAACGCGTCGAACCAGGGCGTGCCGGCGATTCACATGAAGGGCAGCGCCGTGGCGGAGGCGTACAAGGACGTGATCCGCCGCTTTCTCGGAGAAAGCCGCGAGATGCGCTTCACGCAGAAGGCGCGGCCGGGCCTGTTCCAACGCCTGTTTTCGCGGGCCTGATTGCGATGTCCTTCCTGTCCTTCCTCTTCGGCCGCGACAAGTCGTCGGCCCGTGTGGCCAAGCAGCGCTTGCACAACGTGCTGGCCGCCGAGCGCGGCGCTCGCAGCCTGCGCAAGCCAGACTACCTGCCGGCGCTGCAGCGCGAGGTCTTCGGCGTGGTGTCCAAGTACGCCAAGGTGCACCCCCGTGACGTCAAGCTGCGCTTCGATCGCGAGCGCAACGGAGAGGTGATCCGCGTGAAGATCGAATTGCGGCAGGCGCGCACCTGAGCCGGACGGCGCGGCCCAATCCGGCTCGAGCGCAATGACTTCAGTCCCCCAGGATCTACGAGGCGAACTACGCGCCCTTGCTCGAAGCGGTCTGAGCGGGCGTCGATTGCTGGCGCGCAACGCTCGGCAAAATGACTTCGGCGCGCGCCACCTCTTCCCCCTGACAGACGTGCGCCTCGGCGACGCAGCCCAGGCGCACCGCGCTGCGCTGCTCGAACACCATCACGAAGTCGGAGCCGCCGAACTGGAAATAGCCCATCTCTTCGCCCTTGCGCAAAACCGCCCCGACCTCGGCGGTGATCACCACCGAAGACACCTGCGCCATGCCGACGGGCAGGCAGGCGACCAAGCCGATGGCCGATTCGATCACCACCAGCCCGCGGGTCTGCAGGAACTGGTAGCCGGTGCCTTCGACCGCATGTAGAACGCGGCGCGGTTCGGCGCCCGCGTGCGCTGTTGAATCGATCACGTCGACATCGAGGTAGGCCTGGCCCTGCACGATGCGGGCCTCGCGCACGGTGCCGGCCACCGGACTGTGGAAGCGGTGGTAGTCGAAGGTGCGCAGCGCGCTGTGCGTGAAGACGCCGCCGGCGAACCGGTCGGCGTGGTCGCTGTTCCAGTCAGCTTTGTCGCAACCTTCGCCGACACCGACATTGATGAAGCGAAGTTCGAAGTGCTGATCTGGCGCCATCTGCAACGCATGCACGATCGCGATCGGCGCGACTATGCCTGGGATGTGTCCGTGAGCGCTGACCCTGCGCACAACGACTTCTCGCTCAGCATCGCCGGTCGCGCGTTCTTCGTCGTCGGCCTGCACTCGGCGGCATCGCGTCTGGCGCGGCGCGCGCCGATGCCCTGTTTGGTCTTCAACTTTCACGAGCAGTTCGAAGCGCTGAAGGACTCCGGCAAGTTCTCCAGCATGCAGACTGCGATCCGCGCGCGCGACACGGTGCAGCAGGGTTTCGTGAATCCGGTGCTGGCCCGCTACGGCGAAGCGTCGGAAGCGCGGCAGTATTCGGGTCGAGCCGTGAACGACGACTGGGTCTGCCCGTTCCGCCAGCGAAGCGTGGCGCATGCATGAGACCCACGGCGGCGCGATGCGCATCGCGCCGCAGTCCGGAGTCGCGTTCAGGTTGCGAATGAGCGAGGTCTTGCCCATCACCGACCCGTGCGGCGAGACTGTTCATCGTCAGGTTCGGCACCTCCTCGCGGTGCATGTTGCAGCACTGGTAGCCGACGCACTCGCAGCCGCAGTCGGCGCCCTTGCCGCCGGTCAGTTCCATGATCTTCTCGACGCCGTCGTCTTCGGTGTCGTCGATCGCGATCGGAATGGCACGACCTTCTCGGCGAGCTTCAGGCGGTCCTTGTGCGTGTCGACGACGAAGACCTGGCTCGCGCCCTTGATCATCGAAGAGCAGGCCGCCATCAAACCCACCGGGCCCGCGCCGTAGATCACGACGCTCTGGCCCGGCCGCACTTCGGCCAGTTCGGTGGCGTGGAAGCCGGTCGGGAAGATGTCCGACAGCATCACATAGTCGCTCTCCTTCTCTTCGGAGTCGCGCGGCAGTACGAGGCAGTTGAAGTCGCCGTAGGGCACTCGCAGCAGCTCGGCCTGGCCGCCGCTGTACGGCCCCATGCCGGCGAATCCGTAGGCTGCACCGGCCGTGCCGGGGTTGCAGGTCAGGCAGAAGCCGCTCAGCCCCTTCTCGCAGTTCTCGCAGAAACCGCAACCGATGTTGAACGGCAGGCAGACGCGGTCACCCACCTTGATGCGATCGACCGCAGGGCCAACCTCGATCACCTCGCCCAGGCTCTCGTGGCCGAGGATGCGGCCGGGCTGCATCGAGGTCCGGCCTTCGTACATGTGCAGGTCGGAACCGCAAATGTTGGTGGATGTGACGCGCACCAGCACGTCGGTCGGGCGCTCGATCCGGGCGTCGGGCACGCTCTTGACCGACACATCGCGCGGGCCGTTGTAGACGAGGGCTTTCATGCGGACTCCTTGACGGACTTGGTGGATTTGGCCGAAGGGCCCTGTTTGGCCGATTTCGCCAGCAACGCCTTCTTGCGCTCGAAGAGCTCCACTGCCAGGCCTCGCAGGTCCAGCGGCGCCTGTGCAGCCAGAAGAAAAATCTGCTCGCGCTCTTCCGCCACGTGCTCGTCGATCAGCTTGGCCAACTGCTGGACCACTGCGTCGTACTCACCACTGCCGGCCTTCATGCCCTGGATTTCGGCGATCAACTGCTTGGCCTGGGTGTGTTCTTCGAGGGCATGGTCCATCAGCGCTTCGTCGCCAATGGCCTTGCACACGCGCGGGTAGAAGATTTCCTCTTCAGTCTGCGCATGCACGGTCAGCGCTTGGCAGATCTTCTCGGCGAGCGCCTGCTTGTCCTCGGCGGGCGCGTCGTCCTCGCACAGTGCGTCGTACCCGATGAACATCGCCTTGACCGCCTTGTGGTCCCCATCGAGCAGGTCCACCGGGTCGTCATAAGGAATTGTCTTGCTCATGGTTGCCCCGGTTGATTTGGTGCGTGCCCGAGAGCAACCATCGTTCCCGAACCACCTGACCCCCAAAGAAACGGTATGAATTCGTCGCTCCCCCAATCCGTAGGCGCGCGCGAGACGCGTCGATTCCGCAGTGCCGCATGGGCGACGGTGGCCGCGAGCCTGGTGTTGTCCGGTTGTGCGATCGGCGCGCTCGAACCGGGCGCGTCGATCGAGGCCACGCGCGAGCGCCTGGGCCGCCCGGCGCTGGAGCACAGCACGGCCGACGGCGGCCGCCGACTGCTGTACGGAATGGGGCTGCAGACCTATGCCCTGGAGTTCGACGTTCAGGGCAGGTTGCTGCGTTCGGAAAACGTGCTCGATGAGGGCCACTTCGCTCGCATCACGGCGGGCATGTCGCGCGAGGAGGTGCGACGGCAGCTCGGCATGCCCAGCCGGGTCTGGGGGGTGCGCTATCGCAACCAGACGGTCTGGTCGTACAGCTTCGACGACCTGTTTTGCCGTCAATTCCACGTCGGGTTGACGCCCGATGGCGCGGTCGACGACACGAGCTACGGGCCCGACCCGCGCTGCGAGGAACGGCGTTTCTTCCCGGACTGAAATCTGCTCGCGCCTTCAGCGACCCTTCAGCTGCGCCAGCAGCGCGACGGCCGCGGGCTCGGAAGACGCCGGATTTTGCCCGGTAATGAGCGCGCCATCGACAACTACATGAGGCTGAAAGTTGGCGGCCTTGCTGTATTGGCCGCCGTTCTCGATCAGCATGTCCTCCACCAGGAAGGGCACGACCTGCGTCAACTGCGCTGCCTCTTCCTCGCCGTTGGTGAAGCCGGCGACCTTCCTGCCTTTGACCAGGGGCGAGCCGTCGGGCGCCTTCACGTGCCGAAGCGCCCCAGGTGCGTGGCAGACCGCGGCCACCGGCTTGCCCGCTGCAGCCATCGACTCGATCAATGCGATCGAGTGCCGGTCTTCTGCCAAGTCCCACAGCGGGCCGTGGCCACCCGGGTAGAACACCGCATCGAAGTCGTCGCTCGACACGTCGGCCAGTTTCTTCGTGCGTGCCAGCGCGGCCTGGCCCGCATCGTCGGCCTTGAAGCGGCGCGTCGCGTCGGTCTGGGCATCCGCCTCGTCGCTCTTCGGGTCCAGGGGCGGCTGGCCGCCTTGAGGCGACGCGAGGGTGATCTGGGCGCCGGCGTCCTTGAACGCGTAGTAGGGCGCGGCAAACTCCTCGAGCCAGAAACCGGTCTTCTTGCCGGTGTTGCCGAGTTGGCTGTGCGAGGTCAGCACCATCAGGATGTTCATGTCAGCTCCGTTCGTGCGCGAAAAGGCGCGTCGGCATGGAGCAATCGGCGCGCCTGCTCCTACGCGACGCTGCTGCCGGCGTAAGACGGCGCCAGGATCTGGGGCGCCAGGGCACTCTCGCGTTCTTCGAGCACCGTGACGCGCCACAGCGTGCGCGCGTGGGCCGGGTCGATCAGCGTGGCCGAATGCAGTAGCGCGGCGTTGTCCCAGACCACGATGTCGCCGACGCCGTACTTCAGGCGCAGCTGGTACTTCGGCTGGGTCGCATGGGCGGCCAATTCGTCGAGCAGGCAGCGCGCTTCATCGTCAGGCAGGCCGACGATGCCGAACGAGCTGCCGCTGACGGCATACAACGACGTGCGGCCGGTGACGGGGTGCGGGCGCGCGATGCGGTGGGTGATGACGGGCATCTTGGCCTTCTGCTCCTCGCTCAGCACCGATGCCGCGGTGCGGCTCGTCTCGTTCACGTCGTGGCGGTTGCCGTAGTGATGGATCGCCAGCAAGGGCTCGATGCGCAGCTTCATCGCCTCGGGCAGATCGTCGTAGGCCGCCTGCTGATTCGCGAACAGGGTGTCGCCGCCCATCTCGGGGACCACGCGCGAGTACAGCGTCGTGGCGCGCGCCGGCACCTGCAGGTACGAGTAGTCGGTATGGAAGTAAGAGCCGGCGTCCTGCAGGCCAGTGGGCTGACCGTTGCGCTTGACATTGGACAGGATCAGGATGTTCGGATCTTCCGGGTGGTGGAACTGGTCGATCACATGCGGTTGCGGCGGCCCGAAGCGGCGCGCAAAGGCCAGAAACTGCGCCGCGCTGATCTGCTGACCGCGCAGCACCAGCACCTGGTGCGCGTAGAACGTGCGCGCCAAGTCGTCGAACGCCGCGTCAGACAGTGGCTGGGACAGGTCGATGTCGGTCGTTTCGATACCGAACAGTGGCGACAGCGCGTTGAACCGGGTCATGGCATCTCCAGCAATTTGAGCCTCTGGACCTTGCCCGACGGCCCGCGCGGCAGTTCGGCCACGAAGCGAAACAGCTTGGGGGTCTTGTAGCGACCCAGGTGCTGTTCGCAGAAGCCGCGCAGTTCGGCTTCGTCGATCACCTGGGCGCCGGGCCGCAGTACCACGCAAGCCAGGATGTCCTGGCCGTAGTGCTTGTCGGGGATGCCGACGGCGGCCGCCTCGAGCACGGCGGGGTGGCGCAGCAGCGCTTCGTCGATCTCGCGCGGCGCGATGTTCTCACCGCCCTTGATGATCAGCTCCTTGATGCGGCCGGTGACGAAGAAGAAGCCGTCGGCGTCGCGGTGGCCGAGGTCGCCCGTGCGCAACCAGCCGTCGGGCGTGAAGGCCTCGCGCGTAGCCTCCTCGTTCTTGTAATAGCCGCGCATCACGTTCGGGCCGCGGATCACGATCTCGCCGGTTTCACCCTCGGGCAGCGTCTGCAGCACCGCATCGATCACGCGCGCCTCGCAGCCCGACGCACGGCCGACCGAACCGAGCTTGCGCTGCGCCGGATCGAGCGGATTGCTGAAGGCCGGCGCAACGGTCTCCGTGAGGCCCATCGTCTCGACAATGCCGATGCCGAAGCGTTGCTCGAAGGCCTGCAAGTGTTCGGGCGGCAAGGCGGCCGAGGCCGAACGGGCCAGGCGAATCGACTTCAAGGCTTCGCGCGGGGGTGCCTCCTTGCCTTCGACAAGGTAGGAAACCATCGTCGGTACGACATTGAGCCAGGTGCACTGCGCCTGGAGCGCCTGGTCCCAGAAACGCGCGGCCGAGAACCGCGGTGCCATGGCGACACTGCCGCCGCTGGCCAGCGGCGCCAGCATCGTCACGGCGAAGGCATTGATGTGGTACAGCGGCAGCACGCCGAGCACGCGGTCGGCGGGCGTCAGCGCGTGTTCGGCGCTGATCGACAGAGCATTGGCCGCCAGATTGGCCTGCGTCAGCATCACGCCCTTGGGCCGGCCGGTCGTGCCCGAGGTGTACATCAAGAGGCCCGTGGCCTCTGAGCGCGGTGCGGCGGTTGCGCTGGCTTGCGCCGGCAATTGCAGGTCGTCGTGGTCCACGGCCAGCACCTTCGCACGCGGCGCGAGTGCCCGGACCTTGTCGACCCACTCTCCGCTGGCCAGGATCAGCGTGCAATCGCTGTGGTCGAGTACGTAGCGCATCTGCTCGGCCTGCGACAGCAGGTTGACCGGGTTCACGCACCAGCCGCCGTGCAGCGCGCCGAGCAGCAGCTGCAACGTGCCCAGGCCGTTGGGCATCACCAGCGACACCGTCTCGCCCGGCTGGCAGCCGTGGGTCAGCAGCAGGCTGGCGACGCGGCCGCACGCGTCGTGCAGTTCGCGGTAGTCGACGCGGCGATCGGACTCGGTCGACACCGCGTACAGCGCCGCGGGTTGCGCCGAGGCCTGGCGCTCGATCAGGCCGCGCACGGTCGGCGGCGTCTCGGCGTTCATGCGCGGCCGTACTTGTCGAAGTACGCGCCGAGCAACTCGCGCTCGCTGGGCACGCGCTCGGCGATCGGCCGCGAGATCCGCGTGATGTTCAGGTAATGCCGGTAGTTCATGTTGTCGGAAAAGTTGTTCTTGCCCCAGGTGCCGCAACCCATCGACAGCGAGAACGGCAACCCGTTGTCGAAGCTGCCGCCGGTGGCGATGCTGTGCGCCTGGTCGACGATCACGCGCGACACCGGCAGCCTCAGGCCCAGGGCCATCGCGCGATCGAGCAGCGCGCTGTGCAGGCCGACCGAGTGGCCGGCGCCCTGGTACGCGTAGATGCGCTCGACGATGTCCATCGCATGCTCGAAGTCGCGCGCGGTGTACAGCGCCAGCACGGGAGACAGCTTCTCGCCCGAGAACGGGTGCTCGGCACCGAAGCCGTCCTCCTCGACGACCAGGATCCGCGGCTCGAGCACCGCAATGTCGGCCAGCCCAGCGCGCTCGGCGATCGCCGTGGCCGACTGCCCGGTGGCCGCCGCCGAAAGCTTGCCCTCGGGAAACATCAGCCGTTGCAACGCGGCCTTCTGCGGCGCGTCGAGCAGCACCGCGCCGCGATCACGCAAGGCCGTCAGCAGCTTTGCGCGGACCGCCTCGACGACCACGAGGCTGTTCTCCGAAGAACAGCTCGTCGCGTTGTCGAAGGTCTTGGATCGCACGATGCGCTCGGCAGACAGCGTCAGGTCGGCGGTCTCGTCGACGATGCCCGCGACATTGCCCGCGCCGACGCCGAAGGCCGGTGTGCCCGAGGTTGCCGCGGCGCGCACGTTGGCCTGCGATCCCGTCGCGACGACAAGGTCGCACTGGCGCATCAGCTCGGCCGTGCTGGCCTTGCTCACCGGCGCTGGCAGCAGTTGCACCAGGTCGCGCGGCGCGCCGATGCGGTCGAATTGCGCGTGGATGAATTCGAGCAGGCGCGCGGCCGTGCTCCAGCCCTTCGGCGAAGGCGCGACGACAACCGCGTTGCGGCCCTTCAGCGCATTGATGATCTTGTTGGCCGGCGTCGCGCCGGGGTTGGTCGACGGCGTGATGGCGCAAACCACGCCGACGGGTCGCGCGATCTCGACGATGCCCTTGTCGGGGTGCTCGGCGATCACGCCGACCGACTTCGCACCCTGCAGGTCGCGCAGCAGGCCGAGCGTCTTGCGGTGGTTCTTGCGGACCTTGTCGTCGACGTTGCCGATGCCGGTGTCGGCCACCGCGAGCTCAGCCAGTTCTCGGTTGCGCGCCGGCTCGAGGATGGCCCAGCCGGCGGCCGCGACGAGTTCGTCGATGCGGGCCTGGTCGTAGGTGTCGGCGATGCGCTGGGCCGCGCGTGCGCGGGCCACGAGGGACAAGACCGCGCGGGCGGTGTCGTCGGCGGTGGCGTGGTTGGAAAGAGGATGGATGGACATGTCGTTGCGGGCAGGTGTCAGGCGGTTGCCGCCCGGGCCATGGCGCGGCGGCGGCGCAGCGCACGCAGCATCGGATAGGCCAGCCCCACCAGGGCCAGGGCCATCACCGCTGCGCTGATCGGCCGGCGAAAAAAGATCGTCCAGTCGTTGTCGTAGCTGACCATCGTGGTCATGAAGTTCGATTCGGCCAGCGGCCCGAGAATGGTGCCGAGCACCAGGGGCGTGATCGGGAAACGGAAACGCTCGAACAGGAAGCCGACCGCGCCGAACGCGGCGACGACATACAGATCCGACAAGCTGTTGCGCGCGGCGAACGCGCCGACGAAGCAGAACAGCACGACGAAGGCCGAAACCAGGGCCTCGGGCGCGTCGAGCACCTTGCACAGCGGCTTGATCGCGAAGTAGCCGAGGATGCACATGCCGATCAGACCGACAAAGACCGCGGCAAAAACCGTGTAGACCAGTTGCGGGCTGTTGACGAAGACCTGGGGCCCGGGTTGGATGCCGTGCAACAGGAAGGCGGCCAGGATGATCGCGGTGGCCCCGCTGCCGGGGATGCCCATCGCCAGCAGCGGCACCAGGGCCCCACCGACCGAGGCCGTGGCCGCCGACTTGGCCGCGACGATGCCCTCCGGAACGCCGCTGCCCAGGGCCTTGCCGTTCTTGCCGTACTGGCTCTCTAGGCCGTAGGCGACGAAGGCCGACACCGTCGCACCGGCACCGGGCACGATGCCGACGACGACACCGGTCAGCGTGCCGCGCAGGAACGTGTACTTGATGCTCAGCATCTGGGCTAGGCTCGGCAACGCGGTTTTGAAGCGGCTGCCGCCGGTATCGGCCGCAACCTCGCTGGTGAACCCGGTGTTCAGGCGGCTCAGCACTTCGCCGATGCCGTAGGCGCCGACCATCACCAGAAGGAACTCGATGCCGTCGAGCAGGAAGGGCTGGCCGAACGCGAAGCGCTCGGCGCCGTAGATCGAGTCAACGCCCACCGTCGCCAGGACCAGCCCGATGCACAGGCTGATCAGCGCGTTGACCACCGAGCCGCCCGACAGCGCGACGACGCTGGCCAGCCCAAAGAAGACGATGGCGAAGAACTCGGGCGACGAGAAGCGCAGCGCAATCTTGGCCACCGGCTGCGCCAGCGAGACCATCAGCGCCGCAGAGACCATCCCGCCGACGAGCGCGGCTGCGAGCGACCAGCCGAGCGCCTGAGCAGCCTCGCCGCGGCGCGTCATCGCATAGCCGTCCCACAGCAGGGGCACGTCCATCGGTTCGCCTGGAATCCGGAACAGGATCGAGGTGATCGCCCCGGCATAAGTGCCCGAGACGTACATCGCTGTCAGCAGGATCAGCGCCGGCGCGACACCCATCTTGTAGGTGAAGGGCAGCGCGAGCACCACGCCCATCACCAGGGTCAGGCCGGGCAACACCGCGACCAGCATGCCCAGCACCAAACCGATCACCATTGCCAGCAGGTTGGCCGGCACGAAGATAGAGGCCAGGCCACCGGCCAAGTTCAGCAGGACGTCCATGGTCGTGCCCTCAGGTGGTGCCGAGCAGGCGCATCAGCCCGATCGAGAGTGCGCGAAACGGCCCTTCGCCCAGCGGCAGCGAGATGTACGCCACGCGCATGAAGAGCACGACCATCAGCAGTGCGCCGCCGAATGCGATCGCGAGATTCCAGATCGGGCGGCGGAAGCCGCCGATCCAGGCGAAACCGAACAGGAAGAGCGTCGTGCTGACGAAGAAGCCGAGCCAGGTGATTGCCGCGACATAGCCGACGATCAGCGCCGCGCCGGCCAGCAGCTTGGCGGGGTACTCGCGGGCGGGCGGCTCGTCGGTGGCCGGCGTCGCGGGATCGCCGGGTCGGTCGGTCGATACCAGGCCGCTGGCGGAGAAATCGCTGCCGAAGAGGGCGCGCTTGGCGATCTCGTAGACGCACAGCAGGCCCATGAAGAAGATGATCGCCTTGGGCCAGAAGTCCGGCCCGATGCGGCCGCTGGCGCTCGGGCCAGCGTCGATGCGCAGCGCCGCGGCGTACAGCGCCAGCGACACCAGCAGCATCACGAAATGCGGCATGCAGTGGCGCAGTCGGCGCCCCAGGTCGTTCATGGTCTTGTCTCCTCACTCGCTGCTGCACCGGCCCGCAGGGCCGGTGCAGCAGGCCGGGGCTTCAGGATTTCTTCGGCAGGCTGCTTTCGATCAGCTTGTATTCGCGCTCGAAGAAGGCAGCGCTCTGTGCCGCCGGGATGAAGCTGTCGGCGAAGGCCAGTTCGTCTTCGAGGTACTTTTTGAATTCGTCGCTGCGGGCCACCTTCTCGACGGCCGCGGACATCGCGGCCACCTGCTTCGGTTCGCTGCCGTCGCGCATCACCACCGAGCGGAACTGGCTGATCGCGATCGGGAAGCCCGACGCCTTGGCCAACGGCACATCGGCGTAGCCGGTCTGCGGCTGGTCGGCGAAGAACACGACGGGCCGCATCTGCTTGGCTTCGAGAAAGCTCTTGATGTCACCGGCCTGCTCGACGAGCACGTCGGCATGGCCGCCGAGGATCGATGAGTAGCGCTCGCCCGGCGAGGCGAACGGAACAAGGCGGAACTTGGTTCCCGCCCGCTGATTCAGTTGCATCACCTGGATCTCGTCGGGGCTGCCGAAGCCAGTGATGCCGACCTTGAGTTCGTTGGTCTTGGCGTCGGCGACGAGGTCGGCGAAGCTTTTCCACTTCGCATCTGCCTTGACGAACAGGCCCGTAGGCTGTCGGATCAGCACGCCCAGCGGCGTGATGTCGGCGAGCTTCCAGCGCGCGCCGCCGCCGACCAGGCTGCCCATCGTGTCGCCGATGAAGACAGCGATCGTGTGGCCGTCGGGCGGCGCGTTGAGCAGCTTGGCGGTGCCCGTGTTACCGGTGGCACCCGGAATGTTGAGAATCGGAAAGGAGACCTTCAGCTCGGCCTCGAGCAGCTTGCCGACGCGGCGCGCAAGCTGGTCGGCGCCGCCCCCGGCGCCCCAGGGCACGACGAACTCCACCGGCCGCGCGGGATAACGGTCTTGCGCGAATACACGCGAGCCGGTCATCGGCAGCGCGAGCAAGGCGGCGCCGCCGCCGGCGATGAAGGCACGGCGGGAACGCGGGGATGCGGGATATACGTTGCGGGTCACGGCAGTCTCCTTTTGCAAAAGTTGCGGGGTCCGGGCACAACGCGCCAGGCGCCCTTGCGGTTCACGAACTCACAATACGCGATACATTGATAACTTTGCGTCCCGTTTTCTTAATTATTCATTGCGCACAACCTGGGACATACCTTGATGGAAAGCAACCAGCACAACGCCGCCGCGCTGCGCGCCTTTCGGCTGATCGAGGTCCTGGGCCAGCATCAGGACGGCTGCAGCCTGGCGGAACTCGTCGACGCGCTCGCCCTGCCCAAGCAGACACTGCACCGTCTCGTCGGCCAGCTCGAATACGCTGGCGTGCTGACCCGCGAACCCAGGTCGCGGCGCCTGCAACTTGGCACTCGGCTGGAGCAATTTGCGATTGCGACGCTGATGAACGGGCCCGGCCGGCGCGAGCGCCATGCGATCCTTCAGGCGGTCGTCGACAGCATCGGCGAGACCTGCAACCTCACGGCCCTGGCCGGCACCGACATCGTTTACCTCGACCGCGTCGAGACTTCCTGGCCGCTGCGCATGATGCTGGCGCCGGGCTCCCACGTGCCCTTGCATGCCACTTCGAGCGGCAAGCTGCTGGTCAGTCTGCTGCCGAAGACGCAGCGCGATCGCTTGCTCGACCAGCTTGCGCTGCGCCGCTTCACCGAACAGACCATTGTCGACCGCGCCGCGCTCGAAAGCGAGATGCAGGTCACGCGGCGCCGACGCATCGGCGTCAATCGAGCCGAGCACCTGCGTGGGCTGAACGCGGTCGCCGTGCCGGTAATGCTCGACCGCCAGCGCGCCTGCGCGGCGGTGGCCATCCAGGCGCCCGAGGGACGGATGACGCTCGACGATCTGCTGCTGCAGGTGCCGCGGCTGCGAGAGGCCGCCGAAGCCATCGGACGCAGCTTCGGCAAGTAGACCGTGCCGAGCCGTCATGCGCGCAGCAGCAATACCGCCCCGCTGCCGGCGATGACCCAAAGCACCGCGCGGTTGAAGGCCGCGGTGTTCAAGCGCGCAAAGACCTTCAGCCCCAGCCAGCCGCCGAGCACAACGAAGGGCAGCATCAGCAACACGCGGCTCGGTACACCATCGGCCACGCCGACCAGCCCGCCGATCCACAGCAGGCTCAGTGCATTGCTGAACAGGATGTAGGCCTGGATAAGGGCGCGGTTGGTGTTCTTGTCCCAGCCGCGCAGCGCGCACCACAGCGCCGGCAAGAAGCCCGACAGGCCGCCCAGGCCGCCGAAGAAACCGCCGAGGAAACCGACGATCCCATCGCCCAGCCTTGCCGCTCGGGGGCCGAGCGTCAGCGCCGCCGCGGGCCGGCGCGTCAGCATGAAGCCGCCGTAGGCCAGCAGGAGCGCGCCCAGTCCCATGCGCAGCGTGTCGCTGGGCAGGCGCGACAGCGCATACGCGCCGATCGGCACGCCGAGCGAGCTGCCCAGCGCGAAAGGCGCCAGGCGGCGCAGATCGATGTCGCGCCAGAAGATCGGCAAGTAGCCGATGTTCAGCAGCGTGGTGAAGACCAGGACCAGTGGCGTCACCAGCCGCGGCTCGAGCGCCAGGCTCCACAGCGCGGTGGCGGCGAGTGCGAAGCCGAAGCCGGTGGCGCCTGAGATCACCGCGGCCGCCAGCGCGCCGAGGGTCAGCAGCAGGTTCTCGATCAAGCGGCGGCCGCGGCCTCGCCGAGCAGGCTGTGCCCCGGCCGTACGCGCGTGAAGGCCACGGGCCGGCGCTCGAGCGCCAGCCTGCCGGGCCCGTCCTGCCGCACCACGATGAAGGCCGATGCGTCGAGCTCGCTGGTCGACGGGAAATCTTCGCGATAGTGCGCGCCGCGCGAGTCCTCGCGCGCGAGCGCCGAGTGCGCGATGACGCGGCCGATGGCGATCAGGTTGCGCAGGTTGAGCCAGTCGTGCCAGCTCAGGTTGAAGGCGCGGTCGTCGTCGGCAACTCCCGTGGCGGCGAGCTGGGCGTCGAGCTCGTCGAGCCGACCCAATGCCCGCTGCAGGCCTTGCGCGTCGCGCAAGATGCCGACGTCCTGCCACATGCAGTCGAACAGCGCCTCGCGGATCGGCTCGAGGCTCGCGGCCGGGCCGGCGGAGAACGGCGCTTCGTGCAACGCGATGCTGCGCGCGATCGCCGCGTCGTCGGCCGCGCGCCAGCCGCCCTCGTTGCGCACCCAGGCGGTCATGCAGTCGCCGGCGATGCCGCCGAAGACCGTCGAGTTGGCGACACCGTTGCCGCCCAGGCGGTTGGCCCCGTGCACGCCGCCGGTGTCTTCGCCGGCCGCGAACAGGCCGGGCAGCGCGGTGCTGCAGTCGGGCGCGAAGACGACGCCGCCCATCATGTAGTGCGCGGTCGGCACCACCTCGACACGGCCGCCGGCCAGATCGAACCCGCAATCACCGCAGCGCTCCACCATGCCCTTGAACTGCTTGCGCACATTGTCGACACCGAGGTGGGCCATCGAGAGGTAGACGCCGCCGTTGGGCGTCGTGCGGCCGGCGCGCATCTCGGCATAGATGCCGCGCGAGACGACGTCGCGCGTCGCGCGTTCGCCGCGTGGATCCACACCTTGCATGAAGCGCTCGCCATCGCCGTTGAGCAGGTGGCCGCCAGCGCCGCGCAGGCCCTCCTCGAGCACGGTGCCGGTCATCCGGGTGCCGGTGCCGGCGAGCAAGCCGGTCGGATGGAACTGCACCATCTCCATGTCGCGCAGCGGCAGGCCTGCGCGCAGGGCCATCGCCATGCCGTCGCAGCTCTTGTCGCCCGAGGGCGTGTGGTACTTGTACATCGTCGGCCCGCCGCCGGTGGCCAGCAGCACGGCCTGGGCCTGCACGAAGACGAAGCCGCCGTCGCGCATGTCGATCATCAGCACGCCGGCCAGAGCGCTGCCGTCGGCCGTCTTGATCAGCTCGATCGCACGGTGCTCTTCGAGCCGGTCGATCCCGCGCGCCCAGACCTGTTCGGCCAGGCGGTTGATGATCTCGATGCCGGTGAGGTCGCCTTTGTGGACGGTGCGGTCGAACGTCTGGCCAGCGAAGGCCTTCTGGTGCACCGTGCCGTCGGGGTTGCGGTCGAAGAAGCAGCCGAGTTCGTTCTCGAGTTCGTGGATGCGTTCGACTGCGGTCTGGCACAGCGTCCAGGCCAGGTCCTGGTCGGCCAGCCACTTGCTGCCCTCGATCGTGTCCATGAAGTGGCGCTCGACCGAATCGCCTTCGGCCAGCGCGACGTTGTAGCCGCCCTGGACCATGCGCGTGCAGCCGCACTTGCCGAGCAGGCCTTTGACGGCGACGGTGATCTTCAAGTCGGGCGCGGCCTGATGGGCGTGCAGCGCGGCAAATAGGCCGGCGCCGCCGGAGCCGAGGATCAGGATGTCGGTCTGCAGGCGCTTCACGTTCACGTTCAAGCCCTGACCCCGAGGCCGGCCAGCACCGCGGCACGCCGTGAAGCCGCGTCGGCCTGCACCTCGCGGTACAGGCTGCCGCCGTGGCTGTCCATCGCCACCAGCAAGGGCCCGAAGTCGCGGATGCGGAACTTCCACAGCGACTCCGGGTTGAGGTCGTCGAGGTCGACGTCCTCGATCTGCTCGACCCAGGTCGTCTCGAGCGCCGCAGTGCCGCCGACGATCGCGAGGTACGCGCCGCCGAGCTCGGCAAAGGCCTGTTGCGAGGCCTCGCGCAGCCCCCCCTTGCCGACGACCAGGCGCACGCCGTATTGCGCCATCAAGGGCCGCGTGAAGCGCTCCATGCGGTCCGATGTGGTCGTGCCGATGCACACCGGCGCATAGCCGGCCGGGTGCTCGACGCTCGGGTCGACCTTGCGCACGTTGGGCGCGGTGTGGATCACGGCATGGCCGCGCAGATCGAAGCGCGTGCTGCGGCCACGGTCGAACAGGTGGATCTGGGTGGCGTCGCGGATGCCGTAGAGCGTTCGCTGCAGCGTCACGGTGTCGTTGACGCGCAGCGCGCGCACCTGGGTCTGGCTGACCGGCATTTCGAGCTCGTGGTGGGCCATCGCCGCCCCTCAGAAGCCGTATTGCACGCCGCCGGGCGTGAACGTTGCCCGAGCCCGCCGCGCCGAGTGGCATTGCATGTTGACCGCGATCGGGTTCATCGTGATGTGCGTGGCCGCCAGCTCGATCTGGACCGCGAACGCGGTGGCGTCGCCGCCCAGGCCCTGGGGGCCGACGCCGAGCTGGTTGACTGCAGCCGACAACTGGGCTTCGAGCGCTGCGCCGTCGGGGTCGGCGCAGTGGCTGCCGAGTTCGCGCGTGGCCGCGCGCTTGGCCAGCGCAACGGCCAGATCCGAGGTGCCGCCCAGGCCGACGCCGACGATCGTCGGCGGGCAGGTCTTGCCGCCCGCCGCGAGCACGCAATCGACGACGAAGGTCTTGATCGCGTCGATGCCCTCAGCCGGCACCGCCATCTTCAGAAAGCTGTTGTTCTCCGAGCCGCTGCCCTTGGGAATCATCTCGATCGCGAGCGTGTCAACCCGGTCGACGAAATCGAGGTGGATCACCGGCACCTCGATGCCGCAGGAGCTGTGCTCGTTCTTGCGCGTCAGTGGGTGCACGACCGAGCTGCGCAAAGGGTACTCGCGCGTCGCGCGTTCGCAGCCGCGGCGGATCGCCTGCTTCAGCGCGAAGCCGTCGACCGCCACATCGCGGCCGATCCAGACGTTGTAGATCGGCACGCCCGTGTCCTGGCACAGCAGGTTGTCGGTGTCCTCGGCGACACGGATGTTGGTCAGCATCGTGCCGAGCACGCGCTGCGCCGTCGGCGCGGTCTCGCTGGCCGCGAGGCGGTCGAGGCCGGCCTTGATGTCGGGCGGCAGTTGCTTCAACGCGCGGATGTACAGCGTCTTGGCAGCCTCTTCCACCGTTTGCAGATCGACCTTCAGCACGCTGCTCTCCTGATGGTGCGCAGCTCAGTTGGCCGTGAGCTTGCGATTCTTGACGACCTGGGCCCAGCGCGTCAGCTCCGCGTCCATCTGCCGAGCGAACTCGGCCGGACTGCTGCCCACCGGTGCCATCCCGAGCACGTACAGCCGCGCCTTGAACTGCGTCTCGGCGAGCACGGCGGCTGTGTCGCGGTGGACCTTGTCGACCACCGCGGCCGGGGTGCCCGCCGGCGCGAGCAGGCCGAACCAGCCCGTGTTCTCGAACCCCGGCAGCCCGCTCTCGGCGACCGTCGGCACGTCGGGCAACAGCGGCGAGCGCTGCTTGCCGGTCACGGCGACCGCGCGCAGCCGGTCGGGCCCGAGCAGGGCCGCTGCGGCGGCGATGTTGCCGATCATCATCTGCGTCTGGCCGCTGATCAGATCGGTGTACGCCGGCGCCTCGCCCTTGTAGGGCACGTGCTGCATGTCGATGCCGGCCACGTCGGCGAAGTTCTCGACTGCCAGGTGGGTCTGGCTGCCGACGCCGGCCGAGCCGTAACTCATCGCGCCGGGCTTGGCCTTGGCCGCAGCGATCAGGTCCTTCGTCGTCTGGATCGGCGACCTCGCCGGCACCACGACGAGCATCGGCCCTCCGGCGACGTTCGAGACCGGGACCAAGTCCTTGCGCGTGTCGAAGGGCATCTTCGCGTACAGGTTCGGGTTGATCGTGATGCTGCCCGAGGCCATCAACAGCGTGTAGCCGTCGGGCGAGGCCTTGGCCACCACGTCGGCACCGAGGTTCCCGCCGGCCCCGGCGCGGTTTTCGACGACAACCGTCTGGCCCCACTTCTCGGTCAGACGCTGGCCGAGCATGCGGGCAATCACGTCGGTGCTGCCACCGGCTGCGAAGGGCACGACCATCCTGACCGGCTTGGTCGGCCAGACCTGGGCCGCTGCGGGCGCCGCGAAGCACAAGCCAGCGAGGGCCGCGACGAGCAGGCCGCGGCGGGGAACGGGGAGCAGGTTCATTTCAGGGTTCCTTCGAAAGAGGTGCCGCCATCATGCAGCCAGCGATAGCGCAAAGGCCAGGCCAACCACCGAGGCAAAACCCAGGGCCCCGGCAATCCAGTTCTTGCGCGGCCCGGCCCAATCGCCAAATTCGATCAGCAGCAGCCGAACGCCGCCGGCCATGTGCGCCGACAGCAGCACCACCAGGCCCCACTCGGCGAATTTGACCCCCGGCAGCTCGGTCAGGCGCAGTGCGGCATCGAGCGCCGCCTCGCCGTTTAGCGCGCGCGCCAGCAGCGTGAAATGCAGCGGCAGGAAAAGCGCCAGCGCGAGGCCCGACCAGCGGTGCACCAAGTAGGCCCAGTAGACCGGGTGCCGCTGGCTGCGCGCATCGATGCGCCGACCGGTCGCCGCGATCATCGCGCCACCACCGCGTACACCGCGCGCCATCCGGCCACCAGGATCACGAGGCCGAACAAGCGGCCGAACCAGAGCGCGCGGGCGGCCGGCCAGCGCCACCATTCGCTGGCAATGTTCATCAGTCCGGGCGGCACGTGCAGCGCGCAGGCCAGCACGAAGACCGCATAGAACAGTGCCCAACCGACGCTGCCCTGGGTTCGCGCGAGGATCTCGGCCGCGCTGAGCCCACCGCGCACCGCCAGGATCATCCCGGCCAGGTGCACCAGCACGCACAGCGCCAGCAGCATCGCGCTCAGGCGCTGGACATACCAGCGCCGGGCCTGGGCGACCCGATCGGTGTCGCTCACAACTGGCCCTTCATCGCCGCCCGCCCGACCAGGCGCTTCAGGCCAGCGATGCCCGCGGTCGGCGCAATCTGCTTCGGGCAGTGCTGGGTGCAACTGCCCTGGGTGTGGCAAGCGTGGCAGCCGGCGTCGCCGGCCACGGCGCGCAGGCGCTCGACGCCGGCCCGGTCGCGAACGTCGTTGACGAGGGTCCAGGCGCGGTTGAGTGCCGCTGGACCCAGGTACTCGGGCCGGCGGCTGACGACATCGCAGGAGGCATAGCAGACCGCGCAACCGATGCACTCGATGCCGGCATTGGCCGCGGCGCGCTGCGGCGATGCGGGCTCGACTTTGGCGAAGGCCTCGTGGCGCGTGCGCGTGCCCTTGAACTGGCCCTTGGCGCGCGCCCATTTGTCGAAGAAACCGCTCATGTCGGTGACCAGGTCCTTGATCACCGGCAGGTTTGCCAGCGGCGCGATCTCGAGGCGGCCGTCGTCGCCGACGACCTTCGCGACGTGGGTGCGGCAGGTCCAGCGCGCGACGCCGTTGACCGTCATCGCGCACGAGCCGCACATGCCGACGCGACAGGCGAAGCGGTAGGAGAGCGACGGCTCGAGCTCGCGCTGGATGTGCGTGACCACGTCGAGCACGGTCTGGCTGGTCTGGCGCGGTACCTCGTAACTCGAGAAACCGCCCTCGGCCTTGCCGCGCCACACCGAGACCGTCAAGCCTGTTTGCATGCGCGGATGATCACCGCTTGCGAGATGAAGGCAAAGGCATTTATTCTTTGCACGACCTCAACAAACGCTTTATCTCATGACCGCCGTTCGCAGCCTGCGCCACTTTCTTGCCGTCGCCCGGCTCGGCAGCTTCGCCGCGGCCGGCAGCGAGGTCGGGCTCACGGCCGCCGCGGTTGGCCAGCAGATGCGCGCGCTCGAGCAAGAGCTCCAGCAGCTGCTGTTCGACCGCGGAGCGCGTTCGGTCGCGCTCAGCCCTGCGGGCCGCGCGCTCGTGCCCCAGGTCGAAGACCTCGTCGCGCGCTACGAGGCGCTGGCCCGGCCGCCAGCGCGCGAGCGCGGGCTCAGCGGATCGGTTCAGGTGGGGGCCCTCGTTTCGGCGCTGATGGGCGAGTTCGCCGACGCGCTGTGGGCGCTCAAGCGCGAGCACCCGCGGCTCGAGGTGCGCCTGTATGCCGGGCTGTCGGCCGAGTTCGCGGTCAGGGTCGAGCGCGGCGAGCTCGCCGCCGCCGTGGTGACGCAGCCGCCGTCACGGCTGCCTGCGGCGTTGAAGTGGAGCCCGCTGTATGCCGAGCCGATGGTGCTGGTGGTGCCGCGCAAGCCGCACTTCAAGTTGCCCGCGGCCGGGCCGGAGGTGCTGCGCAAAGCACCCTTTCTGCGCTTCGACCACAGCACCTGGACCGGTCGCCTGGTCGACGAGGCACTGGCCCAGGCCGGGGTCAGCGTTCACGAAGAGCTCGAGCTGAATTCGGTCGAAGCGATCCTGGCCCTGGTGCGCCAGGGCTTCGGCGTCTCGATCGTGCCGCGGCTGCGCAATGTCGACTGGGCCCGCGACCGCGCCCTTTGCATCGTGCCGCTGGCGCGCGTCACGGTGCAGCGCCACGTCGGTCTGCTCGAGCGACGCCAGCACGCGCGAGCCCACTTCACCGAGGCGATCCGGGCCTACTTCGGCGACCCGCGCGGGGGAGCGCGCTGATCAGTGCGCGTCGTGCCGCGCCAGAGTCGCCGCATCGAGCGCAGCTTCATCGATCCGCGGCCGCCAGCCGGCCGGCACGCAGATCGTGCCGTCGACGATCGCCAACGGGTTGGCGAGCAGCGAGCGCCGCATCTTGGTCCAACCGTTCATCTCGCCAGCATTGCGGATGTGGCGCGCGGCGACGCAGGCCTCCATCCAGCAGCCGATGTCGCTGGCCACGCCGTTGCCGAGCACCGGCTCGATGCCATGGCCGCGAATGCGCTCGATCGCCGCAGCCAGGCGTTCGAGACTGACGAACTTCATCAGCTTGACCTTGACGAAGCGCGCGGCCCTGGTTTCGGCGGCGCGGTCGATGTCGTCCTCGTTGTAGATCGACTCGTCGAGCATCAGCGGCAGCGGGCAGTTCGCGCCCACGCGCAAGTGCGACGCCCAGTCGCCAGCGGCGCAGGGCTGCTCGAAGAGCTCGATGCCCTGGGTCGGCACGGCATTGGCGAAGGAAATCGCCTGCGCCGCCGTGTAGCCCTGGTTCGCGTCGACGCGCAGTAGCGCGCGGCCGGCGACATGCTCCTGGGCCGCGCGAATGCGCCGTGCATCGGCCGGCACGTCGGTACCGACCTTGATTTTCAGCGTGCGGTAGCCTTTGGCGCAGAGCGCGTCGATCTGCGCGCGCATGGCCGCCGGCTCGGTATCGTTGATTGTGCCGAGCACCGGGACCGCGAGGTCCTGCGCCGGCGCCAGCACCGCAGCGCCCTCGAGCATCTCCGCGGCGCTGGCGAAAGCCGCTGCGAGAAAGGGCGCCGTGGGGCCCAGTTCGCCGCTGCGCTCGGCCAGCCGCGCGAGCGTCTTTCCGCGCAGCTCGTCGGCGAGCTGCTGCGCGCGCTCCCAGGTCTCGTCGATGCGCTCGTCGGTGTAGCCGGTCAGCACCGTCGCGTCACCGAGGCCTTCGCGGCCCGCGTCGTCGACGATGCGAACGAGCACGGTGTCGAACGCGTGAACGTCGCCGAAGGACAGGTGGTAGGGGGTGGTCAGCGGCAGCGACAGGCGCCGCACCTCGATGTGATTCAGCATGTCGGGATGTCCAGCAGGATCTTGCCGCGTGTGCGCCCGGCTTCGAGGTAGTCCATCGCCGCGGCCATATCGGCCAGCGAGAAGCGGCGGTCGATCGAGACCTCGAGGCGGCCTTCGCGCAGGTGGCCGAACAGCGAGGCCGCGCGATCGTGCAGCTCGGTGGTTGTCGCGATGTAGTCGGCCAGGTGCGGCCGCGTGAAGTAGACCGAGCCGGCCTCGCCCAGCTCGAGCGGGACGATGGACTCGACCAAACCCGAGGCGCCGCCGTAGTTGATGCACAGGCCGCGGCGGCGCAGGCTGCGGATGCTGCGTGCGATCGTGTCGCGGCCGATCGAGTCGTAGACCACGTCGACGCCGGCACCGCCGGTCAGGCGGCGGGCTTCGTCGCGGAAGTCCTGCTCCTTGTAGAGGATGGTGTGATCGCAGCCGAGCGATCGCGCCAGGGCCGCTTTCTCCGGCGAGCCGACGGTGCCGATGACCGTCGCGCCGCGGATCTTGGCCAGTTGCACCAGCAGCCCGCCGACGCCGCCGGCGGCCGCGTGGATCAGGCAGGTGTGGCCGGGCTCGAGCGTGAAGGCCGAATGCGAGAGGTAGTGTGCGGTCAGGCCCTGCAACATCAGCGCGCAGGCGTCGTCCAGGCTCACGCCTTGCGGCACGCGAACCAGCTTGCCCTGCGGCACGACGGCGTAGTGCGCGAAGCTGCCGCGAACGACGCAGTACGCGACGCGGTCTCCGACAGCGAAGTCGCCGACGCCCTCGCCGACCGCGGCCACCGTGCCCGCGCCTTCCATGCCCAGGGTCATCGGCAGCGCATTGCGGTAGGTGTCGGACGTCGCGTAGCGGCCCAGGCGGATGTGCACGTCGATGAAGTTGAGCCCGGCCACGCCCATCTCGACCAACACCTCGCCAGCGCCGGGCCTCGGCCGTTCGACGTCGTCCAGGCGGCACTCGCCCGCCCCGCCGTAGGCCTGGATGCGGATCGCCTTCATCGTCGATTCCCGCACGGCGCTCGCGACACTCATTTCGCGGCCACCGGCAACAGCGCGTTGACGCGCTTCATGCCCGCCAGGTCCTGCGCCAGGAGGCCTTGCGCGGCGGCGGCGGCGACGAAGCTGTCGGGCAGCGCGAGCTGGTCCTTCAGGTAAGCCGCGTACTCCTTGCTCGCGGCGAAGCGGTCCAGCGAGGCTGACAGCAGCGCGATTTTCTTCGGGTCGGTGTCGGCGCGAACGACCAGGGCGCGCAGTTGCGGCGGCAGGAAGTCGTAGCCGAGTTCGCCGGCTACCGGCACGTCTGCAAACGGAGCGGCCACACGCTGCGCCATGAAAAACAAGACCGGGCGCATCGTTTTGCCGTCGACGTGGCCCTTGATGTCGCCGGCCTGCTCGAACAACAGGTCGACATGGCCGCCGAGCACGGCGGCATAGCGTTCGCCGGGTTTGGAATAGGCCACGCTGGTCATCTTGATGCCCTTGGTCGCGAGGTAATCGATGCTCGCGTCGTCGGGGCTGCCCGGGCCGGTGGTTGCCACGCTGATCGTGCCGGGCTTGGCCTTGGCCTCGGCGGCGATGTCGTTCCAGCTCTTGAAGCGGCTGTCGCTGCGCACAAACAGGCCCGAGGGCTGGCGCGAGAGCACGGCCAGCGGCAGCACGTCGGCGTACTTCAGCGTCTTGGGCGCCAGGCCGATGACCATCAGCGTGTCCGAGGTCAGGATGCCCAGGTTGTGGCCGTCGCCCGGCGTCTGCATCAGCTTCGACAGCCCGATGACGCCGGTGGCCCCCGCCGTGTTGACCACCGGCACCGAGGCGCCGAGGTCGGTCTCGAGCCAGCGCGCGACGAGCCGGCCGATCGTGTCGGCGCCGCCACCGGGGCCCCATGGCACCATCATCTCCATCGTCCGTGCGGGGAACTTGTCCTGCGCCGCGGCGAGTGCGCAAAGCGAAACCAGCGCCGCCGCCAGGCCGCGGGCGAGCCATCGAATCGATCCAGTCATCACAGTCTCCTATCGTTGTTGCGAAACCAGTTGTCGGGCATCAGCTTGGCCAGCGGCTCGGAGTGCTCGTAGACGCTCTTGACCGCGAGCTCATGGTCGTAGGCCGCGCCTTCGGCCTTCGCGCGGCGGCGCAGGCCGGCCTCGTGCACCTCCATCACATGGTTGGGCAGCGGCAGGCCTGCCTTGTCGAGGATGCGCAGGTAGCCGTCGGCGTCGCGCGCGGGCATCACCCGGCTTTGCACCTGGCGGTTCGGCGACCAGGGCACGTCGAGCGAGCCGGCCGCGAAGGCGCGCACGGCGCCCAGGGCCGCGTCGCCCTCGCCCATCTCGAGCGCGCGGTCGACGATGGCGCGTACCTCGGCGCGGATCAGATCCTTCTCGCGCTCGTACTCGGGTAGGCCGTCCAGGCGCACGCCGCGCGCCAGGTAGATGCCCATGCGCGTCATGCGCAGGCCCTCGGCATTGGCTTGCGGCGTCGGGATGCCGTGCGCCTCGTGCACGCTCTTGGTCGTCACGCTGACCGCGCCACCGACGGCCGCCAGCACACCGCCCATCGTCAACAGCGACGCCGCCTGCGCCTCGTCGTAGGGCCAGGCGCCCATCCAGTGCAGCGACGTCACCGGCGTGAAGACGTCGCGGTAGCCCTTGCGCTTCAGGTACTCTTGCGCCAGCTCCTCGCAGCAGGCGATCGCCGCCGCGTCCTGCACCAGGTGCAGGGTCTGGCCGAGCTCGAGGCCGTAGTGGCGAACGCCCTGCGCAGCAGCGAGCAGGCAGTCGAGCACGCCGATCGCGATCGCAATGCAGGGCGGCACATTGGTGCCGGTCAAGAAGCCCGGCTGCCGGCGGTGCAGCTCGACGCCGTGCGCGCCGTACTCGGCCGCGAGCCGGTCGAGGTACTGGTAGTTGCGGATGCCATCGGCGATCGACAGCTCCTTGGTGTAGCTCACCGTGTAGGCGATCCCTGAACCGAGGTAGCCGCTGTAACCGGCGGCGAAACCGATCTCGCCGGTCAGCTTGGGCATCGAGGTGCCGGTCAGCATGATCGCCGGCTTGTCGATGGCCAGGATCAACTCGCGCGCGACCGCATGGCCATAGTTGACGATCGGGAAGCCGTTGAGCAGGGATCGGCCCTCGCGCTCGGACTCCTCCATGCCGGCCTGGGCCTTGTCGAACAGCTCGTTGCGGGTGTAGCTGTCGGTCGTGGTCGGCACGATGTCGGCCATGCCTTCGCGGTCGAGGGCCTGCATCAGCTCGCGCTGCATCGTGAAGGTGCCGAAGCCACCGCGCGGCTGCGTCAGGCAACGCCGTTCGGCGTGCGCGGCGCGCGTCACCAGGGCCAGTTGCTTGTGCACCGGCAGCGCGCGCTGGAAGGCGACGGCCTCGTCGAAGTCGATCGTCCGTCCGGTCGGCCAGCGTTGCAGGTTGGCGCGGCGCTCGCGCGCGAAGTCGTCCGCGCCGATCGCGGCTTCGGTCAGGGGGCGGGTCGTGGGTTCAGGCATGGGCTCGTCTTTCGTGGTCGTCAGCGCCGACGCGGTGCAGGCTGGCGCAGCCCAGCGCGTAGGCCACACGCGGCTCGACGCCGGCCAAGAGGCCACAACCGTAGAGCACGTAGTCGCGGTCGACGAAAAAGCGCGGTGCGCGCGGGCACAACTCGTGCGGGCGCTTGGGGTCGGCCAGCGCCGCGCCGAGCAGGGCTTCGGGCCGCTCGGCGGCGGCCAGCACGCCGCCGGTGCCGATCACGGTGGCGAAATCGCCAAGGTCCTTGCCGCGCTGCACCTGCACCGGGCCGTGCGCGGTGTAGACGGTCTCGACGCTGCCAGCGTGGCGGCGCACCGCCAGCCGGATCGCGCAACGGCCGAGCGCGTCGTCGAAGGCCTGGTCGGCGGCACTCTGCGGCAGGCGCTCCACGTCGGCCGCGACCCCCGCCAGCATCGCCCTCACCTGCATGGCGTCCAGCCCCGACTCGCGGCAGAACGCGGCCTCGCAGACCGCCTCGACGATCGAGTGCGCGTTGTGGCGCATGCCCAGGTCGCCCTCGACGGTGCGCTTGGCATGCGGCTCGGGCAGTCCCAGGCGAACTGCGCCGTTGCGGGGTTCACCGTCGCCGATCGAATGCACGTCGGTGGTCGCGCCGCCCGGGTCGATCACCAGCAGCGGGCCCAGGCCGTCGTCGCCCGCCGGGCCGCGGGCCAGCAGTTGCGCGCCTTCGAGCACGGCCGCAGGGGTGGGCATCAGCACGTCGTCGAGCAAAGTGCCGGCGCGGTCGATGCCCTTGGCATGGACGATGCGGTTCATGAAGACCTCGCGGATCGCCGCGCGCGCCGCGTCGATCGACAACACGTTCAACTCGGGCATCACGTTGCCAGCCAGCACCGCCGATGCAGGCATCGGCTGCAGCACGTCCATCACCTCGTCGGCGGCCTCGCGGTTGCCGGCGACGACGACCGGGCAGGCCAGCGGCGACACCGCCAGCGCGCGCGCGTTGTGGACGATCGTGTCGAAGTTGCCGCCGTCGGTGCCGCCGCAAAGCAGCAGCACGTCGGGTGCCTGCTCGACGATCGCGCGCACGTCGGCGCGCGTCAGCCGGCCGGCGTAGCTGCCGACGAGCCTGGCCCCGGCACCCAGGGCTGCCTGCCGCGCAGCTTCGGCCGTCAACTCCCGCACCAGGCCGACGGTGACCATGCGCAGTCCCCCTGCCGCGCTGGAGGCGCCCAGGCGCCAGCGGTAGCGCGGTGCTTCACCGAGCTGGGCGTGCAGACGGTCGAGCGCGGACTGCAGGCCGACGGTCACGTCGCTGGTTACCGTCGACGGGCCTTGCGCTGTGGCGATCACTCGGGCATCGTCGATGCTGACCGCGCGCACTTTCGTGTACGTGCTGCCGAAGTCGACGAGCAGGGCGAAGCTCACTGGCTTACTCCGATCACGCCGCCGCGCCTTGTCGCGAGGCCCAGGGCGTCGGCAGCGCCGGGTCCATCCGCGCACCGCGCGAGCGGGCGTCGAAGTCGGCCGCCAGCGTCGACAACACGTCTTCGATGCGCGTGCCGGGCGGGAACGCGCGGTCGAAGCCGAAGCCCAGGAAGCGCTGCTCGACCTCGGGCCAGGGCGTCTTACCGACGACGAGGTTGCCGCCGACGTAGAGCAGGATGCCGTCCAGGCCGGCCTCGTCGCAGAGGTCGCGAAAGCCTCGACAGTCAATCTCGCCCTGGCCGTACAGCGACGAGACCATGATCGCGTCGGCCGCGGTCTCGATCGCGGCCTTGACGAAGTCTTCGGCGGGGGTCAACGCACCGAGCGTGACGACCTTGTAGCCGGCCTTCTCGAGCGCCATCGACAGGATGCGGTTGCCGACGATGTGGGTGTCGGCGCCGATGACGCCGGTGACGAGGGTGTGGGCGGGCATGGGCTCGGAGCGGGTGGTGACCACGGCACTCTAGAAGGTATGACTGGCTTCGCCTAGACCCGCGCGGTGCCAGACCGGCGCCAGCAAGATCAAGCACTTAGCCGATGCTGCGCTGCAGCGACCCCAGGGAAACTCCTGTACATGAGTTTGTGGTCCTGTACAGGAGTTCGTGCGAGCATGGCGCGGTGGACAAGCGCATCCCCGTTTACCGCCAGATCAAGCAGCAGCTCACCGAGGCGCTGCGCTCGGGCCGCTGGAGGCACGGCCAACGCATCGCCAGTGAGACGGCGCTCGCGCAACGCCACGGCGTCAGCGTCGGCACGATCCGCAAGTCCGTCGGCGAGCTTGTCGCCGAGAACATCCTGGTCCGCGAGCAAGGCCGCGGCACCTTCGTGCGCAGCCACAGCCGCGACTACATGCTCAACGTGTTCTTCCGCATCGTCGGCCGCGACGGCAGCAAGGAGCTGCCGGTGGTCAAGCTGCTGGCGATGAAGCGCACGCGCGCCGACCGGCCCACAGCCCAGGTACTCAAGCTCAAGCCGCGTGCGCCGGTGATCGCCTTCGACACCCTGCACCTGCTCGACGGCGAGCCCGTGCTGCTCGACCACATGCTGCTCGCGGCGCAGATGTTCCCGAACCTGACCGAGAGCCAGTTCACGCGCCGCGAGGGCACCGTGTACGGCCTGTTCCAAGACCGCTTCGGCATCACCGTCGTCCGCGCCGACGAGTTCATCACTGCGGTGCTCGCCGACGCGCGCAGCGCTTCACTGCTGCAAGTTGCCCCCGGCACGCCGCTGCTGCGTATCGAGCGCACCGCGTACACCTACAAGGACCAGCCGGTCGATTCGCGCGTGCGCCTGGTGGTCTGCGCAAATCACGGCTACCTGAGCAGTTTGGGCAAGGGCTGAGAAACGCGACGCAAAGCATGTCGTCCGGGCCGAGCTTGCCGAAGCCTCGCCTAACGCAGTCTGTGCCCACCGAGCATTCGCAGCAACTCGTTGAAGACTTCGTTGCCCGGCGCCTCGCCGAACTCGATCGCCTGACTGCGCGGGTAATAGGGGCTCAAGTCGAGGCCGACGCCGATGCCGAAGATGGCGACGCCGCCGCGGGCCTGCTCGCGCGCGACGACCTCGCGCAGGTGATGGTCGAGGAGGTGCGTGTCGTTGGCGAGCTCGGTCGCGCGGTCCATCGGGCAGCCGTCGGAGACGACGAGCAACAGGCGCTGGCGCGCGTCGAGCTCGCGCAAACGCGTGCAGGCCCATTGCACGGCTTCGCCGTCGATGCCTTCGCGAAAGTACGTCGGCTCGAGCAGCCCAGCGATGTCGCGGCGCGCGCGGCGCCAGGGCGTGTCGGCATCCTTGAAGACCAGGTGCAGGGTTTCGTTGAGGCGGCCGGGCCGCGGCGGGCGGCCGGCGCGGACCCAGTCGCGGTACGCACGCCCTCCGTTCCACGCCGCGGTGCTGAAGCCGAGGATTTCGCTGCGCGCGCCGGCAAGTTCGAGCGCGCGTGCCAGCAGGTCGGCGAGC
>Ga0163144_10002561_pt1 | contig 41817 bp, 38 predicted proteins | sample OliLak19BULKMAT1_FD_123175 | JGI IMG/M metagenome (GOLD analysis project Ga0163144, IMG submission 123175) | Freshwater microbial mat bacterial communities from Lake Vanda, McMurdo Dry Valleys, Antarctica - Oligotrophic Lake LV.19.BULKMAT1 | ecosystem: Environmental > Aquatic > Freshwater >...
GGTCTCGCCCGACGCCACCGCGGCCACTTCGCCGAGCAACGCCATCATGTTCTCGCCGGTGCGCGCCACCACTGGAATGGCCGGCACGCCCAGGTCGCGCGCCAGGCTGCGCGTGTCCACCTCGATGCCGCGACGCTTCGCTTCATCCATGAGATTCACGGCTACGACGACGCGATCGGTGATCTCAAGCACCTGCAGGACCAGGTAGAGGTTGCGTTCGAGGGCGCTGGCATCCACCACGACCACAGTGCAGTCGGGGCGCCCGAACAACAGGAAGTTTCTCGCCACTTCCTCATCGTCCGACGCCGACAACAGCGAGTAGGTGCCGGGCAGGTCGACCAGCTTGTAGCGGACGCCGCTGAACTGGAAGCCGCCCTCAGCCCGCGTCACGGTCTTGCCGGGCCAGTTGCCGGTGTGCTGGCGAAGGCCGGTCAGGGAATTGAACAGCGTCGACTTGCCGGTGTTCGGGTTGCCAGCGAGCGCGACCACGCGATCGAACGCGCCGACGGCTGCTCCGAGTTGGGCCATCTCGGCGTGCACCGGACAGGTGTCGCAATTGTGTTCGACGCTCATAATGGGTTTCTCAATTCGCGCTCAGGCCAGCGGCTTGACGAGCACGTGGTCCGACTGTTCCCGGCGGAGCGCAATGGTCGTCCCGCGCAGCCGATACGCGCGCGGATCGCCGGCAAACGTGGCCAGGTCACTGCGAATGCGCACGCCAGGCGTGAAGCCCAGGTCGAGCAGCCGGCGCCGCGCAAAGCCGCGAAATGCGGGATCGAGTGCGATAACCTCGGCTGACGCGCCGGACGGCAGCACCGTCAGCGGAATAACACCCGCGGGCCACGGCTCCGCCACGTGCTCGGCCGTCACCGCGGCGACGTGGATGTTGGCGGCCACCATCGGGGCCAGGCGGTACTCGTTCTCGCCATCGCTGAGAACCACGCGCGTGGGTGACCGATCGATGACGCGAATGACCTGCCCCAGCCTGAGGCCTTCGGCTGACAACTGCGCAAAGGCCAGCGGCGGCTCATCCTCGAGATGCACAATGCGCCCGGGCGTCGAGGGTGGCCACGCGCCGAGCGGCGTGCCCGGCGACTCAGGGACCGAGCCATCGCCGGTTGGGATCGGATCGCCATGCGGATCCAGTTCGGGATGGCCCATCGCGGCCGACAACCGATCGAGCTGCGCCTTGCTGAGGCTGTGTTCGGCGCGCTCGGCCTCTTCGTGCACGCGGTCGATGGGCACGCCCAGTTCGTCGGCGAGGTAGAGCTCCCACAAGCGATGCGCACGCAGCACGTGCAACGCGACGCGCTCGCCCTCGGCCGTGAGCTGGAACTGGGCCCCTTCAGAGCGGACCAGACCCTCGCGTTCGAGGCGTTGCGTCAGCGCCATCAGTTGCCGATCGCCCATGCGCAACACGCCTTGCAGCGAGCTGAACGAAGCAGCCTGGCCGTCGGTGGCTTGCCGCAGCAAGTGCTTGAGGGCGTTCTCGGTGCGTTCGCGCGCCTGCCCGAGCCGGTGCTTCCTGACCCAGGCGACGACGCCGTACTCGGGCGCGAAGGCCGCTAATCCGGCCGCGATGAGAAGGAGGAAGAATATCGTCAATTTTGATTAATCAAAATTAAATCACGGTAGCACGCAAAAAGTCAACCACGCTCGGGACTGAGTAGGTGTTGCAACATGCTCGTATCCCCATGGTTGGGTTACCATTTGTTGCCGTCTAACGGTGCGTTCAACTGGCCCATCGACTCCGGCAGGTAGGGCGGGTTGTCCACCGATTCGCGGTACTGAAGGCGCTTGCCCTGCACCTGTTTGATGGCCGCTGAGACGCGGTGACCGTCATCCATCTTCCGGGTGTTGTGCCTGAATTCGAACTCGTTCAGGTAGTTCGGCAGGTGCTTCTTGCTGACGCTATGGAACGTTCCCATCACGCCGCGCTTGAGCAACGAGAACACGCCTTCGACCGTGTTGGAGTGAACGTCAGTCCCAGGTCGCACGTACTCTTTGCGGCTGTGCGTCACCGTTTCGTGACCACCTAGGTAGTGATGGCCGATCAGCTTGTAGGTCGGCAATTCGTCGGTGATGAGTCGCGCCGTGATGCTTGCATTGGCCGCGATTGCCGCGCCGAGATTCGCCGCCGTCAGGCGCTCCATCATGCGGAAGCGCACGTCGCCGCCGCGCTGCACCATCGCCACCACTGGCGTCTTCGCGGTGCCGCGTCCGGTGCCTCCCTTACCCTTATAGCGCGGCTTACCACCGACATACGTCTCGTCTACTTCCACGGTGCCGGTGAGCAGCTTCTTGCCGTCTGCTTTCTCGTTGTAGCCGAGGCCGTGACGAATGCGGCGAAGGACGAACAGCGCCGACTTGTGTGTGATCTCCATTTCGCGTGACAGCTGCAACGCCGAGATGCCCTTTTTGCTGCTGCATGCTTTCCAGAACGCGTAGACCCACACGCGCATGGGCAATCGCGTCTCTTCGAAGATGGTGCCGGTACGCACGGTGAACATGGCCTTCGCGCCCGTCGTCTTCGCGCAGCCACGGCAGCGCCATCGGTAGTCCTTGTTGCGCTGACCGTCCACGCCCTTCATCTGGTACACGTCCACGTCGCCGCAACGCGGGCAGGCCGGTGCCGCGCCCCAACGTTGTTGCTCCATGAATTCCACGGCCATGCCCTCGCTGTTCGCTGCGACCCGCAGGGCGCTCAGGATGGGTGACGTGTTCTTGATCATGATGAGATACTAGCCATTACTTCCGCCTGTTGCAATAGTCTAATAATGCCGTAAATGATTCCAGTCTGGACTAGTGCCATGTTGCACTAGGGACGGATCGTATCGACGCGCCACAGATCGTGAAAAGGCGAGCATTCGTCGCGTAGATCCACGGGACTCAAACTAAATAAGTCATTTATTTTCAGTCACATAAACTGTTGTTCCACCAACTACCTCGATCACGTTCAAGACGACGACGGTTCCGTCGCAGCCCTTGAACACCGCCTTATGAATGGGCATAGTCCCTCCTGCCATGGATCATTTCAAACGCAAAAGACAGGCGCAAAAATAATCTTGCGCATCAAGATCCGTGGTAGCATTTGGTAGTTAATCCCGGACTCAGAAGGAAAGACATTCGCCATGGCTGATGAGAAGCGCGAACGACCGGTGCCGCCCTATGTGCCTTGGAAGACATTCGAAACGTATCTCGACGGGCTGAAAGCTTTTGGCCCGACGTTGCCGAACGTGATCGACCGCGACTCCATGCGCAACTTCTCCGGCGCAACGCAGTCATGGCTCTTGAGTGGCCTCCGCTCCCTAAACATGATTGACGACGAGGGCGTGCCCAAGGCGCGCCTGAAGCAGATCGCTCACGCCACCACCGACGAGCGTAAGCCGATGCTCCGGCAGCTGATTGAAGCCGAGTATCAGTTCCTGAAAGGCATCAGCCTTCAAGGGGCCACGCCGAAACAGATCGAGAGCGCCTTTGAGACGACCGGCGCGACCGGCGACACCGTGCGCAAGTGCATCGGTTTCTTTGTCGGCATGGCGAAGGCAGCAGACTTACCGCTGTCGCCAATGATCATGAAAGTCCGCCGACGCCCGACGAAGAACGGCGGTGGCACCCGCAAGAAGCCGGAGGCGACGCCCATCACCATCACGACGACGCCCAAGCCATCGGAGACCAGGGCCGACGCACTCCCAGAGGGCTTCGAGCGTACAAACATCCCCGGCCTTCCTGGGGCCTACATCCAGTATCCCGTGGCGCTGACGGAAGCCAATTGCGACGTAATGGACGCAATGATGCAGTTCCTCCGCGCTTACGCGAAGGCTCAGGCCATGGTGCTCAAGGAGAAGAAACCGTGAGAAGAGATCAAGGGTCGCGCTAGGTGGCCCGGAGAAAGCCGGAAGCGGGAGTGAACGTTGGAATCGAGATCCCCGCCCCGGCCCCTAGCGACCTACTAAAGCGCCCGAATCCCGGCGTGACGAAATAGGCAGACGTGCGCGGTTTGCAACCGCGTGGGTGCGCAAACACCCGTCCGGGTCCGAACCCCGGCGCCGGGATCAACTTGATAGACCCTTTTGCCGGTACAGGTACTTTAACATGCTGACCGTGACCAAGACTAAGGCCAAGAAGCCTAAGAAAACTAAGAAGCGCGGACGGCCCGAACAGCGGCTCGTCATCACCGAAGATCCAGGGATCGCTCTGGCGCGGCTGTTGAGCGCGAAGCCTCACAAGCAATCGGCACAGAAGACCCGCTGATGCCTGTTGCATCCGCCGACCTGATCACGTGCGTGGCGGAAGCCAGGGACTACTACCGCGTGAATCTCGGTGGGCTCCGTCGCATCACGTGTTGCGGCAAGCGCATCGACGTGATCTTCCCGGTGGAAGTCGTTCACATCTATTCGGAAAAAGGCGTCGCAGGGCCTGGTGTTGAAATCTGCACCCAGCAGATCGGTATTGCCCAATCAGACGTACGTGTCTTCAGCCTAAAACGCGCAAGGTTGATGGACTGCATTCTGCCGGCGATTTCCAAATACACCGTTTCAATCTTCGGCCAAGGCCCGAAGGGCAAGCAGAATAAGGTGCTGCATGGCCCACGACTCCCAACTGGCGAATACATGCGCGTTGTGCTGAAGCCCAGCAGAAACAAAACTTGGGTTTGCGTTTCGGCATTTCCGGTGGATGCGGCGACTTACCGGCAGGCTTGGAATGCGAGTCGAGCGAAGTTCCCTCCCTAAAAGGACAGCCCCGGTGATCTTCGCTAAGAAGATCCCGGGGCTTATACACATTAGCCAAGCCGCCTCCGCTTGCAGCCTAGACCGCCCTTCACCACCCGTCGAGACGTACATGACAGATGCTGACGTGCTATGGACTAACCGTAGAGTACACCCTACTAATCGGCCCTACAAGCACATCCTTCTAGACACGAATGTCTAGGCAAAACAGGCCTATTTTGTCGATTCCTGGACGGCAAGACCCCAGCCAGGCGAATAGGAGGCGGCCCTTTTTCTTTGCGTATCGTTGAACCGATAGCGGTTTCAACACCTACCTAGTCCCGACCACGCTCGTCCTTCAAGTTTGGTAACATGCTGAAAAATAGATGCTTCCGTCGAGTACTGTCGAAAACTACCTCAAGGCGATCTACGTCGGTGAGACCCACCTGACGGCCGACCAGAAGCTGGTGCCCATGGGCCAGCTGGCTGCCGCTTTGGGCATTGCGCCGGGCACGGCCACCACCATGGTCAAGGCCCTCGCCGAATCCGATCTCGTCATCTACGAGCCGTACAACGGCGTGCGGTTGACCGCTGCGGGCCAGAAGCTGGCGGCGCGCGTGTTGCGGCGACATCGCCTCATCGAGTCATTCCTCGTCCAGGTGGTCGGCATGAAATGGGACGAGGTCCACGACGATGCGGAGCAGATGGAGCACGTGGTCTCGGATGCGTTGATCGAACGCATCGACGAGATGCTCGGCCGGCCCGAAGTGGATCCGCACGGCGACCCCATCCCTACTGCCGACGGCCAGCTGCCCCACCGCACGCTGGAGAACTTGCTCACCTGCCCGCTCCACACGCCGGTGACCGTGGCGCGCGTGACCGATCAGGATGCCGCGTTCCTGCGCTTCATCGAAAGCCACAACCTGAAGCCGGGGCAGACGATTCAAGTGGAAGCGCGCGATGAAGTCTCCGACAGCGTGCGCCTCAAGGCCCCGAACGACGTGCGCCTGACCATCGGCGCGCGCGCGGCGTCGAAGTTGCTCGTTACCGGATAAGGTCGAGCACCGCGGCCAGGTCGCGGGGATGGTCAACGACGAACGGCGTGGCCGGTGGCGCCTGGCCAAACTTCACGGCGCCGAATCCATAGCGCGCAAACACGAACGGACAGGATGCCGCCACGGCGGTGAGCGCGTCGGCCGGCGAATCGCCAATCAAGACAATCTGGTCGCCGGGCGCCAGCGCGCGCAACGCCTCGAGGCCACGCGGATCGGGCTTGCGGCCGTACTCGCCATCACCACCAATCACGCGGTTGAAGAAGCCCCGCAAGCCAAGCGCCTCGAGCAACCCAATCGCCGGCCCCAGCGGCTTGTTGGTCAGCACCGCCAGGGGTCCGCGCCGCATGGCCCGCCCCAACTCTTCGTGAATGCCCGGATACGCGACCGTGTGATCCATCAGCCGCCGGTCGTAGATCGTCAAGAAGCGTTCGAGCGCGCCAGGCGTCGCGGGGTCGAGCCCCGACTGCTCGAGGGCACGACGCACCAGCACCGGCGCCCCCTCGCCCACCATGGTGACCACTTGTGCGACCGACAACGGCGGCGCGCCGTAGGCCTGCACGAGCTCACTGGCCGCTTCGCCGAGGTCGCGCGCCGAGTCGATCAGCGTGCCATCCAAATCAAAGGCTATGATCACAAGGCGTTGATCATAGCTGCATGAACACGCTGGTCCTACTCTCGGGCGGGCTCGATAGCGCCGTGCTGGCCGCGCATGAAGCGCAGCAGGCCACCGTGCAACCGGTCTACGTCAGCGTTGGCCTGGCGTGGGAGGGCGACGAGCTGGCGATGCTGGCACGCCTGCTCGCCGCGCCGGTGTTGGCCGGCCGGCTGCTGCCGCTCGCGCGCGTCGAGTTCACCATGCGCGACGTCTACGAGCCCACGCACTGGGCCATCCGCGGAGTGCCACCGGCGTACGACACGCCAGAGAAAGACGTCTACCTGACGGGCCGCAACCTCGTCTTGCTCACCAAGGCTGCCGTGCTCGCCACGAAAGTGCGCGCGCATCGCCTTGCCCTCGGGTCGTTGGCCGGCAATCCGTTTCCTGATGCGCGACCCGAGTTCTTCTCGGCCATGGCCACGGCCCTCACACTCGGCCTCGGTCACGCCATCGAGATCGTCACGCCGTTCCTGGACTGGAACAAGGAACGAGTCATTCGCCGCGGCGTCGAACTCGGCGTGCCGCTGGAACTCACGCTGTCGTGCATGAATCCTTCGGCAAGTGCCTCAGGTGCGCTGCCGCAGCACTGCGGGTTGTGCAGCAAGTGCCGTGAACGGCGCGAGGCGTTTGCCGCCGCTGGCGTCACCGATCCCAGCGTCTACGCGCACCCGTCTCCGCGCAGTTTAGAGGTTGAAGTGCAAGCAGGGGTCAAGAAGACGCCCTGACCGGAAGATACTGTCCTGAAGACGTTGGAGGAGCAACCGAGATGGCGAACGACGAGTCGAAATCAGCACGACGCGGGGTGGCGGCGCCGACCGCGCCGGCACACGCTCACGAATGGACCCACGATGACGTAGAGCCCACACTCCCGCCGGTCTCGGTCAGCACCTGCAGCTGCGGAGCCATTCGGCGGTCGTGGCAAGACGATGATGGTGAGTATCGTGAGGAGATTAGCTATTTGTCATAACGGGCAGCCACCCTGCGAACAACCCCAAGGAGATCGCCTACCGTTCGATGCGAATGGTGCCGTCGCCAGTGCGGATCTTGAGGGACTTTCCGCCCTCGCCCATCTTGGCGCGCAGCACGCGGCGGCGCTCGCGCCGGTCGTCGCTGCCTTCACCGCTGCGCCGTTCGTCACGGCCCTCTTCCAGCAAGGGATGCGACGACCGCACGGCGCCGTCACTCGTCTCGGCGTCGAGGTCCGCATTGAAGGCCGGCGGCAAGGTCAGCGTGATGCTGCCGTCGCCGGTCGTGAGGTCCCAGTTGCCGGTCATCACCGTCTCGACGTCGATCTGCGCGCGGACCGATCCGTCGCCGGTCTTCAAATGCAGGATCGACGGCTTCCCCTCGAAGCCAATGCTGCCATCATCGGTCTCGAGATCGATCTGGCCGGTGATCTTGTCGAGCCGAATGGAGCCGTCGCCGGACCGCACCTTGATATCGCCGGACAGGCGAGAGGCGGTGACACTGCCATCCACGGTGTTCAACACGATCTTGCCGTCGAGCGCCTCGGCACGAATGGACCCGTCGCCACTGCGCGCGACGATGTTGCTGGCGCGGGGGACGACGACGCGCAACCGTGCGGTGGGAGAAATGTGGACGCCAATCGTGAGACCGCCGAACTCCGTTCTCGACGGACCGGTCACCTTCAAGACAATCTTGTCACCCTGCTGGGTCGCTTCGACCTTGATCTGATCGATTAGGGACTGCTCCATCGCGCGCTTCTCGATCTCGACTTCCACCTCGGCCTTGTCCCAGGAGTGGATCTCGATGGCGCCGTCGAAGGTGTCGAGGTCGATCTCGGGCAGGCCGGCGACCTTGAACGTCTTGGTTTCGCGGGCCGAAAGTCCCTCGGTGTTGAGGTTGACCTCGCACGCTGCCAGGAACGTGGACGCGAGCAGGAACGCGCCCACCAGGGGCAGGGAGCGATGGGTCGTGAGCGTCATTGGCACCTCAGGCAGATAGACGAGCTGGTCAGGGCTAGTGTTCCAACGCGGCGCGGCCGGCCAGGTAGGTCTGCCGGACGGCCAGCCCGGGCCCAACCACGACCAGGTCGGCGGTCATGCCCGGGGCAATCGCACCCACACCGGCCAGGCCCAGCTCGGACGCCGGCGTCGTCGCGCACATGTGCGCTGCATCGATCAGCGAAATACCAACCTGTTGGACCAGCATCCTGAAGGCCGCATCCATGGTGAGGATGCTGCCGGCGAGCGTGCCGTCGGCCAGTTCGGCGGTGTGCCCGGTCACAATGATTTCCTGATCGCCCAACCGCGTCCGCGAGCCGGTGGGCAACCCGGATCCGGCGGTGCCATCGGTGATCGCCATCATGCGCCGCGCGCCCTTCATGCGAATCGCCAGCGCCACAAGCGCTGGATGCACATGACATCCATCGCAGATGATCTCCGCCGCGACCGCCTCGGACTCAAGCACGGCTCCGACGACACCAGGCGAGCGCGACGTGAGTGACGTCATCCGGTTGAACAGGTGCGTCGCGTGACGCACGCCGGCCGCAAAGGCGGCGCGCGCTTCATCGTAGGTGGCGCCGGTATGTCCGAGCGACACGCGATGACCAGCGTCCACAAAGCGGCGAACCAGGTCCAGGCCGCCAGGCAGTTCCGGCGCGAGCGTGATGATGCCGGTGGCCGCGCCATGACGCGCGATCACGGCGAGGATGTCGGCCGCACTGAAGCGGTCGGCGGCGCCCTCACCGGTAGGCGGGACTGAAGTCCCGCCTCTACCTGACAGATTCGCGGCCGTCGGCGGAAGGCGCAAGCATCGCAGCGGTTGCGCACCGCTCCACGCCGGATTGATGAAGTTGCTTTCGAGGTGCGCCGGCAGCACACGCGCTGATCGTGGTGCGGGCGACGACCGCGCGGCCGTCACGTTGGCGAGCAGGTCAGCCAGGGTCGATGGATCGCAAGCCACCGCAGTTGGACAAAAGCCAGTGACCCCAAACTTCGGCAGGCGGCTCGCGACCTCGGCCACGGCGCTGCCGCCGTCGAGCACGTCAATGCCTTCGACCCCATGAACGTGAACGTCAATGAAGCCGGGAACGATGACGTGACCGGAGCAGTCGATGCGAGTGGCGCCGGATGGGCCGTCGATCAGGCGCGTCTCGATCGATTCGATGCGGCCGTCGCTGACGACCAGCGTGCCTCGCTGCACCAGGCGATCCGGCAGCACCAGATCGGCGCCGGCCAGGACCATCATGCGGATGGACGCGCCGCGGCACGGGCCGCGCCGATCGCCACGGCGTCGGCACCGAGTGTCGACAACACGATGCGGATGTGCTCGGCCTGGGCGGGTCGCAGCCGGCGGCTGCACTCCACGCGAATCGCGTCGAGCATCAGGTCGCCGGACGAGGCGAGGGTGCCGCCCAGCACGATGATTTCGGGATCCAGCATGGTCGCCAGGTTGGCCACCGCCATGCCGACGTACTTCGCGGTGTCGCGAACCACCGAGATGCACACGCCATCTCCCACGCGCGCCCCCTGGAACACATCGTCAGCGGTAATGCGCGTGAGGTCGCCGCCGACGCGGTCGGCGACCGCCGATCGGTCACCCGACTTGATGCGCCACACCAGCCGGCGCACGATGCCGGCGGCGGCGACTTCGGCTTCGAAACCGCCGTAGCGACGATAGTCCTCGCGCTCAACCGGGTTCAACGCCAGCCAGCCAATCGAACCGGCGAGACCGCGCGCACCCGACCACGGTGCGCCGTTGATCAGCACACCGGCCGTGACGTGACTGCCGATGGCGCACGTGATGACCTGCTGGCAACCACGCGCGGCGCCACACCACTGCTCGGCGATCGCGGCCGCCGTGCCCGCAGCGATGGCCGTGGCGGCACGGGCACCCGGGGCCGCGGCCGACAACGCCGCGACGATCTCGGCGGGGATCGGATCCCCCGCTTGCGGCAACGCTACGGAGAGGGCCGAGACCTCGCCACCGGCGCCGGCAATGGCCTTTCGCGCGGTGTCGCGAATGGCATCGGCGATGTTGACTGGGGCCGGCGGCAGCTGTTCGCGCGCCAGCACTTGCCCGCCGTCATTGACGACGACGGCGCGTGCGCCCAAATCCGAGAAATCGACGCCTAGCGTCAGTTCAGGCATGGTCAGGTTGCCAATCAGGGTATGCGTGCAGTTTACGGCCATCCAGCGGTAACGGCGCGCTCGAGAACAACTCCTCGTCGAGGCGCGTCAGCAACGAGACCAGCCCACGCTCATCGGGTGCGGCCATGACCAGCACGCCGCTGCCTTCGGCCGGTGGAAACTGCCGGTCGTCCAGGTAATCGCGATCGAGAGTCACCAGCGTGCGACGCAACTGACGCGCCAGTTTATAGTGCTCGGCGTCGCGCGCTCGGCGCAAGTCGGGATGATCCATCACGAACAGGACGTCCCATCGCAACTGCTCGCGCATGAAGCGCACGAGGCCCGACGGCACATTGGCGTCGGCGTAGACGCGCGGGCGATCCGCAACTGCCTCGGCGACCGGTCCCAGCTCCGACCAGAGGGTAGCCATGGGCCAGGCGTCAGGCGTGGCTCTTGCCGCGTTTCTTGATCTGCTTGCGCGCTTCGCGCTCCAGGTCGTCCACCAGCGTCTGCCGCTGCGCGAGCAGGTCCTTGCGCTTGCGGCGGCCGTTCTTGTGGCCGACGGCGTACTCGCAGAACAGCGGAAAGGCGATCGTCGAGTCGGCGTAGACCACCGCGGTATCGGGCAGCACGCTCGGATTGATCTTGCCCCAGCTCACGGCTTCGGCCGGCGTGGCGCCCGACAGTCCGCCCCACACCACCGAGTCGGTGGTGATCTGGATGAAATAGTCGTTGCCGCCCTTGAGAATGCCGTAAACCTCCCACAGGGTGGGCTGGCCTTGCAGGTAGAAGTTCTTCGGCGACCCGCCGCCCAGGATCACGCAGCCGTTCTTCTCGGCGGCGCGGATAATCGCGCACACCTCGTTGACGTCCTGGTTGGGATCGATCTGCAGCGTGCTACGGTTGATCAACTCGTGGTACGCCACGTTCATGCCGATCGAGCTGTCGCCCGGCGACGAGGTGTAAATCGGGACGCCGAATTTCGCGGCCGAGGCGACCACCGAATACTTGGCGCAGCCCGGCCGCACCTTCAGCAGGTGCCGGCCCAGCGCCTCGTGCAGTTCGGCCGACGAGATCGGACCCTCGAGGCCACTCGACACCAGGAAGTCGCGGATGAAGCTGTCGGTATCGAGCAACACCTGCGCCGGGAACAGCACGTCGTAGATGCGGATGACGCCCTCCTTGTAGAGCACGCGGTCGTCCACGAACGGCGAGCCGCGGCGCAGCGTGAAATTCAGGGCGTAGTGCAAGTCGTGATAGAGGTTGGCGCCGGTGCTGATGATGAAGTCGATCAGGCCGCGCTCCATCAACTCGATCACGCAGCCGCCGAGGCCGGCCGGCGTCATGGCCCCGGCCATGGTCAGGGCGATGGTCGTGTTGTTCTGCTTGGCGAGCATCTTGTCGCCGTAGATCCGGCAGGCCTCGCCCAGCCGCGCCGCGTTGAAGGCCTGAAAACCTTCATCGATCAGGGTGCGGATGGCCGCACTTCCCTTCGGACGGTAGTAACGAATTGGCTTGCCCTTGAGAAACGACTTGGGGCCTTTCGGCGCGCCTGGGGAACGGTACGGCATTGCTTCTAGACTATTCCAGAATTTGCCGCTTCAGCGTCTGGTTTCGGGGCAGACAGACGGGCTTTGGGGTAGCATCTGGACTGTGAATGAGGGCGCGTGGGTCCCCGTGGCGGGCGTGCTGGCCGCCGGCATCGTGGCGGCCGTCCTGTTCTTCTGGTGGAAGGGCCGGCCGTTCGCGGACGGCGACGTGTTCCGGGCCAGCCGCCTGTCGAGCGGCAACCGTTTCTTCCCGACTCAGGTCCTGGTCTCGCCGACGGCAGTGGTCCACTACACCCCGGAACTGGTCGGTCGCAAAGAACATTCGATCCATATGGCGCATGTCGCGTCAGTCAGCATTGACACCAACCTGTTCTTCTCCAACGTCGTCATCGAGACGACCGGCGGCACCGCGCCGGTGGCGTGCCATGGACACCGCAAGGCTGACGCGATCCGCATGAAGCAACTGATCGAGCAATACCAGACGCAGTACTACCGCACCGCCAGTACGCCACCCGTCGCCGAGGTGTCACGTGGATGACCTGACCTTCGCCGCGCGCCGGCACAGCGCCGGCAGCGGCGCCCACCGCGCCGACCCGCCCGACATGGAAACGCGCTTCAAGACCCTGGTGCAGTCGCCCTTGCGCGCCGGGATCCTGCGCTTCATGTCGGCTCGCCCCGAGGAGTCGTTCGACAACGAAGCGATCATGCAGACCTTCGGTCGCATGCGGCAGGACGTCGACAACTGCATCCGCGAACTGGTCGAGTTCGGCGTCGTCCGCAAGAACCCGGGCGAGACCGCGACCTACGGCGCCATGCGGCCCGAGGCCGAGCCGGTCGCCAAGCTCCTCGACGTGTTTCTCGAGGGCCGCGCCTACCTCGGCATCGAGGAGGCCTCGCCGTCGGTGCAGCGCTTCCGCGAGATGATCGGCCGCGACGAGAAGATGCTGGCCATCTTCGAGTGGATTCGCACCGCCGCCAAGTCCGATATCTCGGTGCTGATCCTGGGGCCGACCGGCTCGGGCAAGGAAGTCGTCGCGCGCATGATTCACGAGCTGTCGCGCCGCGGGCCTGAGAACTTCCAGGCCGTGAACTGCGCGGCGCTGCCCGACAGCCTGTTCGAATCGGAAATCTTCGGCTACGAGAAGGGCGCCTTCACCGGCGCGCACGACCGCAAGCCCGGCCGCCTCGAGCTGGCCAACGGCGGCACCTTGTTCTTCGACGAGGTCGGCGACATGTCGCTGATGGCGCAGGCCAAGCTGCTGCGTGTGCTCGAAGAACGCCGGTTCGAGCGCTTGGGCGGCAACAAGTCGATCCACGTCGACTTCCGGCTGATCTCGGCGACCAACCGCCCGCTCGACATGTTCGTACGCGAAAGCCGGTTCCGCGAGGACCTCTACTACCGCATCAACGCGTTTGCGATCCGGCTGCCCTCGCTGCGCGAACGCGCGGTGGATATTCCGGTGCTGGCGAATCGCTTCCTGGCTCGCTACTGCGCAGCCAACGGCTTGCCGCTCGACGCAAAGCAATTTTCCTCGGAAGCCCAGGACCTGATGGCCTCGTACCATTGGCCCGGCAACATCCGCGAGCTCGAAAGCACCGTCTCGCGAGCCGCGCTCTCGGCGCCCGGCCGGTCCATTCGTGCGGCCGACATTGAATTCCTGCACGGCCACGCCATGCCGCGCCCCGAGGAGACGCCCAATCGGCTGCCGTCCCTGCGCGACTCCGAGCGAGCCCACATCATCCGGGTGCTCGAAGCGACGGAGTGGAACAAACTCGAGGCCGCCAAGGTGCTCGACATCAGCCGGGGCACGCTCTACCGCAAGATCGAGGAGTACGGCCTCGAACCCGCCGCCGGTTCTGGCCGTCGGCGTGGTCGAAGCTAATCACTTGCATCGTCCTATATTGTCCGTTAGTGTCTTATCTGAATACGGCAAGAAAGGCCAGTCTGCACGCCAAGAATTACCCATGAATTGAGAAAAACAACAACAAATTGCATACTAAATACGAATTGCCGAGCTTGGCGTGGGCATTCGCAGCGATTAGCTGTTGCCGTATGACTTTATGGTCATGTATGCTCATCGACGTTGTGACGACGTTACAAGCCCCCCAGCGCCCAACCAATTCGACTCAAGGCACGATCTGGCCCGCGGAAGCCACCCGCGCCAAGGCGGTCTGGGGCTCATAAGAAAATAAAGCGCACATGCGCTCCTTGCCCCTCCCAGCCCGCATTTACATCGGCGCCACCGTTGCCATCGGCGCCTTGCTGGTGGTGTCGCTCGGTCCGAAATCGACGTTCGCCAGTCCTTACCTCTTCACCGTCCTCCTCCTAGCCTCGGCCTTCACCTCAGCCTTCAAGGTCAGCCTGCCACTCGCCAAGAGTGGCTCGACGATGTCGGTATCGTACGCGGTCGACTTCGCGGCGCTGCTGCTGCTCGGCCCGAACGAAACGATGATCGTCGCGGTCATCAGCGCGTGGAGCCAGTGCACCTTCCGGATGAAGGTGAAAAACCCGGTCTACCGCACCCTGTTCAGCATGGCGTGCCTCGCCATCACCGTACAGGCCGCCGGCTTCGCCTACGGGGCGCTCGGCGGCGTCTCGGGCACCCTCGCCCACGACGTGCCCGGCCTCGCCAAGCCGCTCGTCGGCGCCGCGACGATGTACTTCGTGTTCAACACGTGCCTGATCGCGGTCGCTGTGGCGATGGCCACGAAGCAGCGGATCTGGACCGTCTGGAACCAGAATTTCCTATGGAGCGCGCCCAGCTACTTTGTCGGTGCGTTTGCGGCGGCCGTTGGCACCTGGGCCGTGATGACGGCGGGGATCTGGCTGGCGATGCTGGTCGCGCCGATCCTCTTCCTCACCTACCGCACCTACAAGGTCTACCTCGGCCGCATTGACGACGAACGCCGACACGTGGAGGAGATGGCCGACCTGCACCTGGCGACCATCGAAGCGCTGGCGCTCGCGATCGACGCCAAGGACCAGACCGCGCAGTCGCACATCCGGCGCGTGCAGGTCTACGCCACCGGTATCGCCCGCGGCCTCGGCATGTCCGACACCGAGGTCCAGGGCGTCAAGACCGCCGCGCTGCTTCACGACATCGGCAAGCTCGCCGTGCCCGAACACATCCTGTCGAAGCCGGGCCCGCTCACGCAGGAAGAGTTCCAGAAGATTCGCATCCACCCGCAAGTCGGCGCCGAGATCATCAGCGCCGTGCCCTTTCCGTATCCCGTCGCGCCGCTCATCCTCAGCCACCACGAACGCTGGGACGGCAAGGGCTATCCGCAAGGCCTCAAGGGCGAAGAGATTCCGCTCGGCGCACGGATCCTCTCGGTGGTCGACTACTTCGACGCGCTCACCTCTGATCGGCCGTACCACAAGGCCATGACCCACGTCGCCGCGCTCGCCCTGTTGCAGCAGGAAGCCGGCCGCGCCCTCGACCCGACCGTCGTCGCGATGTTCATCAAGATGGAAGCCGAGATGGCCGCCGCCGCCTTTACCATCGACACCGCCACGCCGCGCCGCCTGTCGCTCGAGCCGACCAACGAACGTGGCCGCCCAGCCGTCGGCTTCCAGCCCGAATCCGCCAAGAGCAGCACGGTGTTCGAGGACATTGCGCTCGCCCATCGCGAAATCTACGCCCTCTACGAGATCGCGCAGACCATGGGCACCAGCCTGGGCGTCGCCGACACCATGGCGCTGATCTCGTCGAAGCTGACCAACCTCGTGCCGTTCTCGTCGTGCGCGCTGTTCCTGTTCGACGAGGAAGTGGACACGCTCCGCTGCCGGTTCGCCACCGGCGCCGAGGCCGATGTCATCGGCACCATGTCGGTTCGCGCCGGCCAGGGCCTGACCGGCTGGGTGGCCCGCAACCGCCGGCCGCTGGTCAACGCGCGGCCGAGCGCCGAGTTCGAGGCCGCCGGCATCACCGGCGCCGCCACCACCTTGCAGTCGGCGCTGGTGGCGCCGCTGGTGTTCAGCGACCGCTTCATCGGCACGCTGGCCGTCTACTCGACCCAGGCCGACTTCTACACCGACGACCATCGCCGGCTGCTCGATCGCGTGAGCGAACAGGCCTCGGCCGTGATCCACAACTCGATCGTCTTCGAGCAGACGCAGGAGGATTCGCTGACCGACCCGCTGACCGGCCTGCCGAACACCCGCTTCATGTTCATGCACCTGACGCGCGAGCTCGCCCGCGCCGAGCGGTTGAAGGCCGAAGTCGCCCTGCTCGTGATGGACCTCGACAGCTTCAAGGAAATCAACGACAGCCACGGCCACCACATCGGCGACCGCGCGTTGCGTGAAGTCGCTACCGCGCTGCGATCCGGCATCCGCCCATACGATATTTGCATCCGCTACGCCGGCGACGAGTTCATCGTCGTGCTGTCCGGCTGCGGCGCGGAAGAAGCCGACCGCAAGCGTCTCGAACTGCAGCGGACCGTCGACGACCTGCTGTTCGAAGCGCGCCCCGGGCGCCGCCTGCCGCTCGCCATCAGCGTGGGCGCCGCCATCTATCCGCAGGACGGCGACACCTACGAAGCGCTGTTGGCCACGGCCGACAGCCGCATGTATCGTGACAAGTCACGCCGGAAGCAACGTGTGCAGGTACAGCCGGCGGCGACCGGAACTGATGGCCTGCCCGCGATCAACGTGCCCCTGCCGTCACCGGCTGCGGAAATTACTGAGATTGATATCCAACGAGCGGGCTTCGGAGTGCTCTGATCGGGGATCAGGGATTCAGGATCAGTAACGGTCCGTGAGGATGTTCGCGTCGTTCACGCCCATCTGCCGCAACAATTCGCGCGCCCCTTCCACAAGCTGCGGAGGCCCGCAAATCAGGCATTGAGCCTCGAGCGACGGCAGGGCCGATCGGAGTAAGTCTCCCTGGATGCGCCCTCGTCGGCCGTCCCACGACTCTGAGTCAGCGCGGGTCACCGTGAAGAACGCGGTCAGGCGCCCAGCCTGGACGACCGCGTCGAGTTCGGTGCGGTAGGCAAACTCTTCGGGCAATCGCGCGCTGTAGACAAGAGCGATGGCCGGCACCGACGGCCGCGACAACCGGTCCATCAACATCGATCGCAGAGGCGCGATTCCGGTGCCGCCCGCGACGAACAACAAGGGCTTGTGCTCTGCTGCCGCAGGCAGGGCAAAGGCGCCGAACGGACCGTCGAGATCGATGAGAGTTCCCGGCGCCGCAAGTTCAAGGTGGGGATCGAGAGCGCTACTGTCGTCGACTTGCGCTAGCAGTTGAAGGATGCCTGTTTTCGCGACCTCCCAAGGGGCAGAGGCGATGGAATAGGGCTTCCGAAGCGGAGAATCGTGCAAACCAACCATCACTGCCTGGCCCGCTACGAATGAGAACGGGCTGTCAGCGATGTTGAGATGAATGTGGCGAGTTCGTGGCGTGGCCTTGGCCACGTGACGAACAGGGACGGTGATGAGTGGCACAGTCGTGACTACGATCCCTGATCCCCTACATCCCGATGATGTGGTATCCGGCGTCGACCATGATCACTTCGCCGGTGATGCCGCGGCCAGCGTTGCTCAACAGGAATGCAGCGGTGTCGCCGACTTCTGACGTTTCGATCGCTCGGCGCAGGGGGGCTTTCTCGCGCACCACACCAAGGATCGACGAGAAGCCACCAATGCCGGCCGCCGCGAGCGTCTTGACCGGACCCGCCGAAATCGCGTTGACGCGAATGTTCTCCGGGCCCAGATCAGCGGCCAGGTAGCGGACCGACGATTCGAGCGCGGCCTTCGCCACGCCCATGACGTTGTAGTTCGGGAAGACGCGATCGGCGCCGAGGAACGTCAGCGTCAGCACGCTGCCGCCACCGCGCTTGGCCATCAGCGGCTGCGCCCCGCGCGCCAGCGCAATCAGCGAGTACGCGCTGATGTCGAGCGCCTGCTTGAAACCCTCTCGCGTCGTCTTCAAGAAGCCGCCGGTAATCTCTTCGCGCGCCGCGAACGCCGCGCCGTGCACCAGGAAATCCAGTCCGCCGTGATCCTGTTCGATCTGCTCGAACACCGCGGCAATCTGTTCGTCACTGGTGACGTCGCAGGGCAACACCGTCGCTGTCGGTTCGAGCGTGGCGGCCAACTCGCCGACATGTTCTTCGAAGCGGCCCTGGTACGTGAGAATGAGTTTCGCGCCCGCGCTAGCGGTGGCCTGCGCGATGGCCCAGGCAAGCGAACGGTGGTTCGCCACGCCGACGATCAATCCAACCTTGCCGGTAAAGTCTGCCATCAGCGATTCTTTTTCCCACCACGGCGGCGGCGTCCGCCGCCAGGCCCCTGTCCTTGTCCTTGTCCTTGTCCCTGGCCCTGGCCCTGGCCCTGGTTCTGGCCTTGTTGCCCCGGGCCGCTGCCGTGTTCGCGGAAGCGCATAGGCCCCAGGTTGTCCTGGCTGCCACCACCACCAGGCCGGCGTCGACCGCGGAACTTGCCGCCGCCACCGCTACCGGCATGACGCTGCGCGCCACCGTTGTTGCGGCCTCGGTTATTGAGCGATTGAATGGTGAATTCGGGAAGAGCGCGGGGTTCAGGCGTCTGGCCTTCGAGCTTGGGAAATGTCGCGCGGATCAGCGACCGTCGAAACCCGCCGTCCCGCTCCCGATCGTCGTCACTCACCGGCGGCGCATCGCCGTCAGCCGCTGCTGCCACGATCGGCACCGGCGTCTCGGCCGGCTTGCCGTGAACAGGCGGTGGGATGATCGCCGCAGCGGCGATCGGCACGTCATCAAGGGTTGGTAACGGGGAGGGCGGCGGAGATTGGGGACGCGGGGTCGCTCCCGGCAGGCCATCGAGCACTTGCGCAAACAGCGCGGGGGGCTGGGTCTTGCGGCGCGGTGCCGGGACCTTGGCCTCCTTGTATTCGTGCTCGGCCTCGCAACTGCCGCAGCGCGTGCGTTGGATGGTCTCGTCGACCATGGCCACGATGGCATGATCCGTAATGCGGCGCTCGCGCGGACAATAGTCGTCCGTCACGTCGCCGGGCCGATACCGGCGGTCTTGCATGCAACTCCCCCGAAAACCCGATCAGCTTCCCGCCAAGCCGTCTCGGTGTACTGGTCTTCTACTGCTTCGAACCGTTGGTCCATGGGCCGCGAATACGAAAGCGGCCGAGGGTCGTGTGAGTGCGGGAAGCGCCTGTTCGGTCGGTAGACCGCAGAGCGCAGGGCAACCGGAATATATCAGAGGCACGGGCCCCGGGCAAGCCACGCGCGCAGATCGCCCAGCGCAGCCGCCACGGCGTCCGGATGCGTCGACTGCGGAGTCTTGCGGGCGCGCACGGACGCCGCCGCCGTCACGCGCGCCGTCACGTCGTCACCAAACAGGCTGCTCGACTCGCGCCATTCCGGCAGCGACAGGGCCTCGAAGTCGCGGCCCTCGGCCAGCAGCTTGCGGACCATGGCGCCGACCACTTCATGTGACTGCCGGAACGGCATGCCGCGCGAGACCAGGTAGTCGGCCACGTCGGTGGCGAGCAGCAGGCCTGACGCCGCGCGCCCGGTACGCTCGGGATGGAGGCCAAGCTTGCCGATCACCGCGGCCGTCGCGTCGAGCGAGACCGCCAGCGTGTCTTCCGAATCGAACAGCGGCTCTTTGTCTTCCTGCAGGTCCTTGTTGTAGCCGGTCGGCAGGCCCTTCATCGTGATCAGGAATCCAGTGAGATGACCAATGGCGCGCCCAGCCTTGCCGCGCACCAGCTCGAGCGGATCAGGGTTCTTCTTCTGCGGCATCATGCTGCTACCGGTCGCGGACGAGTCGGCCAGTTCGAAGAATCCGAATTCCTCACCGGTCATCAGGATGAAGTCTTCAGCAATGCGCGACAAGTGGATCATCGACAGCGACACGGCATGCAGGAAGCTCACGGCGAAATCGCGATCCGACGAGGCGTCCATGCTGTTCGACACGACCCGGGCAAAACCCAGCCGCGCGGCGAGCGCGGTCGTGTCAACGGCGTAGCCGGTTCCCGCAATCGCGCCCGATCCCAGCGGCAGCGCGTTGGCTTCTTCGCGCGCGATTTCGAGCCGATGATGATCGCGGCGCAACGCCGCGGCGTGGCTCAACAGGAAGTGCGACACCAGCACCGGCATGGCGCGGCGCATGTGCGTGTAGGACGGCATCAGCGCATCGCCCGCCCGCTCAGCCTGGTCCGCAAACGCCGTAATCGTGGCGCGCAGCTTTTCCTGCAGCAGCGGAATCCGCCGGCGCAGGTACAGGCGCAGGTCGAGCGACACTTGCTCGTTGCGCGACCGGCCGGTGTGCAAGCGTCGGCCCGCATCGCCGACCCGTTCAACCAGCTGACGCTCGACGAAGCTGTGGACGTCTTCGTCGTCGCCGTTCACCCACGATGGATTTTTCCGGCCCTGCTCGAGAATGACCGACAGCGCCTCGGCAATGGCCTTTGAGTCGGCGGCATCCAGCACGCCCGCGTTGGTCAGCGCCTCCGCCCACGCCAGGCTGCCCGTCACGTCGTCTTCGAACAGGCGTCGATCGAACGGGAAGGAGACCCCGAAATCAAATGCCGCAGGATCAGGAGCCGAGTCGAAGCGGCCGGACCAAAGGTGTTGAGACATGGTTTCCAGTAGAGGCGGGTCTTCAGACCCGCCTTGGTTACGAGTTCAAAGTTCGGCCGACGATGCGGCTGGCGCCCTTGAATAGTTTCACACGAACGGTGCCGGTCACGCACTCCTGCGTGGACGACACGTAGGCGTCGAGGCCCTGCCGCAAGCGATCGAACCACTCGCCCCGGCCGAGCACGCCGGCGTAGGCAGTTCCGATTACCGGCGCGAACTGGTTCAGGCTCGCGGACGAAGACTGGCGCTCGAGTTCGCGGCGGGCATCATGCAGAACCGCCGCGGCGGGTGCCTCAGACAACACGCGCGACCGGGTGCCATCGGCGCGGTTCTTGACGCGGTCGAAGCGGCCAATGCCGTGCTCGCCGGCGATCGTCGCCAGGCTTTCAATCAGCTCTACCGGCGTCATGGTCACGCCGTTGATGCCGGTGGGCGTGCCGCGCTCGAATGACAATTCCACGACCGCGGGACTGGCCGGCGTCTGCGCCAGGTTGCGCGAGAACTTGAACGCCGAATCCGGCACCTCCCCGGACGCGTCATCGGCCGGCCGGCCGACCGTGCGACCCCACAGATTGTCGTCAACGCGATCGGCTCCCGCGACGGGCACCGCCATGCCTAATCGATCGGCGTATTCAGCAATCTGGGTGAGCGTCATGCCGTCGGCGCACGCCACCGCCTGCAAGCCAGACTCGAGCACGCGAACCGGCTGATGCATCCGCGCGCGGTCGCGTCCGGTCGAGGCGTGAGCGACCATAGTGGCACCCTCGATGCGCGCCACCTCGACCAGTTGCTTCGCGATCAGCGGACGCGAGAGCGCCGTCGCCAGCGGATAACGACCATCCGAAAGCGCGTCTGCTCGTAGCGAGGGCCAGACGTAATCGCGGACAAACTCGTCGCGGGCGTCGATGACGTGCGCCCTCACGGCACCAGCGGCAAGGGCGCGGTCGCGAATCACCATCAGGTCGGTGGATTGCCCCAGGCCGAGCGTGAGCGCGACCACGTCGGCCCCGTACTTGTTCGCCAACCAGGGAATGGCGACTGAGGACCGCAGCCCTCCCGAATAGGCCAACACAATCGGTGTCTTCAACTCGCGAGTTCCTTCAGTTTCTTCACCACGGCCAGGGCGTCCTTGGCATCACGAGCGATGATCAGAATCGTGTCGTCTCCGGCGAGCGTGCCGACGACCTCGGGTAACCGCGACCGGTCGATCGCCAGGCCAAGCAACTGCGCCTGGCCGGCACCCGTCCGCAGCACCACTAACTGTTGCACCGGTTCAATATTGATCAGGTATTCGGAGAGCGCCTTCCCCAGCGTGCCCAACGCCGTCGTCTGAGGGGTGTCCTCGATCGACGAGGGTTGATACGCGCCGTCAGCGGACCGCTTGAGCAGCCCCAGTTCCTTGATGTCGCGCGACAGGGTCGCCTGCGTGACCACAAAACCGCGCGCGGCGAGGTGCTGGCGAAGCTGCTCCTGGCTGCGCACGGCCTCGTGCTCGACGACGTCCAGGATGGCGGAGAGGCGCTGGGCTTTCATTGTTATGCGTCCGAATGAATGATTATACACAAGCAAGCATGAAATCCATGCAATTTCGTATTGACAGGGCTGAATACGCTATGTATAACTATTCTTCTGGCCGCATAAATTTACAGCGCGCCCACGGGAACAGAGGCAGGCGAGTTCGATGGCGACACAGGTGGTGAACGAAACGGAAGGGGACCAGCGGGGCCACCAAGCGCGCATTCGCGTCGCCGTGGCCGGAGCCACCGGCTTCGCGGGACAGGAACTGATCCGCCTGCTCGCCCGTCATCCCAACGTCACCATCACCGCTGCCACCGGTTCGCAAGCAACCAGCACCCCGCGCAGCCTGCCGGCGTTGAAGCGGATTTGGGACGGCACGGTTGTGCCCCTCGACCCCGCGGCGTTGGCTGGCGTGGCCGACGCCGTTTTCTTGGCGCTGCCAGAGGCCGCATCGGCCGAACTCGCGCCCGTGCTCTTGAGCGCCGGGTTGCGCGTGATCGACTTGTCGGGAGCTTTCCGGCTGCGGGACGCAGCGTCGCGCGCGCGTTGGTACCCGGCGACGAAGGCCCTGCCAACCGGGGTCGCCTACGGCTTGACCGAATTCGAGTTCGATGCCATTCGCACGGCGCGGCTGCTGTCGAACCCCGGCTGCTACCCGACCGCTTCGCTGCTGGGCCTCTTGCCGTTGCAGCGCGCGGGCTTATTGCTGCCCGGCGCCGACATCGTGATCGACGCGAAGTCCGGCATCTCGGGTGCGGGCAAGGCGCCCTCGGATCGCACGCATTTCTCCGAGAACCACGGCAGCGTGGCCGCCTATAACCCGTTCGGCCACCGCCACACGCCGGAAATGGAACAGGCGCTCGGCCGCAGCGTAACGTTTGTGCCGCACCTGGTGCCTCTCGACCGTGGCCTGCTGTCGAGCCTCTATGCGCGGCTCGTGCCGGGCACAACGGCCGCCGCCGTGACGGCGGCCTTCGAACGCGAATACGCCAACGCGCCGTTTGTCCGCCTGACCGGCGACGTGCTGCCAGAGATCAAGCACGTCGCGCACACCAATTTCTGCGACCTCGGCTGGAAGGTGGATGAAGCCACGGGTCGCGTGTTCGTGGTGAGCGTGATCGACAACCTGGTGAAGGGCGCCGCGGGACAGGCGATTCAGAACTTCAACGTGATGTTTGGCCTCGACCAGAAGGCAGGCCTGCTGTGAAGCGCTCGGTCGTCTTGAAGCTCGGCGGTGAATTGCTCGAGAGCGCCGATCGACTCGCGGCCATCGCCAAGGTGATCAGGCTGGCCGCCACACAGCGGCCGCTGATCGTGGTGCACGGCGGCGGCCGGGAGATCGATGCGTCGCTGGCGCAAGTCGGAATTCCGAAGCGGCAGGTCGATGGCCTCCGCGTCACCGATCCGGAAACCCTCGAGATTGTCGTCTCGGTGCTGGCCGGTTCGATCAACACCCGGTTCGTCGCGGCGATCAACGCGGCCGGTGGCCGCGCCGTGGGCCTGACCGGTGCCGATGCCGGCGTCGCGCCGGTGAAGAAGGCCGCGCCTCACAAGGCCACGAGTGGCGACACCGTCGACCTGGGCATGGTCGGCACACCGATGGCCAACGCGCCGGCGCCGGCGTTGCTGGCGTTGCTGTGCCAGGCCGGTTACGTCCCGGTGATTGCCTGCGTCAGCGCCTCGAAGGAAGGGCAGCTGTTCAACGTCAACGCCGACACGCTGGCCGGCAGCCTGGCGTCACGCCTCAAGGCCAAGCGCCTGGTGATCGCCGGCGCGACGGCGGGTGTGCTCGACAGGCGCGGCCAGACGATTCCGCGCCTGAACAAGACACACCTCACGAAGCTCGTGACCTCGGGCACCGCCAACGCAGGCATGGTTGCAAAACTGACCGCGTGCCAGGCCGCCCTCACGGGCGCCAGCAGCGTGGTGATCATCGACGGCCGCGACGCCAAGCGAATTGCGAAGGCGATCGCTTTACAGAAGACCGACGCCACTTCGAGGGTAGTGAAATAGCCGTGACAACGAACACCGACACCGTGACCGCGCTTGAAGCGCAACATGTGCTGCAGACCTACAAGCGGCAGCCGGTCGTATTCGTGCGCGGCGAAGGCACGCGCCTGTTCGATGCGGAGGGTCGCGCCTATCTTGATTTCATTTCGGGCATCGGCGTGGTGGTGCTCGGCCATGCGCACCCGGGCCTCGCCGCGGTGATCGCCGAACAGGCCAAGACGCTGGTGCACACCTCGAATCTCTATTACCACCCGCTGCAGGGCCAATTGGCGGCGCGCCTGTCGGCCCTGTCGGGATTGCAGCGCGCGTTCTTCTGCAACAGCGGCACCGAGGCAGTCGAAGCGTGCCTCAAGTTCGCGCGCCGCTTCTGGTATTCGCAGGGCGTCAAGAACCGCACCGCCTATGTCGCGCTCGAACACGGGTTCTCCGGACGGACCATGGGCGCGCTGTCGGTCACGGCCAACGCACACTATCGCGATCCGTTCGAACCGCTGATTCCCGGCGTCACGTTCGTCGCGCCAGATGACATCGCCGGCCTCGAGGCCGCGGTCACCAGGTCGACCGCCGCGATCATCGCTGAACCGATCCAGGGCGAAGGTGGTGTGCGGCCCCTGTCGCCGGAGTTCGCCGCGGCGATCGCGCGCGTGACCAAGACGACCGGCACGCTGCTGATCGCCGACGAAATACAGTGCGGCCTCGGCCGCACCGGCCACGCGTTTCACTACCAGTCGCTTGGCTGGACGCCGGACCTGGTGACCGTGGGCAAGGCCATTGGCTCGGGCATCCCGATCGGCGCGGCGCTCGTCGGTGAGCATGTCGCGAAGCAGATCTTCGCCGGCGACCACGGCACGACCTACGGTGGCAACCTGCTGTCGACGCGCGCCGCTCTCTATGTGCTGGAACAGCTCGCTGCGCTGAAGCCGCACATCGCCGAAGTGGGCACGCTGTTCGAGCAGCGGCTGTTGGATTTGCAGCGCAAGCACCCCGTCGTGACGGCGGTGCGCGGCGCCGGCCTCATGCGCGGACTGGAACTCGCAGTCGACGCGCAGCCGGTGGTCGAGGCGGCATTGAAGGCGGGGCTGCTGGTGAACCGGACGGCCGAGCGCGTGGTCCGGATGCTGCCGCCGCTGACCGTGTCGAAGGCAGAGATCGAAGAAGCCATCAGCGTTCTGGATGGTGCGTTGGCGTCAGTCAAGGTCGAAGGATCGACGGTTGAGGTGAGAGCGTGACGATGCGAGTAGTAGTGGACAACGGGCCGGGCAAGGGTCGCCGGCCATCGACAGCTACGTTATCCGCCAAGCGGCCGCGTCCCGCGAAGGCGGTCACGACCCTCCGCGCGGCGGTCGCCGCCGACGCGCCGGCCTTGCACGCCCTGATTGCCGCACACCTGGAAGAGGGGCGCTTGCTGCCGCGTACGCTCAGCGAGCTGGCCGACCACGCGCCTCGTTTCGTGGTCGCCATCCAGGGCGACAAGAGCGTCGCCCAGGGCGACAAGAGCGTCGCCCAGGGCGAGCAGGTCGCCGGCCAAGGCGACCGGATTGTCGGCTGCGCCGAGCTGGCGCCGCTCTCGAAGGGGGTCGCCGAAGTGCGGTCACTCGTGGTCAGCCACGACGCCCGCCAGTCGGGACTCGGTCATCGCATGGTCGAGGAACTCGGCCGCCGTGCCCGCCGCGAAGGGTTCGCGCGCCTCTGTGCGTTCGCGCACGACGCGCGGTTCTTCGTCCGGATGGGATTCTCGATCGTGCCGCACACCTGGGTGCCCGAGAAGATCGCGCACGATTGCCATTCGTGCCCGCTGTTCCGCAACTGCGGTCAGTACGCCATTGCCCTGGACCTGGAGCACGCACACGCACTGACCAGTACCGGCCAGAGCGCGGCCGTGGGGACTCGCCGTGGCTGAACTCTATCCGATCGAGGGTGGCATCACCGCCCCTGCCGGCTTTCGCGCCACGGGCCTTCACTGCGGCATCAAGACCAGCGGCAAACCCGACCTCTCGCTGGTCGTCAGCGATGCGCCCGCGCAGGCCGCCGGCGTGTTCACGTTGAACCTGGCCAAGGCGGCGCCGCTGCTCGTCTGCGAGGAACACCTCGCTGCCACCGGCGGACGCGCGCGCGCCATCATCACCAACAGCGGTTGCGCCAACGCGTGCACGGGGCCACAAGGCCTGGCCGATGCCCGCGAGATGGCCACGTTGACGGCTGCCGCGGTCGGCTGCGACGTGTCGCAGGTGCTGGTGCTTTCGACCGGCGTGATCGGCGTCAACCTGAAGATGGACAAGCTGAGAACCGGCATTCCGCAGGCGGTCGCCGCGCTCAGCGAGTCGGGCGGCGCAGCCGCCGCTCGCGGCATCATGACGACCGATCCGTTCCCGAAGGAATACGCTGTCGAAGTGCGCACCGACATCGGCTCGTTCCGCGTCGGCGGCATGGCCAAGGGCTCGGGCATGATCGAGCCGCGCATGGCCACCATGCTGGGCTACCTGACGACGGATGCGACGGTTGACCCGGTGATGCTGTCGAGAGCGCTATCGGATGCGTGCCGGTTCACCTTCAACGCGATCACCGTCGACGGTGAACCCTCGACCAACGACTGCGTGCTGGCCATGGCCAACGGCGCCAGTGGCGTCGAGATCACCGAGAATCTCTACGCTGACCTGTGCGAGGCCTTCCGGAGGGTCGCCCACGAACTCGCGCTGGGCGTCGTCCGCGGCGGCGAAGGCGCCACCAAGCTGATTGCCATCACGACCACCGGGGCGGCCACCGACGCCGACGCGTGGCTGGCGGCGCGAGCCATTGCTAACTCACCGCTGGTGAAGACCGCAGTCCACGGCGGCGACCCCAACTGGGGCCGGCTGATCGCGGCCGCCGGACGCTCCGGTGCCGCGTTTGTGCTGAGCGGTGCGCGCGTCCAAATCGGCACGCTGGTCCTCTTCGAAGACGGCCGCCCGTTCGACGAGCTCGCCCCCAAGGCGGCTGACTACCTGACCGGCAAGGACATCGCGATCGAGGTCAACCTCGGCACCGGCGGATCGCATACCGCCACCGTGTGGACGTGTGACCTGTCGGCGGAATACGTCAAGATCAACGCTGAGTACCGGACCTAACACTTGCAGAATTTTCTTTCCATTCTCGATCTCGACCCCGATCGCCTCGCCAACGTTCTCGCGCTGGCCGCGAAGCTGAAGCGCGAGCGCGTCAAGGGCATGAAGGCGCCGACCGCGGCCGCTCTCAATGGCAAGCACGTCGGGCTGTTGTTCGAAAAGCCCTCGCTCCGCACCCGCGTCACCTTCACGATTGGCGTGCGCGAACTCGGCGGGGACATCGTCGAGATTCCCGCCGACGTCATGCACGCGGATCGCGAGCCCATCCAGGACGTGGCGCGGAACCTGGAACGCTGGGTCGATGCCGTGGTGATTCGAACGTTCGCGCAGGAGCGGCTGTCGCAGATTGCCGAGATCACCCCGAAGTTGCACGTCATCAACGCGCTCAGCAACGAGGAGCATCCCTGCCAGGCGCTGGCCGACATGCAGACCCTGGCGGAACAGTGGAGTTCGTTCGACGGCCGGCGCATCGCGTTCGTCGGCGACGGCAACAACGTCTGCACGTCGCTCGTCCACGTCGCGATGATGCTGGGCATGGCCGTGAACGTGGCGACGCCGAAGGGCTACGAACTGCCGGACGAGGTCGTCGACCAGGCGGCCGCCGCCTCGCAGAAGGGCGCCGGCCTCACCGAGTACACCGACCCCAAGGCGGCGGTGCGGGATGTCGACGCGGTCTATACCGACGTGTGGACATCCATGGGGCAGGAGGTCGAGTACGCCGACCGCAAGAAGCTGTTCCAGCGCTACCAGGTGAACGAGACCCTGATGGCGCTGGCGAAGCCCGGCGCCCTGTTCATGCATTGCCTCCCGGCGCATCGCGGCGAGGAAGTCACGGACGAGGTGATTGAATCATCGATCTCGGTGGTGTTCGATCAGGCCGAGAACCGACTGCACGCGCAGAAGGCCTTGCTCGTGCAGATGCTCACGTAGCTATTGTTGCGTCGTCGCCTTCGGCTGCTCTTTCAGGTACTTGTCGTACCACGCCACGATGCGCTGCTCGAAGTCGATGCTTTCGGCGACGCTGTTGGGCGGGCGATGAGCGCCGTTGACGTAGCGAACCCACTCCACGTCTTTCCCGAGCCGGCGGAGCGCGTAATACAGCTCGCGCGACTGGTTCGCCGGCACGTTCGGATCCTGATCGCCGCTGATCGTCAGCAGCGGCGTCTTGACGCGATCGAGCCGGAAGATGGCCGAGTGCTCGATGTAACGCTCTGGGTATTCCCACAACGTGCCGCCAATCCGATCCTGGCTCTTCTCCGGGGCGTGGGTGTTGCGCACACCGAGGCGTTCGCTGTCGGTGTAGAAGCTCACCATGTTGACTTTGCCCGAGACGGTGATGGCCGCCTTGAACCGATCCGTCTCGGTCAGCAGCAGCACCGTGGCATAGCCACCGTAGCTGGTGCCGTGCACGCCCAGGCGGTCGGGATCGGCGACACCCATGTCGATCAGCCTGTTCGCCGCCGCCGTGACGCCCTTCGCCCACGACTCACCAGGACGGCCGACGACGAGGTTCACCGACGGGTGGAACACGGCGTAGCCCTGCCCCGCCAGCATCGCGGCCCGGCCGTTGAAGCCGTTGTCGAAAAACGTCTCGTAGATCTCGAACACGGTCGGATAGCGCTTGCCCTTCTCGTACCCGACCGGGTACCGCAACACGCCGTACAGCACCTTGCCGTCGGCGTCCCGGTACGGCACCAATTCTGACGCCGGCAGCGCCTTGGCCGCCACCCAGGGGTTGAGATCGGTCAGCGTGCGGACATTTTGAAACGACGCGTCGGCTGCAAACACTTCGGCCGGACGTGTGCCATCGGACTTCTGAAACACCACGGTGCTGCCATCGCGGGACAGGCGGAAGCCCTGGTAGACGCCACTGTCGCGCACCAGCGGCGTGAGGGCCTTCGTCTTCAGGTCCAGCCGCGACAAGCCGCGATCCCACCGGTCAGGTTCGCCATACTGCACGAGCAGCGCGTCACCGGCCGGCGTCCAATCCACGACCGTCAGCTTGGGGTTCTTGTCCTCGTTCTTGTCGTCCAGGGTGAGCACCTGTTCGCGGCTCCCGTCGGCGACGGCGGCCACGTACCAGCCCTTCTTGCTGGCCAGCAGCAGACGCGACCCGTCGCGGGAAAACGACGTCACTGAGAACGACTCCACCTCGTCTTCGGCGACAGACGTGGCAGCGGGCTCCGGTTTCGGCGTCAGCGACCGCGGCTTCGCGTCGTCGAGGCGCTGCACGAACACTTCGCCCTTGTCGGCATAGGCGAATGTTCGTCGATCGTCCGACCAGCGTGGCTGCGTGGTCTTCAAGGTCTTGGCGTCGAGCACAGTCCGCGCCGCACCGCCGCGCGTCATCGTCCGCACCGCATTGTCGGTACCGAAGATGACGTCGTAGCTGGTCTTCTCGGTACTGTCTTCGAGCCACGTGACGAAGGAACCGTCCCGCGAGAATTGGTAGTTGGTGATGGGCGCGGTCGCAAGCACGGCGACCTTCCCGCCGTTCACCGGATCAATCTGGGCAAGCGCGCGACGGCGGCTGGCACGATTCATGGCATCCCAGTCCAGGAACGGCGCCGACGTCTGCACCACCACCGGTCCGGAGACCAGCGTCTTGAACGACGCCTGGGCCGTCTTGTCGTCTGCGGGATCGCGAAGGGCCACCAACAGCTTGGTCCCGTCCGGCGTCCACGCCAGGTCCGAGTTCGCGGCAACTTCCGCGCCGGCGAACCTCGGCACCTCGGTCAGGCGCTTGCCACCAACTTCATACACCCACAACGACGTCACCGGTAGGCCGGCGGTGTCTTCCGCCGCGGTTAACAACGCCAGCCGCGAACTGTCGGGCGCGAACGCGGCCGCGCGGACATTCATCAACCCGGTGCCCACCCGGTCGGCGGTCCCGGTCGTGGTATCGACGACGCGCACCTCGACCAGCGAGGGCGCGAAGTACGTCGGGTCGCCGTAGCGACGATGATTGGTCTCGGCGTTGTCGTACAGCCGGCGCGTCGCCAAGGCGAGGCGCCGGCCATTGTCGCTGAGATCAAGAATCGTCGCCGTCGTGACCCTGAGCGTGTCCTCCGCGGAGACTGGGGTGCCCGACTGCGCCGATGGCGAAGCGAGCGTCAGCGCGACCAAGGCGAGCGTGGTTAATCTCTTCATGGCTACTCCTTCACCCGGCGGGCACGTATCAGGGCCTGGATCTCGTCGTTGCGCGCATTCTCGAAATAGAGCCGCTGGCGCCCATCCGCATCCTGCGAGATGACGGCGGGAATCGAGCTGGCGACCACGGTCCAGCCCGCGGGGAGCACGACCGAGTTCCGTGGGCGGCCGAATGCACGATCCCACACCAACTCATCTCCCTCGAGCAGGTAACGATTGGCGTCGGTGTAGGTCTCGGTGATCCGCAGCCGCGCCGACTGGCCCTGCTTGACGACGGGGAACGAGATCACGACGATTTGCGTCGTGTCGGTCACCGGCTCGCCGGCGTCGAGACCGCGCTTCTTCAGGTCGGCGCCACTGAGGGTTTCCACCTTCAGCACTTCCCCGGTATCGAGCAGCACGGCCGAAGGATTCGACACCGAACTACCGGCGCGAACGACGTTGAAGTAGTGCCCGACGCCCGGACGCGACTCCGTATAGTCGTGAAACAGGTTGAACGAGTGCGTGGTGGGATCGTTGGGGAAGTACACGATCTCGCGATCCTGGTGGGCGCGATCCGAGAGCCGGGCCTTTTGCGGGGCCATGGTCCCTTGCGTCGCCGGCCCGCGGGTGGTGGGCAGTGTCGGCGTAAAGGCGCCAAGCCCAGGCTTCGCGCGAATCACCAGGGGCGCCGCAGCCGCGCTGGTGTTCATGAACGTGATCATCACGCGGCCGTCGGCGGTCGCCATCACTTGCGACGGCACGTTGCAACTGATCAAGCGATAACCCGCGGGCAGGACGACCGCGTTGCGGCGAATGCCGAGCGAACGGTCGAAGACGATGGTGTCGCCGTCGCGGAAGTAACTCTTGGCGTCCTGGTAGGTCTTGTCGATCAGGACGCGGCCTTCGCCCCCCTTCGGCACCGGCCGCGCCAGGTAGACTTTGAGCCATTCGGTCTCGAGGTCAGCCGTCGGGTGTCCCTCGGCGCGCGCCTGCTTGCCGCTGACCACCTCCCACTTCAGCGGCTGCCCCGTCATCATGTCGACGACGCTCTCGTCGGTGGCGACACTGCCGCGGCGAAGGGCATTGAAGAAGAACGGCGCGCCCGCCGTGGTGGCGGTGACCTCGTACAGGATGCGGAACTGCGCGGTGTCGGGTCCAAGCAACTCATACCGCGTGTAGTCGTCTTCCTGGGTCTGGCGCTGCGGCGTCTGGGCCCACGCAAGTGGGACCGCCACCAACACCAACATCGCCGCCATCAAGTGTCGTCGCATGCGGCCAATCATACAACCTCCGCGTCAACGGAGGCTGGCCAGGACCCACTGCGCGATCCGCTCGTCCGGCATCAGCGCCTGCTCGGTCATGACATACGACAAGCCGTCGAGGCGCTTGCGAATCCCCTGCTCGATGCCACCAAATGACATCAGGTGCGGCACGATCAGCACCGTGCGACCGGCGGCCACTTGCAGCTCCACGCGATTGCGCAAGTCCTTGGTCGCTGCATCTCGCATCGCGGGACCGGCATCGTCGCGAACGGTCATGTAGTCCACCGACGCGAACGGGGCGGCGGCCTGAACCTGTTCCGCCAGCACCCTCATGTCGTCCAGCCAGCGCCGGTTGTCGTCGTCCGGCACCGGGCCGTGGGCGACGAGAATTACGGCTTCGCTCGACGGCGTCTTGCTAATCGAGCGGGCGCGGTCGGCGACGATCTGAGCAATCAGCGGGTGGCGATTGAAGGCTGGCGTCATGCGCACCGGCACGGCCCTCGTGATCGGCGACGCCGGATCCACGGTTGGCGCGTGGGCGGCATGGTCGCTCGCCGCCGGGGCCGGCGCGCCATGTGACGAGTGATTGATCTTGGCGAAGATCTTCAGGTCAGCGGGCGCCTCGGCACGCAGGCCAAGCAGGTACTCGGTGGACGTGACCACCGAGCTGTGCGACGACACAAACAGCGGCACCGCGACGATCGCAGTGACGCCGCGGGCCGTCAGGTTGTCAACGGCCGCCTGAATCGAAGCGCGCGACGCCATGCCGAACGCCACCTCGGTTGGTTGCGACTCGTTGACGGTCTTCGCGACCGCGTTGACGCGTTCGTTCCACTGCGCGGCGCCGCCATGCGCCAGCAGTAACACACCGGTCTTCTCTGGGCCCTGGGCTGTCAGGACCGTGGCGGTGGCCAGCATCAGCAGCAGGGCGCTCGCAGTTGTCGGGATCCTCATCGTGTCTCCTCGCCTCTCATTTCCTGATTCACTTTGCCCAGGACCAGCGCAGCCCGAAGCGCACAGTCCGGCCCACATCGAAAACGTCCTTACGCGGCTTTGAGACCTTCGACTGCCGGCTGGCGCCGCCGGCGAAGCCATGACCAGGAGCGGCGCCACGCGAGCGCGAGGCCGGTGTAGACGAGGACTACGCCACCTGCCGAGACGATGCCTGCCACCGTCTGGCCTGCCAGGCCGTAGAACTCTCCCGTGTGCGCGAAGCGCAGCCACGAACGGGCGCGGCGTCCCGGGCTCAAGTCTGAGAACGCATCGAGCTTGGCGATTTCACTCGTCGCGCGGTTGATTGTGAGGGTTTCGCGTTTCTGAGGCTGGCCGCCGTAGCCTTCGTCAACGGTGAGCGTCAGCGGCTTTTCCGCTGCCGACAGCCGAACCGTGATGGTGCGCCATTCCGGCACCTGTTGCTGGGCGCGCTGCCAGGCAGCGTCGAGTCCAGTGTCGGAGACGGGTTCCGGTTTCGCCGCCGGCCGGGACGGACCCGCCCCCTGGGCCGGCGGCTGCTCACCGGCCAGCCGAGACACTAGATTGCTCGCCCACGGATAGGAGATCGGCACCGCGCCAGCGACGACGATGGCCAGAGGCACGGCCGACCAGAACCCAATGACGTTGTGCCAATTGAAATCGCGGGCCTTGCCAGGTAACCCGCCGCGGAACCACAGCACGTTCTTGAACTGAAACCAGGTCCAGACGCGCGGCAACCACAGGTAGATGCCGCTGAGGACGATCAACAGGAATGCGAGGTTGGCGGCGCCGGTGGCGGCCCGTCCCGTCGCGCGGCTGGTACCCTCAAGCGCGAGATAGCGGTGCCACACCGTCATGGTGCGGAAGAAGTCGCGCAGACCGGTCGGCGGTTTGCCGATGAGGGCACCCGTGTAAGGATCGACCAGCAGGGACTTGTTGCCGTCGAAGGTGACCGTCGCCGGCGCGGCCGGGTTGGCGCGCAGGGTGACGCCGGTCGGTGCCGCCCCCGGCTGGGCCTCGGCCACTTTCGCCAGCAGCGTCTCTGGCGCAAGATGCCGGACGGCAGCGGGGGACGGCGCCGACCACGCGCGGCGGTCCGCCCACTCGAGCATTTGCTTTTCGTAGGTGAGGGCGACGCCGGTAATCGACATGATGAGGACGACCACCCCGGCGGCGACGCCGGCAATCAGGTGCAGCCAGAAAATGAGCGGACGAAACGTCTTCATGGGTTTAAACTTGAGACTTAGTCTCAAGTTCGGAACCAGCATATAGCCGACTAAAATGGTCGGTCAAGCACATAATGAGAATTGATCTCAATTCTGACCTCGGCGAGTCATTCGGGCCCTGGCCCATGGGCGACGACGCCGCCCTGATGGCGAGCATTTCCTCCGCCAATGTCGCGTGCGGCTTTCACGCCGGCGACCCCGGCACCATGCGCGCCACGCTCGCGCTCGCCAAGGCGAGTGGTGTGGCGGTCGGCGCCCATCCCGGCTTTCCGGACCTCGTCGGCTTTGGCCGGCGCGAGATGAAGGCCACCCCGCAGGAGGTGGAAGACTTCGTGGTGTATCAAGTGGCGGCGCTGGCCGGCATCGCGGCCACCCAGGGCATGCGGCTGCAACACGTCAAGGCGCACGGCGCCCTCTACAACCTGGCGTGCCGCGACCGCGCGCTCGCAAACGCGATCGCCCGCGCCGTGGCCGCCATCGACCCGCGCCTTATTTTGTTTGGCCTGCCGAACTCGGAGTTGATTAAAGCCGGCCAACAGGCCGGGTTGCCAGTTGCGGCTGAAGTATTTGCGGATCGCGCTTACGAAGCCGATGGCTCGCTAGCCTCACGCCAGAAGGCCGGGAGCGTGATTCACGATCAGGCGACGGTGGTCGCGCGCGCCATCACGATGGTGCGCGAGCGGCGCGTCGTCGCGATCGATGGGTCGGAGATCGCGCTTGAAGCCGACACCATCTGCTTGCATGGCGATACCGCCGGGGCCGCCGACCTGGCACGCGCGGTCCGCGCCGGGCTTGAAGCCGCCGGGATTCAGATCCGCCGCCTCGGACAAACCTCAAGGTTTATCCCCACGTTGAAAGGACAAATCTGAAGGTTTGTCCCCACGTTGAACTGCGCTATTCGTTCAACTGCGCTATTCGTAGCGCATGGCGTCGACCGGTTCGAGTGCCGCGGCCTTCATCGCGGGGTAGGTCCCGAAGGCCAGGCCGACGGCCACCGACACCACGAACCCCAACACGACGGCCGTTGCCGACACGTGAGTGCTCCAACCGGCGTAGACCGAGATGCCGGCCGAGACCACCGCGCCCATGGCGATGCCCACCAGTCCACCGCCCACCGTCATCAGCAACGTCTCGACCAGGAACTGCATGGTTACGTCACGGCGACGGGCGCCAGCGGTGCGGCGGACGCCGATCTCGCGGGTGCGTTCGACCACTGAGGTCAGCATGATGTTCATGATGCCGATGCCGCCAATCAGCAGCGCCAGCGCCGCGACGCTGCCGACCACCACGCTAAAGGTTCGCTGCGTGCGATAACGTTGCGCCAGCAGTTCGCGCGGCACGACGATGGTGAACTCGTCGGCGTCGCGGGTCTGGAGCAGCAGGCGTCGGAACACCTCGCCCAGTTCCTCGGAGCGTTGGCCCTCACCCACCTGGATCCACACTTCATCGACCGGCTGATTGGGCGCGACCGCAAAGGTGTGGCCGGTCAGCGTCGGTAGCGGGACGAAGGCCGCGCGATTGATCTGGTGCCACGCCATGCTGCGACCCGCTTGCGGGTCGGTCCCCTGCTCGCGCAGCACACCGACCACGCGGTAGTGATCGGCCGCGATGGTAATGGTCTCGCCAATCGGATCGCGAAAGCCAAACAGCGCGCGGGCCAGGCTCGGCCCAATCGTCGTCACGCGCGCGACCGAGGCTTCATCGCTAATTGAAATGAAGCGTCCACGCGCGACGGCCAGGCGGAGGATCCCCTGGAATGCCGGTCTGACCCCCAGGACCTGTCCCGTCAACGCCTGTGGCGCGTGACCAATCTTCAGATAGCGCGACACGACCGGCGACCCCAGCGTCGCAGTCGGCACCAGTGACACGGCCCGCCCGGCATCCGCGGCCGCGAGGCTTCGCTTCATGGTGCCTCGCGCGTTCAGGCCGCCCGTGCTTTGCGCGACGAGGTTGTCGAGACCCAGGGCATCCACCTGCGCCAGCGCCTCGCGCGCGGCGCCCTCGCTCACCGACATCATGGCAATCACCGCAGCCACGCCCAGCACGACGCCGGTCACACTCAACGCCGTGCGCAACCGGTAGCGGCCCAGGGCCTCGGTGGCAATCCGCAGGTACTCGGTGAGTTCAGCGAGGTTGAAGGGCATCGCCACGCACCGGGGTCTTGGCCGGCCTACCGGGCTCCGTCAGCCTGACGCGGTCACCTTCGCGCAGGCCGCTCGTCACCTCGGCAACGCGATCGTTTGACTGGCCGATCTTGACCTGCCGCGCCTCGGCTCCCGAGAAGGTCTCAAGATAGACCACCTGGTGGCCATCCTGGTTGAAGATGGCCGTGACAGGCACCAGTACGACGTCCTGGCGGCCGCCAACGATCACATCCGCGCGGATCGACATCTCGGGTCGCAGTTCGGCCGTGGTGGGATCGAGCGTGATGATCAGATCGAAACGCTTGTCGTCAAACGGGCGTGCCGCTGACGCACTGGCAAGCGCGCCCACGCGAGTGACTCTGCCGGTGAGCGTCAGGTCTGGGAACGCCTCGACGCGCACTATGGCTGTCTGGCCGGCGCTGACCCGGTGCACCTCTGCTTCGCTCACCGACGCTTCGACGAGCATCCGGTTGACTTCGGGGATCGTGACGATACCCTGGGTGGCAAACACGCGATCGCCAACCCGCAGCTTGCGCCGCGGATTCGCGGTCAGCAACTCTTCATAGACCACCATGCCGGGCCCGCGGGCGTGAATCGTGCACCCCTCGATCAGGCGCGACAGCGTGGTCACGCGCAGTGCCATCTCTTGCACGCGCGTCCGGGCGAGGCCGAGTTGCGACGCCTTCTGCGAGAGTTGCAGCGCGGCCCGCTTCTGTTCGCGCGGATGCGAGAGTTGCACCACCACGTCGGCCCGCCGCCGAGCGAAATTCAATTCATCTTCGGCCTGCTCGAGCTGGTCGCTGGTGCGCGCCAGTTCGTCGCGGGTGATGAACCCTTTATCGAGCAACGGCCGCAGGCTGGCGTATTCTTCGCGCAGCCGCTCCGCCTTTTTTTGCGCGCGTAGCAGCGTCGTGCGCGCTTCCTCGACGGTGAGCGCGCCTTCACCCTCGGTCACCGCCTTGACCTCGGCCCCGGCTTCGTCCCATTCGCCCTCGGCCACTTGCTGGTCCATCTGCGCCTGGCGCAGTTCCTGTCGAAGGCGCGCGAGTTCGACCTCCAGGTCGGTGGTGTCGAGCCTCACGAGGAGGTCCCCTTCGTTGACCTTGCTGCCCTCGGGCGCCAACTCGCGGATCTCGATGTCGCGGCCGGGAATGGGCGAGCGATAGGTAATGGACTGGATCGGCTTCAGCGTGCCGCTCGACGTGAGCGTGGCCGTGAGTTCGCCGCGGGTCACGGTCGTGGTCAACGCCGTGTCGGCGGGGCTGCGCCAGAACACCATGGCCAGCAATGCCGCCAACAGTACTGCGGTGATGGGCCACTTGACCGCCGGTCCCGCCCAACGCTTCGTGGTGGCGAGTTTCGTCACTGGTTCAGTTTGGCCGGTGGTGGCACGGCCGGCATCGAGTCGGCCAGATCGGTACGAGGATTGAAGACGCCAAGCAGCGCGCGCAGCCTCAGCTTCGCAACGGCCGAGTCCGCTAACGCCTGGATGCGGCGGCCTTCAGCGGCGAGCAGGCCGCTCTCGGCGGTCACGACATCCAGGTTGTTCGACAGGCCCGTCTGATACCGCATCTGGGCCACTTCGACTTCCCGCCGGCCGATCTCGACACTGGTTTCCGCGGAGATCACGCCACGCAGCAAGCGGTCCCGTTCCCGAAGTGCCTGCTTCACGTCATCGGCAATCTGTCGTTCGAGCGTCACGACGTCTCGGCGGCGGCGATCGCGATCGAGCAGCGCCGACTGATAGTCCACCTGCTGCGCGGTGCGATCGACGGGCGTGGCGATGGTGAAGAACGTGGCGAACTGATAGCCGTCGAGGGCAAAGCTGGTTCGGAAGGAATCGGCTGTTTCGCGGCGGGTCAGGGCCAGGTTGACATCCACCTGCGGCAGCAGTTGGTTCTTCGTGAATCGAATCTGGTTCTCCGCATCGTCGCGCGCCGCGACTCGGCTCCGCAGGTCGAGGCGATTGCCGAGGGCCAAGGTGGTGGCGTGGACCGTGTCGATGGGATCGGGATCAGGACGAGGAATGTCGACGCGGACCTCAAAGCGTTCGGACGTCGGCCGGCCCATCAAGAAGGTGAGACGGTCACGCGCGTCCTCGACGCCGGCTTGGGAGTCGAAGAACTGGACTTCGGCCTGCGCGACCAGTTGCTGTGCGCGCAAGACGTCGAGCTGAGACACCAGGCCGGCATCCAGTTTGGCCTCAGAGGCATCGCGCAGCCGGCGGGACCGATCGAGGCTCTGCCGTGCGACGTCAACGAACGCCTGCTGTGCCACAACCCGGTAATAGGCCGCCGCCACATCCACGGCGACCTGTTGCTCGGCCAGTGACTGCTGCCGGTTGGCGTCGGTGCGCCGCAATTCGGCGCTCGTCAACGATCGCCGGGCGACGCTCGAGCCAAAGCCTCGCAACAGCGGCTGCGTCACTGAGAGCGTGGTGTCAGCGTTGTAGAACAGCACATCGTCTTCTGACAGGCGGCTCTGACTTGGAATCTGGGACGAGGCGGTGCCGACCGATAACCGCAGGTCGGTGCCGGTCGTGAGTTTCTGCGACACGTCGACGCGATAGGTCTGGCTGCTGATGTCGGTGCGGCCGAAGGAGCCAAAGATATTGGGCGTCACCTTGGGCTTGAACGTGTTGCGCGCGAGGCGCAGTCCCAGGTCGGCCTGGGCGGTGGTGTCGGCCTGGTTGACGAGCCGCTCGTTCTGCCCCAACGCTTCGTTGACGGCCTGCTCGAGCGTCAGGACTTGGGTGGTCTGGGCGGCGGCCGGCGACGCCGCGAGCCATCCGCCCAGGGCCCAGGTGGCGACAATGTTCGCTCTTCTCATCAGCGAAGGGTAATCGGAAACCTGCCGGTCGCGCTCTCGCGAACGATGCCGCCGCGGCCGCCAGTCGTCTCGCTCCTCTCGTCGTACACCAAAGTGCCCGCGATCACGCCGTTCGACAACGAGCCCTGGAACGACACATTCGTCGTCGAAGTCACGGTCTGCGTGGCGTCAAAGTCGGCCGGTCCGGTCGTTGTCCGCGACTCGCGAAAGCTGAGGCTCGAAGGGCTGCCAGTCAGCGTGAAGGCCTGACGAAATGAACCCGTTGACGTCGGTCCGGCGCACGTTTGCGAGATCACGGCGTCGGTGCCGCTGAACTCGCCCTTGCCGCTGACCGCTGTCGCCGACTGCGAGTCGAGGGTGACCTGCATGGTCGCGGTCACGGTTCGCGTCACCACGCACGTCGCGACGCCAACGATGGTGCTGACGATCTGGCCGGTGAAGGGTCCGCTAAAGCTGCTGGGACCGGTGTCTTCCTTTTTCACCACCTGCGTGGCCACGAGTGCGCCACCGCCGACGGCGGCACCGACGATACCGATCGTCGTGGCCGACAATCCTCCGCCGCCCGCCGCGCCGCTCGCCCCGCTGGCCCCGCCGCCCGCGCCACCACCCGCGCCACTAGCCGTGCTGCTGCCGCCCGCCGCGCTGGCACTGGCCGCCGCCGCTTGCGCCGCGGTCAGCACGTTCGTCTGGGCAATCGTCGCCGTCACGACCTGACCTTGCACGGCGGCGGATACTTGGATCTGAAACGCACCAGCAACCGACGGCGTGAGTCCGCTCACCGCGGCCTGGCCGGCGGCGTTCGTGGCCACGGTCAGGGTCGAGGCGCCACCGAAGGTCGCGGCCTTGCCGCCCTCGATCGAGAAGGTCACCAGCACGCCAGGCACGGGCAGGTTGTTGCGATCCCGCACCTCGACCACCGGACGCACTGCGGTCTTCTGCTGGATGATGTTGACGGCGTCTTCGCCTTCGATGACGACAATCCGCAAGCCGGCGTTCTGCGCGGCGAGCGTGGTGGTGAAGGCCGCGAGGGCCAGCATCAGCAGGCGCGTGCTCACGGCCGGCACCCGCTGCGGGGCAGAATCCCGTCGATCTGCCCAACGTAATTCCTGGCGTTCTTCGATTCGTCCAAGTGCGGATTGATCTCGAGCATCTTGTGGTAACTCGCGCGCGCGTCGGCCAGGTAGCCGCACGACTGCCGTGAATTGTAGAGGTCGCGGTTGACGTTGCCGAGCAGGAAATAGGCGATGGGATCCTTTGGTGCGTGGCTGAGCGCGCGCTTGCAGTAGTCGCGAGCCTTCAGCGGATTGCCGACTTTCTGCTCGGCGAGGCACAGCCCGAGGAAGCCCGCGCTGCGCAGGCTGTCGTAGGCGCCCTGGCGATCGGCGTGCTTGCGCTCGCCGACCCCCAGTCCGATGAAATGGAACGCCAGCTTCGCGCCAAGCCCAGTCGAGAAATTCGTCAGGTCGAGGAAGGTCCGGTAGTTGGTGCGCGCGTCCGCGTACAGGCTGACCTGTACCGTTCGGTCAGTGCTCTCCGCGGCCATGTGCCGTAAGGCGTCGGCCTTCCAGAGATGGGCCTGGGCGTTGGACGGTTTGATCCTGATGGCCTTGTCGGCATTCTCCACGGCGCGACCCCACGCCGCCTTGTCCCAATAGGCGCGCGCCAGCATCGAATAGGCCTCGTCGTGCGCCGGTTCGAGGCGAAGGACCTCGGTCAGCTCTCTGATGGCGGCGTCGGGATCGCCCTTTTCGATCAAGACTGCGGCGCATTCGATGCGTGAATCGACGTGGCTCGGATCGATCGCAATCGCCTTGCGGAAGTACGCCACGGCCTCCTCGTGGTTCAGCAGTAACTGATTCAGCTGGCCCAGGTGATAGGCGGCGAGGCTGAACGACGGGTCGGTCTCGAGCGCCTTCTCGAACAAGCCGGCGGCCTTCTTCAAGTCCTGTTCGCTCTGGCGGCGTGCGACCGGCACCAGGTTCATCAGGCTCAGCGACGATCGCTGGGTGAACAGCAGTTTCTCGCCCTGCTCGTTCAGCGCCTGCGCGGGTTTCTTGATCTGGCGCACGTAGCGAATCCGCATCGTCACCGTGACTTCCTGCCCCGGCGCAATCATCACTTCCTGGCGGTCTGGCTCGTAGCCTTCGCGGGCCCCGCGGAACTCGTGGAGACCGCTCGGCAGGCTGGGCAGCACCAGGGGCTTGGCCTTGGAGATGCGGCCCACCAGCGCGCCGTCAACATACAGATCGACCTCGTCCATGTTCGTCTCGACCACGGCGGTGCCGAGCATGGACGGCGCCGTGACGCCTTCTGCCGAGCAGCCGTTGCCAACGCCAAGCAGCATGTCGGGTTCGTAGTCGCCACGGGCCGTTGGCGTCTGCGACAGCTGGCGATCGCGCGCGTAGCGGCGAACGTTGGAGCGGACGTATTCGATCAGCTCGTCAGCCGTGATGCGACCATCGCAGGGGTCGCTGTCGGCATAGCCACGAAAGGCCTGGACCAGGAAGTAGGTGAAGAATCCATAGCCGGTTGAGAGGTTGGGATCCTCGAAGCTCTGCTCGCGTTCGGTGGTCGCGGTGAGCGTCAGGAAGCTCGTCGGCAGCGCGCTGAACTGGCGCTCCATCGCTTCGTTGGTGGTCTCCGCATTGATCTTGCCCGAGTGGCAGGCGTCAGTGAGCAGGACCTTCCAGTTCGCGTTTACCTTGTTGGCAAGCACGTCGCCAAGCTTCGCCATCGGATAGGCGGTGGCGTCGAGGCGATTGGGATCGACGTCCCACGGAGCCAGATAGCCCTTGCCGTCCTGCACGAAGCCGTGACCGGCGAAATAGACGACCACGCGGTCGGCCGGCTGCGCGACCGACGGCAACCACTCTTCCAGCTCGCGACGCACATTCGCGAGCGTGGCGTCGGCGCCCTTGAGAAAATGGACGTTCTCTGCGGGGAACGCGCCGCCTTCGTGGTTGATCAGGACGCGATA
>Ga0163144_10002562_pt1 | contig 41808 bp, 30 predicted proteins | sample OliLak19BULKMAT1_FD_123175 | JGI IMG/M metagenome (GOLD analysis project Ga0163144, IMG submission 123175) | Freshwater microbial mat bacterial communities from Lake Vanda, McMurdo Dry Valleys, Antarctica - Oligotrophic Lake LV.19.BULKMAT1 | ecosystem: Environmental > Aquatic > Freshwater >...
CGCACGCGCCAGCCGCCGGACTTGACCTCTTCGCCGACGATGCTCATCTTGGCCCCGAGGGCGCGGAGCTGGTCGAGCTGGCGGCGGCCGATCTGGATCTTCATGGTCACGTGGCCGTCGTCGTAGTCGCGCGAGAGGACTTTGGCGCGCTTCTCGAGGGTGTCGATGGTGCGCGAGTCGGTGAGGTCCACAACGACCTTGAGATCCTCAACGCCGCCCTGCGCGCCCGAGCGGACAATGTCGATGAGTTCCTTCTGGCCGAGGCCGCCCTCGTCTTTGGCACAGAGCGCGATGCAGCCGGGCACCTTGCGCTGCCAGATGAGCAACTGGCGGTTGTCTTTGAGCTTGTCGGCCTTGTTGAGCAGCAGCAGGCGCGGCGGGGGTTCGTATTCAGGATTGTCGCTCACGCCACGCTTGCGCGAGCCGGTGTGCTCGGTCTTGCGGACTTCCTCGAAGAGTTCGTCAAGGGTTTTGCAGACGGTCGCATAGTGCATCTCGGCGGCGGGGTCAGAGACATCGAGCACGATCAAGAGGAGGTTGGCGTGGGTGGCCTCTTCGAGCGTGGCTTTGAACGAGGCCACAAGGTTGTGCGGCAGGTCGCGCACGAAGCCGACGGTGTCGGAGAGCATGACGCGCAGGCCGCCACCAACGTCCCACTCGCGGGTGCGGGTGACGAGCGTGGCGAAGAGGCGATCGTCGGCGTAGGCACCGCCCTTGGTGAGGGTGTTAAAGAGCGTGGACTTGCCGGCGTTGGTGTAGCCCACGATGCCAACGGTGAAGTGCGAGACGTTGCGCTCGGCCACGAGGCGCGACTTGCGTTCCTGGATCTCTTCAAGGCGACGGCGGAGGACAACCTTTTTGGCCTGGGCGAGGCGGCGGTCGATTTCGAGCTGTTGCTCGCCCGGGCCGCGGGTGCCGATGCCGCCGATGCCGCCGGAGCCGACGAGGCGCTCAAGATGGGACCACATGGCCTTGAGGCGCGGGTAGGTGTATTCGAGCTGGGCCATCTCAACCTGGAGCTGGGCCTCGACGGTGGTGGCGCGGCTGGCGAAGATGTCGAGGATGAGCTCGGAGCGGTCGATGACCTTGCGCTCGATGGCCTGCTCGATCTTGCCGATCTGGCGGGGAGACAGGTCGTGATCGAAGATGACGATGCTGGCCTTGAGCTCTTCGCAGAGGGCCTTGAGTTCGCGGAGCTTGCCGGTGCCGATATAGGTGCCGGGGTTGGGCTTATCGAGTTGCTGGTCAAGCGTGCCGACGACGAGGGCTCCGGCCTGCTCGGCGAGGGCGGCGAGTTCGCCGAAGGGGTCGCGCTGGTCAAAGTTGGATTCGGGCAGGCGAACGGCGGCCAGGACGGCGCGCTCGCTCTGGACTTTGATGGACGTACGTTCTTTGGGAGGTGGCATTCGTGCTGGGTGATTGTTGGCCAGCAACGGGGCCCTGGCTCAGGTTCGCTTGAGGTTTTCGCGGGAAATCATGAGTTCGAGGGTCTGGCAGACGATGTCGACATCGCGCTCAGAGAGGTTGTTGTGGAAGGGGAGGGCGATGGTGCGCTGGCTGATGGATTCGGCGATGGGGAAGTCGCCGGGGCCGAAGCCGAACTGCTGGCGGTAGAAGGGCTGGAGGTGGATGCAGGGGAAGTAGTCGCCGGCGCCGACTTCATGGCGACGCATGCCGGCGATGATACGGTCGCGGTCGTCGCGCGTGAAGGTGTTGGCGAGGCGAACGACGAAGACGAACCAGGAGGTGATGGTATCGGCGCAGGTGTTGGGGAGGATGATGTCGGCGCTGCCCATGAGCTTGCGCATGTACATGCCGGCGACGTTCTGGCGTTTTTGGATGATCTCGTCAAGCCGGCGCATCTGGGCGATGCCGAGGGCGGCGTGGATTTCGCTGAGGCGGTAGTTGTAACCGAGCCGTTCGTGGAGGAGCCATGAGCCGGTGCCGGGGCCGGCATCGGTCTGGACGGGCGGGCTGGAATGGTGACCGACGCCCGCGCCGCCCATGCCGACGGCGACTGGGGCCTTGGCGGTGCCGATGGGCGAACTGGGGAGCGGGCGGCCCTGGCTGCGGAGCGAACGGCACATGTCGGCGAGGCGCTTGTCGCTGGTGACGATCATGCCGCCTTCGCCGGTGGTGATTTGCTTGTTTGGATAAAACCCGAAGACGCCGATGCGGCCGAACGAACCGCACTGGCGGCCTTTGAGGGAACAGCCGAGGGCTTCGCAGCAGTCCTCGATCATGGGGATCTCATGGCGGCCGGCGATCTGGGCGTAGGCGTCCATGTATGACGGGTTGCCGAAGGTCTCGACGGCGATGATGGCCTTGGTGCGCGGAGTGATGGCCGCGGCGAGCCGCTCGGGGTCCATGTTCAAGGTCTTGGGGCAGATATCAACAAACTTGGGGGTGGCCCCGACATAGAGAATGGGATTGGCGCTGGCGATGAACGAGAACGGGGACGTGATGACTTCGTCACCGGGGCCGATGCCGAGGGCGAGCATGGCCATGTGGAGGCCGGCGGTGCCGGATGAGCAGGCGACGCCGTGGTCACAGCCGACGCGGGCGGAGACGGATTTTTCAAACTGCTCCTGAGCGGGCCCGATGGAGAGGCGGCCGGAGCGGAGGACGGTGGTGACGAGCTCGACTTCGAGGTCGGTGATGTCGGGCTTGCTGAGGGGGATTTCGTGGATGCTCATGACTCGTTCTCTGATCTCATTCGCTGGGCTTGGTCGTTGGAACCGGCTTTGGCGGGAAGCGCGGCCGCTCTATACCTTGGGGGGGGTAGCGGGGAAGGGGGGCGGGGTGAGGCTGGAGTGGCCGCGCACACCCTGGAGGCATGGTGTTTATCGGTCGGTGAGGGCTGGGGGTTGATAATGAGGGGGGAGGGAGGATTCAGCCGTTGGGCGGGGTCGCGGGAGCCGGCACGGGCGCGGCTTTGTCGGCCTCGGACTTGGGGGCTGGGGTCACGCGGACGTTGATGCGTTTTTCGGGGAGGTTGTACTTCGAGAATGTTGAGCGGATGTCGTCGGCGGTGAGGGATTCGTAGACGGTCGCGGTTTCGAGGATTTCGTCGAGGTTGCGGCCGCGGAAGTCGAGGTTTGACAACTGGCCGGACCAGAAGCCGGGCTCTTTCATCTGCTCATCGATGGTGTTGGCGCGCTGCTTGCGGGCCGTGTCCATCTCTTCGGCGGTGGGGCCGGACTTGGCGAACTCGTCGAAGATGTCATAGACGGCTTTGGAGAGTTCGGCGGCCTTGCCGGGCTTGGTCGGGGCGCGGGCCACGAACTGGCCGAAGCCGGGAAAGGTTTCGGAGGGGACGCTCTGGGCGCTGATTGAGTAGACGAGCTGCTTGTCTTCGCGGATGGCCTTGACCATGCGGCTGGTGATGATTTGTGCGGCCATGCTCATGACGCGGACGTCGCGGCGGTTGGCGGCATCGGCCCCGAAGATGCCAGCGACGACCTGGGCCTGGTCGGTCTGGGTGACGAGTTCGCGGTCGATCATGATGGGCTTGTCGGGCTTGGCGATGGTGCGCTTGTCTTTGAAGATGTCGGCGCTGATGCGTTCGCGCTTGGGGAGGGAGCCGACGTAGGTTGTCACCAAGGTCATGGCGCGGTCTTTGGGGATGTCGCCGACGATCGAGACTTCGATGGGCGAGGTGGTGATGATGTCCTCAAGCCACTTCTGGGCGGCCTCGATGGTGATGGCGTCGAGCTGCTGCTCAGTCGGGACGCGGGTGCGGACCTCGTCCTTGGGATAGAGGGCGTTGGTGAGCTCTTCGCCGAGCACTCCTGCGGCGGTGGTGAGCCGCATAGGCATGAACTGCTTGAGCATGTCGCGGCTGCGGTTGAAGGCGACTTCTTCGATCTTGGGCTCAGTAAGAAGGAGGTATGCCAACTGCATGCCGAGCTCGAGATCGGTTGGGCTGCCGGAGACGCTGAGGTTGACGGTGTCGAGCCCGCCGCCTCCACCGCCACCACCACGGCCGCCGCGGCCCCCACCGCCCCCACCGCCGCCGCCGCCGATTCCGCCGACGCGGACGTTCTTGCCCTCAAAGAGTTGGCGGAGTTGGGTGGAGGAAAGGTGTTTGGTTGCAGCGCTGCGGCCGGCGATGCCGGTCTGCGCGGCCTGCGTGATGCCGCGGTTGGCGGCGGTTTCGTTGATCTGGCCGCCGGCGAGAGAGATCGAGATGGAGACGTCGTCCTTTTGAATGTCCATGAAGCGGTAGTGGACGCGGGCGCCGTTGTCGAGCCAGAAGCTCTCGACGCCGGAGGCGGCGTGGGTGGTTTGGTCAACGACCTTGCCGGGGGCGGGGAGCTTCTCGATGAGCCGCTCGGCGCGGGCGAGGTCGGCTTCTTTTTCGGGCTTCACGTTGAGGGCTGCGGTGCCGACCTTGATGAGTTCTTCTTCGCTGGGGACGTCGGCCGTGGTGGGGAGCGTGGCGGTGAAGACGACGACGGAGGGGTCGTAGAGGGCGGCGAAGTGCTCGCTCACGTGCGGGGCGGTGATGGTGGGGAGGAGTTTGTTGAGCAGGTCGAGGCGCTGCTGGGCCGAGAGGATGGGCTCGTTCTGGGTGACGGCGTTGTTGTAGCGCGAGACGAGATTGGCGGATTTGAGCGAGGGCTCGGTTTTGATCGATTGCTCGGCCGAGGAGATGAGGCTGGTGCGGGCGTCGGCGAGTTCCTGATCGGAGAAGCCGTGGAGGCGGGCGCGCTGGAGCTCGGTGGCGGCTTGGGCGAGGACCTGTCGCCACTGGTCGGGCTTGCCGGAAGCGGAGACGCGGGTTTGCAGGACGGTCTGGGCGATGTCGCCCACGCCGAGGCTGCAGGTGTAGAACGCGGCCTTGCCGGCGGCGACGCGGTTCTGGGTGCGGCGGGCGAAGGCGAAGTCGGCGATGCGCTCGAGGAGTTCGGTGCGGTAGCCGGCCTCGGTGGTGGTGGGCGGGCGACCGGGAATGATGCGGGTGATGCCGATGTTGGCGACGGTGAGCTCGGAATCGGTGGCGATGAGGGCGCGAGTTTTATCAGTGGGTTTGACGCCGGGCTCCTGGCCCTTGGGCTTGTCAACCTTCTTGGCCTCGGCGAAGTTGGCCTTGATCGAGTCGATAACCTTGACGGGCTCGATATCGCCGACGACGATGACTGTGATGTTGGAGGGGACGTAATACTTGGAGTAGTAGTCTTCGAAGTCGGGCCGCTGGGCGCCCTTGATGGTTTCTTCGAGGCCGATGGTCATGCGTTTGGCGTAGAGGCTGCCGGCATACATGTTTTCGTGCATGTAGTCGCCGATGCGCTGACCGCTGCCGGAGCGGCTCATCTTCTCGTTGAGGATGATTTGACGCTCTTGGTCGATTTCCTTGGGGTCAAGGAGCATGCGGAAGGCGACATCGCTCATGAAGAGCATGGCCTTCTGGAGGTACTCGGGATCGGGCTTGCCGAGGTCGAGTTGATATGTCGTCTGCTCGAAGTTGGTGAAGGCGTTCTGGTGGCGGCCGAAGGTGAGGCCGAGGGACTCAAAGAAGGGGACGACCTGGCCGGGAGGGAAGTTTTGGGTGCCGTTGAAGGCGAGGTGTTCGAGGTAATGGGCGAGGCCGCGCTGGCGGTCGGTTTCGTTGAGTGAGCCGGAGCCGACGTGCATCCAGATGTTGATGTGGCCGGCGGGGAGTGCGTTCTGGCGGACGATGTACTTGAGGCCGTTGTCGAGCGTGCCGGTGACGAGGGACGGGTCCATGGGAAGGGGCTGATCGGCCCGGGCGGTGACGGCGAAGGAGGTTCCGCAGACGGCGGCGAGGATGAGCACGAGCGCAGCGCGGCGGAAAGACGAGAGAGAGGGCATGGGGAGCTCCACAGGATGGACGAGTAAGGCCGGATCGGTGTGCGGCTTTGGGGATGATACCCGATGGCGGGCGGAAGGATGCTGTGGGAAGCGGGCGGCGCAGGACGGGAAGCGCCGGTACGGGTAGAGCCGAAAAGGGCACGGGCTTGGGGCGTCATCGCGCGGCCAGCATGAGGTGCCGGGCACACCCGATCGGCAATCTCACCGGGCCGATAATCAAGTTTGAGGTTTGGCGGGGGTTCTCGTCGGGCAACGACCCGATACCATCTGCTCCTCTCGGGCACGCGCGAACGCGGGACCCACTGACTGGCTGTTTGCACCGGAACGAACACTCGACCATGAACTCGGTAGTGGCTGCATTTCGAGAAGCCTGCGCCGAGCATTCGCAGCGTGACGCGCTTGAGAGCACGGCGGAAACGCTTACGTACCAAGAGCTGGATGCGGTGACGGATCGGATCGCCGGTGGGCTGACGAAGGCGGGGGTCGGGCCGGGTCGGCATGTAGCGATCTTTGCGGGGCGGAGCCCGCAGTTTGTGATGGCGGCGCTGGGGGTGCTGAAGTGCGGGGCTGTGTATGTGCCGATCGATCCGGAGTATCCAGTCGAGCGGCAGCGGGCGATTTTGAAGGCGCTCACAAGGCCGATTGCGATCGGAGACAGATCGCTTGAGGGCGTGGGACCAGCGGGGTCAGTCGGGGTGCAAGTACTGGATATTGACCAGCTGAGGACTTCGACGGCGCCGGCCCCGACGGGCAGCGTCGGTGCTGAGGCGGCTGCGTATGTGATGTTCACGTCGGGATCGACGGGCGTTCCGAAGGGGTCGGTCATTGCCCATCGCGGGATTGTGCGGCTGGTGTGCGGGGCCGATTATGCGGAGTTTGGGCCTTCGCATCGGTGGGCACTGCTCTCATCGGTGGCGTTCGATGCTTCGACGCTTGAGATCTGGGGGCCACTGCTGAACGGTGGGACGTGCGTGGTGCTGGAGGATCGGCTTGCCTCGCTCGACCGCATTGCCGAGTTCTTCCGCGGCGGGCGTGTGAGCGACACGTGGATGACGGCGGCGCTGTTCAACTCGATGGTGGACTACCGCGTGGACGCGTTTGCCAAGATGAAGCAGGTGTTTTCGGGCGGGGAGACGGAATCGGCCCGGCACTTCAAAAGGTTCATTGAGTCGTGCCCGGGGGTGAGGCTGATTCACGGGTATGGGCCGACGGAGAACACGACGTTTAGTCTGTGCCACACGGTTCGGGCTGAGGATGTTTACGATGGCGGGCGGGTGCCGATCGGGCGGGCGATTCGCGGGACTTCAGTGCGGATTGTTGACGGCGAACGTTGCGAGGTTGCAGACGGGTCAGTGGGCGAGCTGCTGGTGGGCGGCGCGGGGGTGGGTCTGGGATACCTCGACCAGCCGGAACTGACGAGTGAACGGTTCGTGACGCTCGATGGCGAGGGATGCTGGTACCGAACGGGCGACCTGGTTCGGCGACGGGCGGACGGTTTGGTTGAGTTTCTGGGGCGGGTTGACCGGCAGGTCAAGGTTCGGGGATTCCGGATCGAACCCGAAGAGATCGAGAAGACGCTTACGGCGTGCCCCGGGGTGACGGCGGCGGTGGTGGAGGCGGTGGGTGAGGATGCGGAGACGAGGCATCTTGTAGCGCACTGCGCTACTGGGATCAGCCGTGCCGGGGAGATCAGCCTTGCTGGGGAGATCAATCGTGCCGGGGGCGGGGGTCGCGGCGGACCGGACGCGCAGGAGATTCGTGATTTCCTGGCCCAGCGGCTTGCGCCCCACATGTTGCCGACGGACATTCGCGTGTACGCCGAGTTGCCGCTGACGACGACGGGGAAGATCGATCGCAGGAAGCTGGGAGGCGCGGTCGGCGGCGCGCTTGAGCAGCCGCTGGGGCTTGAAGAGCAGGCGCTGGCGCAGATCTGGCAGAAGCTGCTGCCGGGAGTGCCGATCGGCCGGGAGACGGATTTCTTAGCGGCCGGAGGTCACTCGGTGCTGGTGCTCAAGATGGTGGCGGAGGTGCGGCGAGGAACGGGCATCGTGCTCTCACCGTCGGCGGTGTATCAGTCGCGAACCTTGAGCCGTGTGGCGGCGGCTGCGGCCGGTGTGCCGCGGGCGGAGGTGCCGGTTGGGCCTGGGACGTTGGCCCCCGCGACGGCTCCACAGGCGGAGGAGGGGACGGACGGCTCGCCGTGCGGGTCGATGCAGCGCAGTTTGTACTACGAGTGGCATCTCGACCCGGGCGGAAGCGCGTACCACGTTCACGCCGGGTTCGTGGCCGAACCGGGCTTTGACACCGAGTCGCTGAAGGCCAGATTCCTGATGGCGATGGCACGCCACGATGCGCTGCGGATGCGGTGCGTGATGACCGAGAAAGGCTTGCGGCAACGCCTGTGCGAGGTGCCGCCGCCGGAGTTGGTGGTGCGGGATGAGGGCGTGGCGGCGTGGGGCGGGCCGGGCGAGGCGTTCCCGGCGAGCGTTCTTGAGCGGATTCACGCACCGTTCGACATCGAGAGCGGACCGCCGGTGCGGTTGCACCTGTTTCGGCTGCGCGACGAGCGCTGGCTGGTTGTGGTGTCGCTGCACCACTCGACGGTTGACGAGTGGTCGCTCGATTTGCTGGTGAGCGAGCTTGAGGATCGGGCGGCGATGGAGGGCGGGCCGACGCCCGGGGCCTCGATTGTTCGCTACGTTGAGTGGGAGCGGGCGCACGTCAACATCGACGAGGCGCGGCGGCGCGGCGGCGAGATGGCGCGGTGCGTGGAGGCGGGGTATCCGCTGGTGGTGACCGGACGGGGGATGGCCGTGACGGCGGTGCGGCAGTTTCGCCCCGAGCTGGCGCTGCGGGTCCGGCAGTTTGCGAGGCGTGAGGGCGTGACGCAGTTTGTGGTGCTGCTGGCGGCGTACGGGTTGTTTTTACGGCGGCGCTATGGGCTCGATGAGCCGTGGGTGCTCACGCCGTTTGCCAACCGGAGTGATCCGTGTCTGGCTGAGATTATTGGTTGCTGCATTGATCTGCGCTTGTTGCGGGTGCGCTGCGGTGAACAGAGCACCTTTACGGACCTGGTGCGGAGGACCTCGGAAACGGTGTTTGCAGAGCACGACCTGGGACCGGTGCCGCTTGAGGAAGTCTCGGCGGGGTTCAGACAGGTGAGCAGCGCCGACTTTGCGGCCGCGATGCAGTTTGTCATGACGTACCGGGTTGATCCGCATCGCACGCGGACGCTGGGCGGAGTGGCGGCGCAGCCGATCCGCGTTCCGGCGGCGGGGTCTAAGTTTGGCCTGTTGATGCAGTTTGAACAGCAGGGCGAGACCTTAGCGTGCGTTGCGGAATCGGCGGTGGAAGCGCTGAGCGAACAGGAGCTGTCGAGATTGCTTGGCGAGTTTGAGACAATGCTTGGCGAAGCGCTGACAAGTCCAAGGGCGGCCGTTGGCGCTCTTCCAGCGACACGCGTAGCGGCTATGGCGATAGACGTTTCGCGTCCGGCCGAGGCAGTTCCAAGTCCGCAGCATGAGCTTGATGCGGCGTGCGCGGCGGCGTGGTGCCGGGTGCTGAAGCGTGAGCGCGCAGATGCGTCGGATGACTTCTTTCGATCGGGGGGGACTTCGCTGCTGGCGCTTCGGCTTACGGCGGAGGTTCGGCGCGACACGGGGGTGACGCCGGCGGTTGGGCTATTTGTTGCGCATCCGACGCTGGCGACTCTTTGCGCGCTGGTGCGGAGCGGGGGAGGCGAAGCGCCGCTGGTGAGCCGGTTTGGTGACCCGGCAAGCGACGCGGTGATTTTCGCCATTCCGGGACTGGGCAACTCGGCGGTGGTGTATCACAAGCTGTGGATGGAACTGCGGCACATGATGCCATCGCCGCCACTGGTGGTGGCGGCGGATTTTCATCGCGTGACGGATCTTGCTTTGGCCAAGGGCGGATTGCGGCCGGCGATCGATGAGTTGGTTGCGGCGTGCATTGAGATCGCGGGCAACCGTCCGGTGGGGTTGGCGGGGTATTCGCTTGGCGGGTTGCTCGTGCCGGAGATGGCACGGGCGCTCACGGCGCGGGGGCACGCGCCGGCCCATGTGTGGTTGCTCGACCCGTACGCGGCGAAGTTCGCCTGGCCGGAGCCGGCCCGACAGGCTCTTGACACGGCCTTGCGTTTTGCGCGCATGCCGTGGAGGCTTCCGATCCGTGTGCTTGAGCGTTTGAGGCGGCGTTCGGTGGGTGCGGGCGAGGGGGGAAAGCCGGAGGCGCAGGAAACGCACGGCAACAAGCAGAGCAATCGGCTGCTCCGCGATGCGTTCCGGGCTCACTCGTTTGTTGCCTATGACGGACCCGTCACGTTTATTCGGTCGAGCTATTCGACCGCTCACGCGGGTGCTGCGCTTGCTGACCGGTGGCATGGAATGAAGCCGTATCTTTCGGGACCGTGCCGGATGGTTGATCTCAAGATCGCGCATGTCGATTTTCTTCGATCGGGCACGGGTCAGGTGGCGGGCGTGATGGCTGAGGAACTGCGGGTGGCACGACAGACCCGATCGGGGCGGGTCGGAGGTGGGCCATGAAGACGGCGAGCAGCCACGGCGCACGAGGGCGGGCCGCGATACACGTTCACCTGTGGACCGATGCCGCGGCGCAGACGCGGCCGGAACAACCGATCCGTGCGGCGGCGCGGTATCGAGCGCTCGCCACGACTTTCGGGGCGCGTGCTGGCGGTGTGACCGTGGCCAGCGACATCACGGGACGGCCGCGACTGGTGGGCCCTGACGCGGGTGAGATCGACCTGAGCAGCTCGAGCACGGCGGGGTGTCTGGTTGTGGCGGTGTCGATGGGGCGGCGGATCGGGATCGATGTAGAACGGGTGCGGGCAGAGCATGTTGATGACGACCTGGCGCGGGAAGCGCTTTCGGCGGAGGAGTTTGTGGAGTTCAGAGGCGTGGCGGACCCGGTGGGCTTTTTTTATGAATGCTGGACCATGAAAGAGGCGGTGCTCAAGGCGAGCGGTGACGGGCTTGCGTGCCACCCGCGGCTGGTGCGCGTGATGACTGAAGCGCGGGATGATGGGTGGCGGAGCGTTGAGACGGCGGATCATCGTCGGTGGATGGTCAGACGCGTTGAGGGCGTGCGCGGCGCGGCCATGGCGATTGCGAGTGAAGAGGATTCGGCAAGCCCGGAGATCGTCTTGAAGTTCCATGCGAGTTCCTTCCCCCCGGCGGCGACGGGTGTGGTGGAATCGGATGTTCGCACTGAGTTGCCCACGCGGCCGAGCCGTTGACGCAATCGTGAGGGCTCCACACCTTCACTCTGCGGGGCGCAACGTACACTTGGCTATGGTGATTCAGCCGGTTCCGGAACCTCAACTTGTGCGGCTGTCTACGCCGGCGGGTGCTGCACACTCTCTGGCCGTGGCGCCGCATGCGGTGTTCAATGGGCGGTATGAGCGCGCCGAGGACAAGCACGGGTGGGTGCAGAAGATTTTTGATGAGACGGCGGGGGACTATGACCGGGTGGAGGGCTGGCTTTCGCTCGGAAGCGGGCGGTGGTATCGGAGGCAGGCACTGGCGCGGGCCGGAATACGAGCGGGGATGACGGTTGCGGATGTGGCGTGCGGCACGGGGCTGGTTTCGCGGGAGGCACTCGCACTCGTGGGCCCGACGGGTGTGGTGATAGGGCTTGACCCTTCTGAGGGCATGCTCGAGCGTGCGGCAGCGGCGCTGGGCGGGTTTGCCAACTTTATGGCGCGGCCGTCGCGGGCTGAGTCGCTTGAGCTTGACGACCAGAGCGTGGATGCGGTGACTTTCGGGTACGCGTTGCGGCACGTAGACGATATTGGGCTTGCGCTGAGTGAGTTTCGACGGGTTCTTCGACCCGGGGGCACGGTGTGTATGCTGGAGATCACCCAGCCGACTCACCGGGCGGGGAAGTTCCTGCTCAAGGCGTACATGCGGATTCTGGCGGGCGTCGTGTGCCGGTTTTCCAGGCTTTCGGCGCGAACTCCGGAGTTGTGGGACTATTACTGGGACACGATCGAGAAGTGCGTGCCGCCAGAGGCGGTGCTGGAATGCATGCGCCGGGCCGGCTTCACGGATGTGCGGCGAGGCGTGCAACTGGGAATATTCAGCGAGTACGTTGGAAGCGCACCGTGACGAGCGGGTGCGGCAGCTTCAAGGACGACTGCCGGCGGCGACGGTCAGGAGGCGGACGATATCGGAACGGTTTTTTGCGGCGGCGATGTCGAGGGCCGAACGACCGCGCCGGTCGCGGAACGTGACGCTTGCACCGGCGTCTTTGAGCGCACGAACGACTTCGAGATGTCCTTGGCGGGCGGCGAAATGCAGGGCCGTCCAGCCGTCGTCGCGCTGAGCGTCGAGCGGAGCCTTGGCCGCGATCATGGCCAAGACGACCTCAAGCTGGCCAGTATTGGACGCGAACATGAGCGCCGTTTGCAACTGGCGATCGCGGAGATCTTCATTGGCGGAGGCGGCGATGAGCGCTAGGGCGGCGGCAGGCTTGGCCTGGCGGCCGGCGAGCATGAGCGGCGTTCGGCGATCCTCGTCGATGGCGTTGATGTCGCCACCTTTGGAAAGGATGGCGGTGATGGCACGGTCATGGCCCGCGATGGCGGCAACGTGCAAGGGTGAATAGAAGTTGCGGCTCTCGCGGACGTTGGGTGGAGAGCTGCTGGCGAGGGCGGCGTTGATGTCGGCCTCACTCCCGGTTGAGGCTGCGACAAACCATGGGTTGACGGCGATGCTCACCACCTCATCAGCGACGCCGGGTGGGCGCCCCTGATTGCAACCGCCCATGGAGGCGAGCATGAAAAGGCCGAGCAAAACTGGAATGGCGGGGTGCGATGGCATGGTGCTGGACCTTGGTGTTGGGCTGAGCAAACCTGGGGGAACCGCTGAGAGTGTACCGCGGCCGACCGCCTGATGCGGTCTGACGCGAGATTGGATTGATACCATTGGTTCTTGACGGAGTTTTTTGCACAACCCGGCATTTGCTCGACGCCCGGCCCGGTGCGGTTTGTGGTTGTGGCCCCTGTCTACAACCACGGCGGCGCGGTGGGCGCGGTGCTTACGGCGCTCGGCAAGACGCATCTGCCGATTATCGTGGTCAACGACGGTTCGACCGACGCGACGCGGGATGTTCTGGCGGGGTGGCTCGCCGATGGGCCCGATGATGGGCGCCGGGATGTGTGCGAGCACAGAAAGAACCGCGGGAAGGCGTCGGCGCTGCGGACCGGGTTTGGCAGAGCGGCGGCGCGGGGCTTTACGCACGTGGTGACGATCGATACCGACGGGCAGCACGATCCGGCCGAGATTGAACGGCTGTGCGCCGCCGCGGCGGGTGCGCCGAGAAGCCTGGTGATCGGGGTGCGAGAACTGGGTGATGTGGCACCCCCCCTGGCAAGCCGGATCGGGCGCGCCGTTTCGAACCGGCTGGTGTGGTGGGAATGTGGGGTCCGAATCAGCGACAGCCAGTCGGGAATGCGGGTGTATCCGCTGGACGCCTTGGCAGAACTCGACGGGGGGGCGAGTCGGTACGGGTTTGAGACGCAGGTAATTAGCCGCGCGGGCTGGTCGGGCGTGGCGATTATTGAGGTTGCGATCCGCTGCATCTACGAGGTACCGGGCGGGCGGACGACGCATTTTCGCCTGGTGTTCGACACGGTTTTGGCGGTTCGAATGCACGCGGCGCTGCTGGCTCGAGCGCTGTTCTTCGTGGCGGCCGACAAGGCCGGGGGGGTCGGCGGCCCGATGGCGACGGGGTCGATTCCGGGTCGGCTGCTCCGCTGGATCAGCCCGGTGCGGCTGCTGAGGATGGCACGCGGTGAATCTGGCGGGCGCGAACGTTTGGCGGCATCGGTCGGGACGGGGCTGGCGATGGCGACGCTGCCGCTCTACGGGATCAAGACGCTGCTGTGCATGTGGCTTTCAGCCCGGTTTCGACTGCACCCGCTGGCGGTGATCAGCGTTTCGAGCCTGTCGACGCCGCCGATAGGTTTTCTCTTCATCGCGGCGTCGATCTTCGCGGGGCATGTGATGGTGCACGGTTCACGGCCGGGGCTGGAGCTTGACCGAGTTCGAACAAGCGGAGTGTGGGAGATGCTGGGCACACTCACCGTTGAATGGGTCGTCGGGAGTTTGGTCGTGGCGACCGTTCTTGGGCTCGTCGGATACGGCTTGGTGCGGGTGGCTTTGTCGCGGGTGCCTCAGCGGATGGATGACGTCTCTGCTGCGGAGGGAAACGGGGAGGCCGAGGTCAAACCGTTGCCGCAAGCGGCGCACGGACTGTGATGTGGATGTCGGCGGGGGCAGCACCTGATTCGCGATGGCGCAGGAACGCCGGTGGTTGCGGCGGCTCGGCGATCAGCAGAAAGGGGCGGCGGTGCGGGGCGAGGGCGACGTGTTGCTGCAGCCAGACGCAAAAGTCAAAGGCGCGGTGGCGCCAGCGCAGCGACCAGGGCACGCCGGGGAAGACCTGGCCGGCCAAAACGGAGATGATCGCGGCGGGCATCTGGAGCGGGCCACCGCCGTTCATGAAGAGCTCGCGGAATGAATGGCGATAGAAGTTCTTGATGAGGCGCCAGAAGGGCTTGGTGGTGCGGTCAATGAAGGCAATGTGATCGCGAGCCGCGGCGGGCTGGTCGAGCTCGCCGGCGAGCACCCTGGCAACGAGTTCGGCGACGTGCTTGCCGCTCATCATGGCGAGGGTTACGCCGGTGGAGAAGATCGGGTCGAGGAAGCACGCGGCATCGCCGACGAGAAAGTGGCCGGGGCCGGCGTAAGGGCGGCAGCGGTAGCTGAAATCGGAAAGGACGAGGTTTTCGTGCGGGCCGGTGGCGTCGCGCATGCGGTCGCGAACCATCGGGCACCGGGAGATCGCCCAGGCGAGCAGGTCCGTGGCGGGAACATTAAGCGTGCGAACGAAGCAGGGGCGGGTCACAAAGCCGACGCTGGTGGTCGTCTCGTTGATGGCGATGAGCCAGAACCAGCCTTCGTCGCACATGATGATGGTCGGGTGGCCGGACTCGTCGCCGGTCAAACGCTCGACGTTTAGAAAATGCTGGAAGTAGGCGACTTTCTGCAGTTGCGGATCATCAAACCCGCGCCGGGTCTTTAGCGCGCGGCCGATCAGCGTGCCCTGGCCGCTGGCATCAAGGAGCATGCGGCCGCTGACGGAGCCGGCATCGGTCTGCACCTGCACATCACCCTGGGCCAGACGGTCGATGGCGCGCACGGGGCAACCTTCACGGACTTCGGCGCCTGCTTCGCGGGCCAGATCGAGCAGCGCTTTATCAAAGACGGAGCGCTCGATGTTGAAGATCGGCTGGCCTTTGATGAGGGCATCCTTGAACGTGAACTTGCGGGTGGGTGGGCCGTCGCCGAAGCCAAACTCGGCTCCGTTTTTGCAAACGTGCGGCAGGCTCCAGATGCGGTCTTCGATGCCGAGATCGCGGAGCAAGAGAGAGGTTCGGGGGAGGATGGACTCGCCGATGTGAAAGCGGGGGTGGTGATCTTTCTCGAGGACGCACACCCTGAGCCCGCGTCGAGCGAGCACCATGGCGGCCGTTGCACCCGCCGGGCCTCCACCCGCGATCAGCACGTCATATTCGGGATTCATTGGGTTCACTCAGGCGGATTGGGGCGGGCGGTATGGGTCCAACCGCGACACATATTAGGGACGAGCTGGCCTGCCGGCGCTTAACTGCCTTCTGAGCGAGGCGCGCAGCGGGGCGCGAGAAGCGCGGCGGGCGGAACGAAGCGGACGCCGGTAACGGAGCCCTCCCAGTCGGAGCAGAGCGACGTGAAACTCTCCGCCACTCGCACTCCCACTCCGCCCCCCGCGCCCGCCCCCGGCCCCGGCCCGGCCCCGGCAGACTCGCCTGTCAGCAGCGCACGGGCAATGCCAACGAAGGGCGTGAGCGCGAAGGCCTCGCCGAAGACATCCGCCGCGGAAGGACTTTGGCTGGCCGATCGGCGGCGGTAGCGCAGGCCGGCGGCTTCGGCGCGGCCCAGCCATGTTCCGCTCGCAGACCCGATGACACGTTCGCAGGGGCCGAGCGTGGACATGACGCGCGAGACGGCTCTGGGCACGCCGGCCGAACCGAGGAACGCTGAGTTGGCAGCGCCGATCGCGGTCCAAGCGGCAGCGCCTCGGGCTGCTGCGGAGTGGGCTGATTCGACGACGAAGGCGACCGCTCCGTGCGAGGTGCGGAAACCGGCAACGCCTTTTTCGTCGCGCAGGTCGAGCGCTGAGTACACCGAATCGACGAGTGCGCTGGGTTCTTCCATCGCCACGACGAGCACGAGCTGCGCTGCGCCGGTTTGCACCCGAGCGGCGGCAAGGGCGAGCGCATCGAGACCGGCGGTTCGTGAGCCCATGATGACCTGACAGGCGCCGCGAATGTTGAACGCGGTGCTGAGGTGGGCGGCGGCGGCGTTGGGCACGCCCTCGGCGAAGAGCACCGGGTTGGCGGCGAGCGGGCCTTCGCGGACGATCTGGCTGTAATACTCGGCGCAGAAGCCAACGGACCCGTGCATTGATCCCACCATGCACGATGCGGAAGCGAGGCGCTCGGAATCGGCGGCAAGCTGGGCATCAGCGAGCGCGAGTTCGGCGGCGGCGAGGGCGAACTTCACCGATGGGCTCATTCGCCGCGCTCGGCGGGCGGTGGTAAACTGGGCGAGGGTGCTGTCGGAGATGGCGGCTGGAAGGGCGAGGCCGGGCTTCTGGCGCAGATGCGTTGAGAGCTGCTGCCAGCCGACGATACCGGGAAGAAGCACGCCCATGCCGGTGATGCACGGGGTCGTTTTCGGTTGAACGTCGATGGGGACGTTGGCTGATGCGGCGACGGGGCTGGTCAGCACGACACAGGTGTTGGCGCCTCCGAAGCCCAAGGAGGTATTGAGTGTTCGGCGAATATCGGCGGGGGCGGGCGCTCCTACTGAGACGTTGAGGCCGGGGTACTCGATATCCGCAAGAGCCACGTTGGCAGTCGTGGGCCGCATCTGGTCGCGGATGGCGAGGACGGAGAGGATCAGTTCAATCGCCCCTGCGCCGCCAAGGGTGTGGGCAAGGCGGCTCTTGTGCGCCACGACAGGCACGGCGTGCAGATGAGTGCCGAGCAGGCCAGCGAGGGCGGCAGACTCGCCGGCGTCATTGTCGGGCGTGCCGGTGGCATGGGCGGTGATGAGGCTGATGTCTGGCGCGGTCAATCCGGCGCGGGCCAGGGCGGTGCGCATGGCGCATAGGGCACCGGCACCCTGGGGATGCGGCTTGGTGAGGTGGTGGGCATCGGCTGATTCGCCCCAACCGGCGAGCCGGGCGAGGACGCGAGCGCCACGGGTGGCCGCGTCGCCAGCCCGCTCGAGAATGATGACGCCGTACCCCTCGCCGACTTTCATGCCTTGGCGACCGGTGCAGAACGGCCTGAGATCGGTTGGCGTGATGAGTCGCAGGGCCTGAAAGCCGGCCCAGGAATACTCGCTGATGGCGTCATAACCGCCGGCGACGACCATATCGGCCGCGCCGGATTCGAGAAGCGTGACGCCGAGCGTAATGGCTCCGAGGCTTGAGGAGCAGGCCGAGCAAGTTGTCGCGACCGAGCCCTCTATCCCCAGGCCCGCGATGGCGCGGGCGGCGGTGGCGCCGGCGAGGAACTCACGCAAATGTGAAATGTCCTGCGTGCGGAGATAGCGGCCGCCGGCACGCATGCCGTGCAGGGTGGTGCCGAAAATGGCGGCGGTGCGGCGCGGGCTTGGGCGCGGAGCGCGGGCGGAGTTCAGGCCTGCATCGCGGAGGGCATGCTCGACCGTCCAGCGGAGCATGCGGGCTTCGCGCGAAAGATCGGGCCGGTACTCGGCAGGTGGTTCGAGCGCTTGACCCCCCACGCTTTCGGCGGGCAAGGCGGACTCAACGGCCGGGAGCGGACCGATGCCCACATCACCTGCCAGGACGGCTCGCCACGTCGTTTCGGCATCGGCACCGAGCGAGGTGCACATGGCGATGCCGGTGATGACGACCGCCGGGAGGACGACTGGAGTGGGGACGACTGGAGGGGGCCCGCTTGAGGTTGCCGGGATGTCGCCAAGAGCCTCAGCCACCACGATCCTCCTCGAATGCGGCGTCGAGCACGAGCCACTGCTGGGGATAGTGGGCGACGACGGCTTCAATGGCGCGAGCGACGGCCAGGACGGCGTGATCGATCGGACCGCTTGCGATCGCGGGGCTCGATTCGCCCGGTTCAATCGGCGTTGCGAGGAAAATATCGTGCTTCCCATCGGCGCGACGGATGGCGAATACCGGAATAATCGGGCTTGAGGTGAGCCGAGCGAGGCGGACTGGCCCGGTGGGGATGCGGAGCGAACCGCCGAGGAAGGGGACAACGATCGACTGCTGGCCGGGAACGGCCCGGTCGCCCTGCATGACGACGACCTCGTTGCGCAGCAGCGCCTCGCGCAGGGCGATCCAAGTGCCGAAACCGTCGTCGATGGCGGCTTCGTGGACGGCGAGGGCCCGGCGGAGAGACGATCGCATGCGTTCAAAGGGCCCGGACTGGTCGCGTTTGAAAACCACGTGCACGGAGTTCTCTACCCGCCGGAGGGCGATGAGACCCGCTTCGAAAGAGCCGATGTGCGCCGTAACCAGAACTGCCCCGCGGCCGCGGCTGCGGGCGGCGCGATACTCGTGTTCACCGGCGACATTGCCGACAAGTCTTTGGGCAAGGTGCGAATCGTGCACCTGGCGGCTGACGAGGGCCATATCGGTGATGAACGAGTAGAAGTTCGCGAGGACGCTGCGCGTGAAGGCTCGCTGTGCAGCGGGGCTGAGCGGATGGCCGTAGATTCGGGAGGCGTTCAGGCGGGTGCTGCGACGGATGCCGGGAACGAGCCAGGCCACGAGTGGAACGATGAGCGGGCGGAGGAAGCGGGTGAGGCGCGGGGCCCAAGCCGCGAGAAGGAAGAAGGGACCGAGCGCTCTTGGCGTGGCCCCGGGGACGGGGACTTCAGCACCGGGGGCGGGTGCGGAACGCTGGGGCGAGTTGGCAGAACGGCGTTGCGGGGCGGGAGTGGCGAGGGCGGATGGCATGCGGGGCTTGCAGCGCGGGTTTTGCAACGACGGCGGCGAGCGGCTGGATCGTACCATAGACTGCTGCGTGGTGCCCGCCTTCTATAGCGTTTCGCGGCTGTTTGGCCGCTTCGTGATGTTCCAGTGCCTCCGCGAGGTGGTGCTGGATGCCGACCGCGCCGATCGTGAAGGCGGTTTCATCTTGGCGTGCACCCATCTCAGTCATCTCGAGCCGTTTGTTGTGGCGTCGGTGATTCGGCGACGGGTCCGCTGGATGGCCAGGGTTGAGTTCTTCGGACTTTGGTGGGCTGGGAGAGTGCTTCGGATGGGCGGGGCGTTTCCGGTGGACCGGTTTGGGAACTCGATGCCGGCGGTCAGACGGGCCGTTGCGCTGGCCCGCGCTGGTGAGATCGTGGGGATCTTCCCGGAGGGCGGCGTTGCGAACGGTGCGCGATCGGTTTTTCGCGGCGCGCCCTATAAACACGGTGCATGCACGGCCGCGGTTGCGACCAGACTGCCGATTGTGCCGGTGGTGGTGCTGGGCACGCATGATCTCAACCGGGTAGCGCCATGGCTCCCGTTCCGGCGCGGGCGGGTGTGGGTGGCGTTTGGCCGCGATGTGCTGCCGCCGGCACCGAGTGAATCACGGAGGGCGGATCGACTGGAAATGGCCGAGCGGCTGCAGGCTGAGTTTGTGCGGACGTACCAGGAGCTTCTCAACCGTGCGGGGCTGGCGGATGCCGAGGTTCCGTGAGGGCTCGTGGAGAGTTGGTCAAGCATGAGTGATACGTTCTACAAGTTTGTTCGCCTGGCTGGCAAGCTGACATTTTGGATGAGCGCTGCGCCGGTGGTGCTGGGGCGAGAGCATCTGCCAAAGGCGGGAGCGTGCATTCTCGCCTCAACGCATGAGAGCCCGTACGACGTGGCCCTGCTCATCGTGAACGCGCCAAGGCTGCTCGACTTTGTGAGCATTGTTGAGGTCTTCCGCAACCCGCTGGTCGGCTGGTTCTACGGATCGCTCAACGCATTTCCACTCGACCGCTCGAGGCCGGACAGCAAAACGGTTCGCAAACTCCTTGACCGCCTGAAGCGCGGGCGCGCCGTCTGCATGTTTCCCGAGGGGGGGCTGCGACCGGGCCCGCAGTCGGTGATCCACACGCGGCGGATTCGTCCTGGAATTGGCCGAATCGCGGCGCTCAGCGGAGCGTGCATCATCCCGTGCGTGATCATCAACTCCGGAGCCTACCGCCGCCCGCTGAACTGGCTCCCGGTGTTTCGCACGCGCTACGGCGTGATCTTCGGCGAGCCAATGCCGCCGGAAGCGGATGCCAGCGCGACCGAGGAGGCCCTTGTGAACCAACTCGTGCATCTGCACGCGACGCTGCAGCGGGCGCTCGGCGAGTCCGCGTCGAGAGCAGCCTCGTCAGCTCAGTGAATGAGCGAGGCGGGCGAGGTGACGGAATCACCGGCCGGGGCGCGAAGGATGAGTATCGGCATCAGCAACAGGAGCACCGCGCCAAACGCCGCGGTGATTCCGACCGAGGCGACCATGCCGAGCGAGGCAATCGCCGGGGTATGACTCATGGCCAGAGCAAGGAACGCCGTGAGCGTGGTGGCGGCGGCGAGAATGATGGCGTGCGTGGTCAATCGCAGGTGACGAACGAGTCCCGAGCGGGTCTGCCCGTGGGCTCTGGACGCGGCGACGAGGAACACGCCGGCATCGACGGCGATCCCGTCGAGGAGGGGAATGGCGACACTGTTGATCGGATTGAAGTTCTGACCGGTGGCCATCATGAAGAGCACGGTTGCGCCTGCTGCGAAGACGAGCGGCAGGAGCGCCAGCGCAACGTCAACGGGGCGCCGGAACACGATGAGCAACCAGACGAGAACCAGCCCGACAGAAATGAGGACTGACCGAATGAGGTCGGAGCGAACGGCCGCGTCGAGTTCTTCGGACACGGCGGCAAACCCGGCAACGGTGACGCCGGGGTGGTCCTTGAGAGCCAAGTTGAGCCCGCCCACCGCGGCGGCGCGGGCCAACCGGTCGGAAAGCGGTCGGTCGAACATCGCCAGGAGCACAGTGCGCGGGGTGGAGGATGCGAAGCTGCGCGGAAAAAAGCGTGCGGCAAGATCGGCATCAGCGAGGATGCCGGCGAGTGTCGGGGGGTCGCGGCTGAGGAGGAGCGATTCGAGAAAACGCCGGTAACCGGCAAACGCTGCGGGATCGAAGATGCTGGCTTCGAGGGCCGTGTCGAAGGCTTTCAGGGTGGCGGGGCCATCCACAGCGGCGAGGCGCGGCGTGCGGGAGGCCACATGCTGCGGATCCGGCACGAGCTGATGCAGGCCGGCAACCCGCAGCAAGCCGGGAACGCTCGATTGAGCAGCCTCGACGGCGCGGGCCGCGTCCCGGGATTTGACAAGCAGCTCTTCAAACGAGCGTGCCTCAATCTCGATGGGCACCATCTCTCCTCGGCCGGCAAACCGCTGCATAGCGAGGCGGGTCGCGTCGAGGGCGGGGTTGGGACGCGGGTGCAGAACCGACAGATCGGGTTCAATCTGGAGTGAGAAGCCACGAACGCCCGCCGAGACGACGGCCACGACCAACATAAATGAGCACAACGCGATGCAGCTCCGCGGCCAGCGGGCGACGGCATCGGCAACGCGGCCGATTCGATCGACTCCGGTGGCCGGGCGGGCGGAAGAATGACGGCCATCGACCGCGCCGAGCACGGCGGGAAGCAGAACGAAGATGGCTCCCAGCGCGCCGAGCAAGCCGGCGGTGCCGAGCGCGGCAAAGTCGCTCAGCATCTTGATCTGCGACGGCCACAGTGAAGCGAATCCGAAGATGCTGGTGAGGCAGTTGGTGGCGATCGGGATCGCCATCTGACGCGCCGTCTGCGAAGCGGCATCGACACACGAGAGCCCGCTGGCCCGCGCTCCCTCGTAGTGGGAAAGGAAGTGAATGCCGTAGTCTGTACCGAGTCCGGCGAGGAGGGCTGCGATCATGGCACCGAGCGGGGAGATATCGCGAAGGAAGAGACTGAGCACGCCGACGCCGACGATCATGCCCACTGACGCAACGCCGCCCACGAGGAGTGCCGCGGACCAACGGCGATAGAACACGGCGAACAAAACCACGAGGAGCCCGACCGAAATGACGGTCGCCCAGATCGCGTCGGAGCGGATCATGCTCGCAGCGGTTGAGGCGATTGCCGCCGGGCCGCCGACCTGCACGATGAGCTGGCCGGGATGCGCGAGCTCGACATGCTTTGCGACGATCTGCGAGAGTTTTCGTGCCACCTCGAGGTTTGAAGCGGGTTCAAAGCTCGAAACGCGGAGGAGGATGGCCCGGCCGTCAGCGGACAGCTCTCCGGCGGTGGGCGGCGGGGCGGCGGCGGACGGATCAGCGGCCGGCGGATCAATCGAGATGCCGGAAGCGGGTCCTGACGCCAGAAGCTCGAACAATCGGAGCGGATCGCGGAGAATCGCCTTGCCGAGCGCTCCGGCTGCGGGACCGCCGGCGACCATCATGGCCTCGTTGCGAACAATCTGATCTTTGATGGCGACGGGTTCAAGCTTGCGGAGCGCGGCGTCGAACTGTTCGTCGGTGAGAAAGAAGGCCGCGCGGGGAGTGATGACGTCGCGAACGTAGCGGGCCACAGCCTGATCAGGACCGGAGCGCACGGCCGCCACGAGGGCGCGGGCGTCTGGGTCTTCAGCGAGTGAGCGCTCGAGCCGCGAGGCAAACGCGATCAGTTCATCCGATGCATCGCCGGTGAGGGGCGGCGAACCGACAGGGAACTGGACGACCACCAGCAGATCGTCGGCCCGTTGGTAGTCGCTGGTGATGCGCTCGGTGGCCGCGGCGGCTTTGGCACCGTGGCCAAGCATGGCGGAGAGCGAAGTTGAAACGGAGAGTTGGCCGATCGAGACCAGCGAAAAAAGGAGCGCGATAGTCCATACGGTGATGATGGTGCGCGGCCGGAGCACGCACCAGCGTGCGAGGTGGCCCGCGGCTGGCAGGCTCATGGCGTCGCGCGGGGCGGGGCGGGCGGGAGTGGAAGTTGGGCCAGCGCGCGCACTCATGGCAGTCGCCTGGCCCGCGCGGGGGGTACGAACGCCGTGGGCGGGAGTTCGCCGTTGAGTTCCACTTCGGACATGGTGACTTGAATGGTGCCGTCGGGCCCGGAGAGGCCGAGTTGGTGCGGCCAGGGGATGCCGGCGAGGAAGCGGTAGTCTTGGAGGGAGAGTTCACTGGTGCCGCGAGGATCGACGGCAGTGAATGAGGCTGGGGTGAGGGTTTGGCGCGCAATCTGGCAGGTGGCCTGGTCAAGGCGTGACGGCGCGGGGGATGCCACGAGCAGCGTGGGCGTGATCTGACTGACGGTGGCGGTACGGAAGTAGGCGGGGCCGAGGAAGTCGAAGGCCTCGGCGATTCGCCTTGCAGGATGGGTGACGCTTACGGGCGGCGGGCCCGAAAGGGCCGCGACGGCGGGCTGTGCCGGCTGTGGTGCCCGCGGATCCTCCGGGGTCATCAGCCACGCCGAACCGTCGGTGAGGGTGAGGTCAAACACCGCTTGGCCGAGCTTCCAGCCGCGGAGGCGAACTTGCGGCCCGTTGGTGGTTTGCGGCGCCGCCAGCAGCACACCATCGAGCTTGATGCGCTGTTCGTCGGGGCCGGTGAGGACGATCTCGCACTGTGCCGAGACGGAGAGAATCGAAGCCTGCCGGTCGGCGATGATCCGCAGCGACTCCTCGCCGGACACGAGTTGATACTGCGGGAGCGGTGATGGGGGTGCGGTGACGGCGCAGCCGCTCAGCATGCAGCAGCTACTGATCACGCAGCAGCCACAGGTCACGCCCGCGCGGGCAAGGAAGAGCACCGCTCCGGCACGGTAGATGTATTTAGCATTTGTCACGGAGGAGCTTTCCGGTGGGTGATCGAGGGAGCGACTGGACAAACTCGAAGATACGCGGGATCTTGCCGGTCGCGAGGCGAGGACGGAGGAACGCACGCAAGTCTTCAGTCGTGAGCGGCCCATCAGGCCGACGGGGCACGATCAGCGCGCGAAGGCGGCTGCGTGTCTGCGAAGCGGCCAAGGCGACCACAGCGCAATCCGCGATCTCGGGATGCGACAAGAGTTCTGCTTCGATCTCGAGCGGATTGACCTTGTGCCCGCCGAGGTCGATCAGGTGTTTCAGGCGGCCGGTGATCTCGACCCACCCGTCGGCGTCCATTCGTGCCAGATCGCCGGTCAGGAAAAAGCCGTCGATCAAGGGCGTGGGCTCATCGAGGTAGCCAGTGAGCATTGATGGCGCCCGCACCGCCAAGTGGCCTTCCTGCCCGAACGGGAGCGTGCTCTTCGCGTCGCTCGGATCGACGATTCGGAAGCGGGCACCGCCGATGGCTTGCCCAATATACCCGGGTGGCGTGGGCAGGGCGGGCGAAGGGAAATGAATCGCGACCGTGCCCAGTTCGCTCGCGCCGTAGAGATTTCCGACGGGCAATCGCCAGTGAGCGATGAACGCTGATCGGATCGGCTCTGGCAGCGCGGCACCGGCCGAAACAGCGAGGCGGAGGCGGCTGGATCCGCCCGGCGCAGCGCGGGCGAGCGCTTCGAAGATGAAGGGGACGCCGGGGAGGACCGTCACGCACTCGCTCAGTTGGCGCAAGAGGGCCGCGATCTCAAAGCGCGGGAGAATATGGAGCGCCGACCCGGCGGTGATGCTCGCGACGAGCATATCGATTCCGTACGAGTGCGAGAGGGGTGTCGAGAGCAGCACGCAGTCCGCGGCGGTCAGACTCAGGCCGCCGACGACCGTGTCGGCATCGGCATCGAGCGCTGGCGATTCTCGCAGCGCGAGTTTGGGGCGGGCGGTGGTTCCTGATGTGGCCAGCACGACCGCGCCGGGAACGGGGGCTTGACGGACTTGGACGTCCGGGGGTCGACCTGGCGCGGAATCAAGTTCGAGGATCGGAAGCACACCGGCGAAGGCTTGCCGGGCCGCGGGCGCATCTTGAACGATAGCGAGCGTCGCGTGAGCGCGCTGGGCGATTGCCAGCACCTCACGCGGTGCGGCGCGGGCGTCGAGCCCGACCCATCGAACGCCGGCGGCAATGGCGGCCAGGCAGCAGGTGGCGGCGGCGATTCCGGCGGGCATGATGGCGATGATGGCGTCGCCGGCTTGAGCCGACCTGATCAGCAGGGTGGCGAGGCGCGAGACTTCGGCCTGGAGGGTTGCGTAGGTGCAGGTGCGGGCAACGGCGCCCGCCTCGTCAATCTCGGCGAGGGCCACGAAGCTGGGCCGGATGCGACTGTGAACGGCGAGCGCCGCGAGCAGACGTGATGGCGTTCGAACGCTCATGCGCAGGTGGGCACGCGGCCGTGTTCGGCCGCCGGCGAGCCGATCGTGGCCTCAATCTCCACGAGAAGTTCGGGGCGGCAGATGACACCGTGCAGAACCTCGATCGCCGCAGAGCGCGGAAGTTTGGCGCGGATCGCCTGGGAGATCCAGCCCCCATCGGGGAGGGTGGTGTGATAGACGCGCGCGGTCTCGACACCGCTTAGTGCGAAACCGGGTGGGCTTTGGATGCTGGCGGCGAGCCGCTCGATGTTCTCGATCGACTCCGCAAACTGGCCGACGAGGTCGCCCTCGTGTCGCGAGGCTTCGCCGCGGATGCTGCCGGTGCCAGAAACGAGGAGCGTCGGACGCTGGGACTGGTCACCGAGGTTTGTAACGGTGGCTCGTGAGAAGCACGGCGGGCGGGGGCCGTGTGCGGACGAATAGAGATAGGCCGGTGTTTGCAGAGGATTCTCAACCGGCTGGCCCGGGCTGCGTGCGCCGAGCGCGTGGATGACCAGATCGTCTGAGAAATGGCCGACACCGGTGGCTGCTGGCAGCGATTGAGCGTGCCCGGTGCCCGAGGCCGCAGCGAGGCGCTGCAACCAACGCTGAAAGGCGTCGAATCGACCCGCGTTGAACACGCGGTAGCGATCCTCGCCGGGACGGAGCGGATCATGAATGCCGGGAATGAAGTTCCACATTCGCACCGCGTGGGGCGCCGAAGTCCGCGCGAGGGCGGCAAAGACAGCGAGGAAGGAAGCCGTGACGGCGGACTGGAACTGGTCGGCGGGGAGTGCGCGACAACCACGGAGCGTGGCCGAGATGAGCGCCGCATCGGTCCCGCTGCGATGACTTACCTCGATCTGCGTTCCTGGGGTGTGGCTTTGGCGGGGCCCGCCCGGCAACGGCATTCGATCGGTCGAGACATGGCGCGGGCAGCGCTCCAGGACCCAAGGGGGAACCGGCTGGCACCCGCTCGGCGAATCCGGGGGGAGTGCCTCGGCAACTGGTTCATTCAAGATTGAAACTGGTTCGAGTTTCATCAATTCTCAACCATCGTATCGCCTGAACGATCGAGAACCCGAAATGCCGCTGGTGGACTACTTTGGCCACGGGGTGACGGGGGGCGGCGAGGACGGGGTCGGCGGGGCAGGGGCACGATGAGCGAGTGGCCGTGAGATTCGCACATTGGGCGGGAGCGTGAGCTGCACGTCAGATCGTTTAAGACCGGTGTTGATGCGAATCGCCGTGAGCGAGATTTCCGTACGCTCGCCGTCGGCATCGGTCACGACGACCTTGGTTGCCGCGGGTATCGACTCATCGATGAGTACTTTGATCGTTTCGATGTATTTGCGGGTATCGGCCGACAACGGGCGAAGGAGCAGGGCGAGGAGCGCGGGGTTGGACTTGTCGGCGCCGAGCTCGGTCGGGTTAAGACGCTCGATCGAGAACCGGCGACGGAGGTCGGCGATGCGCGGCAAGGGCACGCCGGCAAAGTCGCTCAACGCGCCGCCGATCGGGTAGATTTCACAGAGCCCGTCCGCCGGGTAGTAGACACGGATCGCGCCGAGCGATTCAACTTCGACGGGCTGGGCCGTTGGGGTCGGGGGGAGCGAGACCGTCGGGGCCGTCGGTGGAGGCGTCGGCTCGGGCTTCGTCGCGGGCACGGGTGGCGCTGGTTCGATCACGCATACGACGGGGCTTGGCTTGGTCGTCTCCCAACGAACGAAGCCGTCTTTGGACGTCATCACGCCTTCGGAGACGATGGGTTTCTTCAGGAGCGGGGTGTGCTTTTCCTGACGGAACGCGGCTCGGAAGTCGCTGGTCTTGGACATCAGGTCGTCAAGGGCGGTGAGACGCTTGTCGAATATCGGATCCGCCGGGAGGGTCGGCGGTGCGGACTTGGTTGGCACCGGCGGCTCGACGCCAGCTTGCGAGGGTGGCCCGAGTGGCCCGAGTGAGCACAACACGAGGAAGACAACCTGGCAAGCGAGAGGCGTCATCGAGTTTCCTCCGCGATTGTCGCATCGGTGAAGACACCGCGCGGCAAACCGAGAACAAGTGAGCCGACCGCGGCGGTTTCAGTGCCGACGGTTGCTCGCACGTCAAACATGACGACGGACTCAAGCCGCCGCACGAGCACGGATTCGAGCCGGACTTCGGCAGGTGGGACGATTGCGGCCGGAAACTTGAGATCGATCCGGGCGAGACGGGCGGCGACAGGAGACGCGAGGGGCGAGGTGAGGGAAGCCTCGACATGGCCTTCGGCCCCGAACGCGACGAGGCCAGAAACTTGGGCCAGTGCTTCACCCACAAGCACGCCTGGAACAATCGGATGGCCGGGGAAATGGCCCTGAAAAAAAGCCTCGCGCCCGGTCACCCGCCAAAGCGCCACGGCGCGGCAGCCGGGTTCAATCTCGACCATCGCACTGACAAAGAGGAAGGGGTCGCGGTGCGGCAGACGGTGAACGATCTCGTGATTCGCTGAAGGGTGGGTCATTGAGCGGCGGAAGAGGCGGGGGCGGTCGGGACCGCGTTGGCCGCGGCGGATTCAACAAAGGCCGCCAGCGACTGCACGCTTGAAAAGGCAGACTTGTTCATGGATGCGTCATTGATCTTGATGCCGAACTCCTTTTCGATTCCGGTCACGATCAACAAAATGTCGAGTGAATCGAGGTCATATTCACCGCCGGCGAGAGCCATGTCATCGCTGATCTCGACCTCGGCGGCGAGTTTGAGACTGGCTCGGATGACGTTCTTGGTGCGGCAGATGGTGTCGGCAGTCGGCATGAATCGGCTCGGCGGACGGGTTGGTCACCGGACCAACAGGGCTTGCGTGTTGCGGTGGAGGATAAGCGGCCAAAACGTCGCGGCGAGACTTGCTGGGCGAACGGGGGGAACGGGGGGTTCACGTCGAACTGGGGGTTGGCTTGGCCGGCGGGGACGCACCCTTGACCCATCCTGTTCATGCGACAGCCACCCAGCACCCCACCGCGCACGGCAACCATCTCGTTAATATTCGCCCTCTCGGGTACCCCTCACGCCTCCCGCCGATCCTCCACCACATCCGGCCCTTCCGGAGCCGTCTCACCACTCCCGGCAGGCAGGCCCTTGGGCCGCGGCATCTCGAGCGCCCCGCACTCCGGGCACACCCGGCCCCACGTCGCCAGCACTTGCCCGCTCAGATCATGCCCGCATCCCATGCACGTCGGCCGGCTCAGTCGCGCCGCCAACTTGTTTAGTGACATCGCCGCGGCGGCAACGGCCACGCCCACGGCCGGAATCCACGAAATCGCCCCGAAGGTGACGGCCGCAAACGTGCACAGCGCGATTCCCAGCACCCAGATGAACGCACGCAGCCGTAGGCCGCCAATGAATGACCGGCCCGTTTGGGCCAGTTGCGACAGGGCTTGCTGAGCTTTGGAGGCAGGTTCACTCAAGGTCGAAAACTCCCCGGGGAGCAACATCATCCACACCCGGCACCCAAGCATAGGGTCTTCGCCTACATCGGCCGATACGCGTCGATAATTTCGCGAATCCGGTAAGGGCTGGGCACATCGTGCAGGATGACCATGTCGTCGTCACTGCTCGCGTTTGCGATGGTGATCGTCCCGATGTTCATCAGCCGGGCCGCAAACGTTTGCTTGATCTCGATATCCTGGATCGTTCGGTAGACCATTTCCAGCGATTTCTTGCTCAAAATCCCCTCGGTGAACACCACCCGCTTGGTGGTGATCTCGAGCCTTTCGCCCCAGTTGCGAATCTTCCACACCATCAGCCACACCAGCCCAATCACCCCCACAGCCAGTGCCCCCAGCGCCAGCGGCAACTGGCCCGTAAACGCCAGCCCCGCCGCGCCCGCGCCGCCCGCGAGCGTCAGCAGCAGGAGGAGCGAAAACGAAAACGGAGCGGCCCGGAACATGGCACCGCGCGTGGTCAAAATCGTGACCTCCGGCCCGTTCGAGGGCGGCAGCCCCAGCCCTGCCGCGCGATCTCCGGCCGCCACAGACCCGCCCCCGCCTCGGGCCACGTTGATATCCCCGCACGCCGGGCAGGGCACTTTTTTACCGGCAAACGAATCGTCTACGGTGAACGGCTTTTCGCACTTGTCGCAAAGGAGTGTGATCATGGTTGGTTATGAGCATATCGACCAAACCGGTTTCATGGCGTTATCCTCTCTTCATGACCTCCCCGCTTCCACTCGCCCCCCGCGCCGCCCACCCGACCATTTTCACCCTCACCCTTGAGCCCAACCAAGGCCCCATGGTCGTTCTCGACCATGCCCTTATCCAACGCATCGAGGCCACGCTAAGCCTTGTCCCCGTCTCCGCCACCGGCGTCATCCTCGCCTCTGGCTCCCCCCGCGTCTTCGTCGCCGGTGCTGATCTCAAGCAGATCGAATCTCTCGACGTTGCCGCCCTTGAGGCCTATCTCGCCTACGGCCAGCGCGTCTTCGGCATGCTCTGCCATCTCCGCTGCCCGACCGTGGCCGCCATCAACGGCGCTGCGCTCGGCGGCGGCCTCGAACTCGCCATGCACTGCGATGCCCTCATCGCCTGCAAGCCCCCAATGAAAGACGGCGCCCCCGGCCGCCCTTACCCCATCGGCCTACCCGAGGCCGGCCTCTCGATCTGTCCCGGCTGGGGCGGCACCAACCTTCTCCCCGCCCGCATGGACCCCGCCGATGCCATCGCCCGCACCGCAGAAGGCAGGCCGCTCACCCTCGAAGAAGCCATCACCGCCAAACTGCTCGACTCCGTTGCCGACTCGCCCGAATCGCTCATCGAAACCTGCACAACCTGGCTTCTGGCCAATCGCAACGCCCACGGCCAGCGCGCCGACGGCCAGCCGCTTCGCTGGATCGGCCGCCCGACCTGCAAGAACGCCGTGACGGCGGCGCTGCTGGCCGTTCAATCCACACTCCAAGGTACCGATGCCGCCCGCGCCTGTCTCGCCGCCACCCGCGCCGGTCTTGAGTCGGGCTGGCAGGCCGCCCTCAAAGTCGAGCGCACCGAACTCAACCGCCTTCGCCACACCCCTGCCGGCAAAGCCGCCATTCGGGCCTTCTTCGAGAAAGCCGCGGCACCGAAAAAATAATTCGCGGCCTCCACTCCGCACCGCGCGCATAAAAAAAGCCCCGGATTGCTCCGGGGCCTTTTCATTGCTGCTTGTTGAATCGCTCAAACGAAACGATTCATCAAATCAACTGCTTACCAGCCGCCGCGGCCGCCGCCACCACCGCCGCCTGAACCGCCGCGACCGCCGCCGCCGCCACCGAAGCCACCACGGCCGCCGCCGCCGCCAGCTTCACGGGGCTTGGCTTCGTTCACGGTCAGATCGCGACCGTCAACGTTCTTGCCGTTGAGGGCCGCCATCGCGGCCTTGGCCTCAGCGTCGTTGTGCATTTCGACGAAACCGAAACCACGGGGACGGCCCGTCTCGCGATCCATGACGAGCGCGGCCGAAGCCACTGCACCGTGCGGCTCGAACAGGGCCTGCAACTGACTCTCGGACGTGTTAAACGACAGATTTCCAACGTACATCTTCATGCTGCATCCATCCAAAGCCCTGAGGAAAAATCGAAAACCGGTGCTTGAACGTGGGCACATGAAAAGCGTCGGTACTCTCAGGCTCACCACGCGTTTCATGACGCAGGGTGGCTTTCAAGATACCCCATTCTATGCGGCCCAACCGCCCGGCTCACCTTTCTTCTTTTTCATCTCCTTCAGCCCCCCCCGCCCGCCCCCCCCCCACCCCGCGCCCGTCACATCCATGCACCCCCCGCAAATCTCAGTTATCACGCTCAAACCCCGCGTTTCACCCCGCTTCGCGGCCCCATCATGACCGCGACCGCTTCCTCCACAGCTTCCGATTCTCCGTGCGATTTCTTCCTCATTTCTCCGCCGCGGGCCGCTTCGTCCTATTCTCAGGCTGCTGACCTTCGGACGTGCAGACGTCCGGCGAGGCCAGCCCCCAAAAACGAAATGGTCCCCAAAAACGAAAACTCTCCGGCCGAAATCGACCGGAGAGTCTGGGAAAACTGGGGTACTAGGATTTGAACCTAGACTAACTGAGTCAGAGTCAGTTGTGCTACCGTTACACTATACCCCATTCAGGCCGGAACTTTATGCGGGGGGTAGGTGTTCAACAAGTGGCGGGTGAACAGTTTCGCTTTACGGGGGAAAGAGTGGCTATCGGTCCAGTCGGGGGCCGGGAAGGCTCAGAGCGAACTCCTCACGGGGGGCGCGGATCAGCCTTGGGTGCCGTCTGGCTCGATTCTCTGGGCCCGGCCATAGGGTGATCGCGGCTTGGTGTCTGCTGCGGCTGTGGCGGCCGGAGCCGGGGCCGGGGCGGAGACGGTCGAGCGACCGATGAGGATGCTGCCGAAGTCGGGCTGGTTCGCGAAACCGGCGGGCTGGGCCGCGGGCAGGATTGACTGGCCGATGGCGGCGCCGCCGATGCCGGCGAAGGCTTGGCGGGGGCCGTCGCCAAGGCGACGCTCGCGGAGGGCGTCGATGTGGCGATCAAGCTTTCCGAGGATGTTTTTGACTTGATCGATGGTCTTTTGTGACGTCGCCATACCTGCAGCCTCCGTTAAGAACCGAGGGGTGCTATCGGCGGTCTTCGCGGCGGGCTTGGCGGCTTGGGAGCCATCGGCGGCGGGTAGACGTTGATCCGGATGGCCTGTGACGGCTCGATTGGCTGGATGGGCAGAAAATTCGTGGACCGGCGTGCGTTATCGCATTGACCGGACCGGTCGGCTATCTTTGTGTGCGCGGATTCAGAGGTGTTTTCATTGCTACGCCGACAGTCGATAGCCATCGTTGGAGCCGGACCCGGCGGATTGGCAGCAGCCATGCTGCTCGCCGGTCGAGGTGCTGACGTCTGCCTGTACGAGGCTGGCCCCAAGGTCGGTGGGCGGACAGCCCGGCTGACACTCCAAAACGGGCCGGATTCGTTCCACTTTGATACCGGACCGACGTTCTTCCTCATGCCGCATGTGCTGGAGGAGATCTTCGCCGCGGCGGGAACGTCGCTGGTGCGCCACGCGCAGATGACGCGGCTGGACCCGATGTACCGGTTGGTGATCGGCCGAGCGGGCCACTCACCGCTCACGCTCGATACCACTCAAGACCTGGCGGCCATGAGTGCCCGGCTCAATGCCATTGCGCCTGGGGACGGCGATGCGTTCGGCCGGTTCATGAGCGATAACCGGCGCAAGCTCGAGGTCTTCACGCCCATCCTTCGGAGCGGGTTTACCTCGCACCTGGACCTGCTTCGGCCCTCGGTGATAAAGGCCGGGCCCTGGCTCAACCCTCACCAGAGCGTGCACGCGCACCTTTCGACGTATTTCAAGAGCCGCGAGTCGCGCCTGGCGATGACGTTTCAGAGCAAGTACCTGGGCATGAGCCCGATGAACTGCCCCAGCCTGTTCTCGATCCTGCCGTTTATTGAATACGAGTATGGGGTGTGGCATCCGCAGGGCGGGTGCAACGCGCTCATGGCGGCGATGGCGCGGGTGTGCACGTCAATGGGCGTGCAGATTCGGTGCGGGGCGAAGGTGGAGCGGGTGGTGTTTGAAGGCAAGCGTGCGTGCGGCGTGGTGGTGGGCGGCGAGAGCATCGCGCACGACCACGTAGTTGCCAACGCCGACGCGTCGTGGGCCCTGAAGAACCTTGTGCCGGCGGAGGTGCGATCGAACGCGCGGCGGACGAGCGATGAGCGCGTGGATGCCATGAAATACTCGTGCAGCACCATGATGCTGTATCTGGGGGTGCGCGGGAAGGTGAACCTTCCCCACCACACCATCAAGGTCTCGAGCGCGTACGAGCAGAATCTGTCGGATATTGTCGAAGGGCGGCTCAGCGCCGAACCGTCGTTCTATGTCTGCAACCCCAGCGCGATCGACCCGACGCTGGCGCCAGAGGGGTGTTCGTCGCTCTACGTGCTGGTGCCGACGCCGAACCTGAAGGCGAGCGCAGGGTCAATCGACTGGGCCGCGCAGCGGCGGGAAGTGCGCGACGACACGGTCCGGCGCGTGAGTGCGCTGGCCGGGGTCGATCTTGAGCCGCTCATTTGCTGCGAGAAACAGCTCACCCCGCTCGACTGGGCGGCGCGGAACATCAACTTCGGAGCCACGTTCAACCTCGCCCATAACCTGACGCAGATGCTGCATCTGCGGCCGCAGCACGAGGTGCAGGGGCTGAAGAACATGTGGCTGGTGGGCGGCGGAACGCACCCGGGTTCGGGGCTGCCGGTGATTTTTCTGTCGGCGCAGATCACGGCGGCGAAGCTGGCCGAGCGGGCGGGGCTGCCGGCTCGAAGCAGCGTGCCTCAGCCGCTCTTTGCCGGCGAGCTTGCAATGAAGCTGCGCACGCCAGCACTCGAGATAGCGGCGGCGGTTTCGATCGGCGGCGCGGGCTGATGAGAACGCGATGACAGCGCGATAACCGCGTGCTCCAACATTCTGCGTGCAAAACGAACACAGCCCGCGAGGTAATCCTCGCGGGCTGTGTTTGGAGTGAAACCGAGTGCTTCTTTTGGTGCTTACTTGGTGCCCAGAACGAGCGGGATGAGCTTCTCGTTGGGCAGACGCATGGCCCCGAGCAGGCCGGCGAGGGCGGTGGCGCCCCGGTCTTCGCCGGTCTTGTTGGCGGCGGCGTACGCCGCTTTGCGGAGGCGATCGACCTGCTTCTCGTCGAGCAGGTTGCCGAACCGCTTGGCCGAGGCAGTGGCCTTGCCGACGAGGGCGATCATGTCGTCGTCCTTGGCGGCCAGGGCGGTGTCGATGAGCGCGGTCTGGGCACGCTTGTCGTTCATGTGGCTGAGGACCTCGGCGATTTCCATACGCACCGGCGTCTTGGGATCGTTGAGGGCCGTCACGAGCGGGCCGGTCGCGTCGCTGACGTTCAGCACGGTGCTGCCGCTGATGGCCAGATCACGCAACACGCTCAGGGACTTGGATTGATAGGCGAGGGCCTCATCGCTCGTGACCGATCCGCCCGCAGCGGTCTCGATGAGCTGCTTGACGGCCTCGGCCTGCTGCGTCGCGTTGGTGGCGGTGCGGACGAGCTTGACGGTTTCATCACGGCCGTACTTGCCAGCCATGGCGGCGGCGGTTTCGCTATCAACCACGGCCATGATCGGTGCCGCGCCCAAGCGCGAGTTGGTGCGGACGTCTGAGATCAACGCCTCGGTGGCGTTGCCGCCCAGTCGCGAGATGATCAGGTCGACGCCGGGGGCGTCGGACAGACCCGCCTCAGCGCCAGAGAGCGAAGACGCGCTGGGGAGGATGGTGTAGCCAAGGCCACGGGCAACCGACTCGAGCGGCTTGGCCTCTTCGGCGTTCTGCGAGATGACGAGGGCGAACTTGGCGCCGGCATCGCGGATGGCGCTGCCGAGGATGGGCACGACGCGCTCGGAACCGTCGAAGGCCTTGGCGGGCTGCGAGGTGCCCAGAGCGAGAGCGGCCTCATACTGCACGCGACGGTTGGGGTAGCGGAGAGCTTCGAGGAGGGCGTTGCGGCCGTCGGTCTCGGAGAGTGTGCCGGGGCCGGCCGTGGTGGCGATGGCGGCGATGGAGCGGCGGGCGAGGGGGACATCACGGGTGTCAAGGGCGCGAGCGAGGACACGGCGGCTGGCGACGGGGCCGGCGGCGACGGAGTAGAACATCGCGCTCTTGCGGTCGGTGCCATACGCCGGGTTGGCGTAGTCCTTGGGGGTGTCGATCTCGCGTGAGAAGTTCGACGCGAGCCAGAGCGACATAGCCGCGGCGTTGGTGTTGTCGAGGGCAAGGGCCCGCTCGGCGGCACGCATGGCCATGGCTTCGTGGAACACGGGCGTGCCGATGGTCGTCATGACCAGACCGATGGAGGGGTCGTAGGCCCAGACGATCTGCGAATCCTCAGTGGGGAAACTCGTGAGGGAAAGCGACTCGGCGTAATAGCCTTCGGCGAGGTTGTTGTACAGGCTTGAGGCGTTCAGGGCCGGGTCGAATGTGCCGTCGATCTTGGTGATGGCGCGCTGGCAGGCGGTGCGAACTGCCTCGCTGGCTGAGGACTTGTGAAGGTCATAGAGGAACGGGCGGGCCGTCGGGTTCTTCACATCGCCGAGCACGTCAGCGACCTGCTCTTGGCTGGCCGGGTCGAGCGCGGGGAGGGCGGTGACAAGGGGCACCACGGCCTGGCGGCCGAGGTTCTGCATGACGGTGCGGAGTTCGGCCGTGAGGGTCGGGTCGGTGCGCTTGAGGTACGCCGCGAGGACCTGGGGCATGGCATACTCACCGGCGAAGACGAGCCGGTCGCGACCGAAGAGGCGCTGACGCTGCGTGCCGGAGAGGAGGCCGATGTTGCGCTCGATCTCTTCGGGCTTGCGGGCCACGTCAAGCTTCGAGGTTTCGTAGGCCTTCAGAAGGCCGCCGGAGATGGCTTCGAGCTCGGGGTTCTTCAGGCCGTTGCGGGCCGCCTGCTCGAAGCCTGTGAGCTTGGCAGGGTCAGAGAGAATCTTGAGGAGGTCGGAGCCCTTGATCTTCCCTTCGCCCTCGGCGGTGCCGTAAGGCTTGGGGAGCATCTTGAGAAGGGCATCGCCGTAGGCCTTGGCAAGATCGAAGCGATCGATGCGTACGTAGTGAACGAAGTCGTCGAGGTACGTCGCGGCTTCTTTGATGGGATCGGCGGGCTTGGCGGTGGTGGGAGTTGCGGCCTTGCCCTTGGCATCAACCTGGGCGAGGGCCGGAGAGACAACCGCTGCGGAGCCGGCGAGGGCGGCAAGCGTGATCAAACCGAGAGCGTGACGGGACATAGACGAGGAAGTGACGGGGTGTTGCGGCACGAGCATCTCCAAGGCCTTGCTGAATGAGACAAGCAGGAACCACGCACCACGCTGGATAAGGGGCCGGGGGCCATTAATGGCGCGCTCGGAACACCCTTGCGTGTACGTCAGATAAGGGGCAGGAGGTTAGGCGGTTCCATTTCACCGAGCGGATTCTGTTCGATCATTCCGCCGGCCGAATTTTTCTTGGCCCACCAGTCTCGGGATTGGCCGGTGCCAGCCGGAAGTCGGCAAGCCGCAGGCTCAGTGCGGATCGGTCGAGCCGTATCCCTCGAGTTGGCAGACCGGGGGCCTCAGCGAGCCCGGAGCGCTTTTTCAAGTACCACTGCGATCTCGCGGGAGAGCCCGACCGCCTTGGCTTTTTCGATCTGACGCAGAGCCACATCGTTGCGGCCTTCGGCCTGCATGAGCACGGCGACCATGAGCCATGCCGAGGCGCTGCGGGTGGCGTTGGCGTGAGTCACGGCGGCATTGACCAGCCCACGTATCTCCCCGCTGAACCCGTCGCCGAGGCTGGGATCAAGCGGAAGGGGGCCGAGCTGTTCCACGTCGCGCTCGTAGGCGAGCATCATGGTCGCGGCGGCCTCGGCGGGCTGACGGTCGACCAGCAGCGCCAGCGCGTAATGGCGAATCACATCGGCATCACCGGGATTGGCTTTGAGATGGTCCTTGAACGCCTCAATGGCTTCGCGGGCGAGCCCATCGCGGAGCAGGAAGTCGCCACGCTCGAGTGTGGTCATGGGGCGGGCTGGCGTTTGCATCGAGGGAGCGGCGGACTGACCGCCGGCACCGGGAGCACCCATGCCAACAAACGGATCAACGGCGTAGTTGTCAACACGTGCGTAGCTGCCGATGATCTGGCCGGAATAGCCATAGTTGGACCCGTAGCCATAGCCGTAGTAGGGGTAGTAATAAAACGGATAGGCGCAGGTGCCGCGGGGTGTGCAAACGACGGTTTCGCCGCAGATGTTGCCGCAGTTGATAATGCTCTGGCAGTAGCCGAAACGGTCAACCACAAACGGGTTGTTGCCGAGCGTGAAGCCGAGCCGGAAGTTGTCACCCACCACCGTGCCTGCCGCGGAGAAGCCGCCGCTCGAAAGCACCACGCCATCGCGTGAGACGCTGCCGCCGCCACCAGCACCAACCACCGCGAGCGAGCCGACGGGTTGGCAGATCGGGTAGGTAGAAACGGCGGGCATGCGGCCGATTTGATTGCGGCCGGAGGGGGCCATCACGCCGGGGTAATACGCGCCGATCGGGCCGTTGGGGCCGACGACGGCAGAGGGAATCAGATAGGGCGGCTGCTGGGGCTGAGCAGTGGGCGGCAGACCTGCGGGCGGGATCAGGTACATCCCTCCGCCGCCTGGCTGACCTCCGCCAGAGTGGCCGCCAGCACCTCCGCCACCCACACCGCCATTCCCACCGCCACCAGGGGGGAGGCCGGGCCGACCGACAGGCGGAGCGATTGGGCGGGCCGGGAGTTGAGCCGGTCGTTGCAGGAAGACGCGCCGGGGCGAGGCCGACGTCGGAGCAATCGCGGCCTGCGCTGAAGCCGACGAGGGGGCCATCCCCACAAGAGTCACCAAGGTGAGGGCTGCGAGGGCCGAACGCTGAACTGCGCGGGGGTGCATGAGACGCTCCGTCAAACTTCATCAAGCGCGGCCCGGTGAGTACGGCCAATGGCCGCCTGTCCACCGGGTTCTTCTACTCACTGTACGAAGCGGGGGCTTGGGATGTTGCGGGGATTGCGATCGTCTGATGCGAACAAAACGACACCGGGCCACCCGTTAGGAGGGTGGCCCGGTAGTTGAAATCAGATGTGAGACCGGTCGTGAGGACCGCCAGATTTAGCGACGGCGACGGAGACCGACGAGGCCGGCGAGGCCGAGGAGGGCCGTGGCACCGGGGGTCGGGACGACGACCGTGAAGCAGGTGCCGGCCGTGAGCGAGAGGTCCACGTTGGTCGGGTTGCCGAGGTTGTTGCCACCGTTGATGCCACCGAGGAGCTGATTGCTCAGGAAGTCGTGGCTGCCACCGTTAATGAAGGCGCGGATGCAGAACTCGGTCGTCGGGTTGCCGAGGAGCGAGAGGGGGATCGCGAACTCCATGCCAGTTTCGACGTCGAGCGTGCCGCCACCCAAGAACGCGCCGTTGCCGGCGTCGACGCCGCCGGTGTTGGAGTTATCGATGCCGGCGAAGATTCCCAGGCCGCTGCCGCCGGTGAGGGCATTGGCGCCATCGCCATTGTTGCCGCCAACGAAGCCGCCAGTGCCACCACCGCTGGTGAGCAGTTCGGCGAAGTTCACGAAGTAGCCGTAGTTGCCACCGCCAGTGTCACCACCGGTCGAGGTGAGCCAGTAATCGGGGGAGAAACCGGAATCGAAGCGGAGGCCCGCCATGCGGTTGAGGCCGTTGAAGTCGACATCGGGGTTGTCGCCACGGAGGACGTTTTGGCCGCCAGCGCGTGAGTCGATGAAGATTTCGAGCTTGTTGAAGCTCGACTCGAGGTTGCCGGTGAGGAGCAGGTACAGGACACCGCCCTCGACACGGGCGTAGCCGGCGTTGAGCTCGGAGCCGTTGGCGAATCGCGACTGGCCGAGGTTCGAGTTACCAAACTGGGTTTGGGTGTTCTGAACAACGAGCGGCCCGCCGTACGAACCGTCACGGAAGCCGTCGATCGTGGGCTGGGCCACGGCCGAACCAGCAAGGACGAGGAGGGCGGCGGCAGCGATGGAAATCTTCATCTGAATCTCTTTCTCTCTTGAACAAGTTTCGACGAGTGGGCCGAGCAGGCGAAACAAAACGCCGCGAACCTCGGCTGAACGTCGTAAAGATACTGAAATTCTGAAAGCAAGCAAGGAAAAAAGCCTGAGTTTGTTTTCATCACCCTGTATGCAACTCAAGAGCGACCAAGCGGTTCGCCATATTGGCATGGAACCGATCGATTAATGAGTTATCGGACTACTCGACGTGGGGCACGAGTTCCCTGGCGTGCAGATCCGGCGGCTCGGGTTCCACGCCCAAGTACTCAAGAGCGCGTTCCATGACGCGTCGAACCACGGGTCCGGCGACCTTGGCTCCGTAGTGATGGCGGGCGCGGACTTTCTCCGGCGCGGGGTCGTCGATCACCACAATCATGACGAGCCGGGGATGCTTGACGGGACCGCCGGCGATAAAGCTCGAGTTGTACTGACCGCTGAAATAACCATCCGAACCCTTCACGCGCGACTTGCCTTTGGGGGGCTTGCCGAGAGCGATCTCGGCCGTGCCTGACTTGCCGAAGAGTTCATACTTCCAACCCTTCTCAGGAACAGGCTGATCGGCGAGTTTGCGGTCGAGCGAGAGCGTCACCCCGCGCATGGTGGTGCGGCAGAGGGCCGCCACATCGGCGGGAAGGACTCGCTTGGTGATTTGATCATCACTCGTGTCGTCGTACTCGGTCTTGGCGGCCAGATGCACCTGGGGGAGCGTGCCGATGAGGTCGCCATCGCGGGCGAAGGTGGAGAAGGCACGCACCATCTGAAGCGGAGTGACCGAGACGGCGTGGCCCATGGCGACCGAGGTCTGGGTCCACTGGCTCCAATCCTTCTTGGACGTGAGCAAACCGGGTGACTCACCGGGCAGGCCGACACCGGTGCGGCGACCGAACCCGAACTTCACGACCGCATCGCGCATCTGCTGGAACGACATGCGGGCAGTGCCCTGTTGCATGCCGATGTTGGAAGAGTTCACGAGTACGTCGCACCAGGATTGGCGAGGGAGCTTGGCGACATCGCTCAGGGCGCGGCCGTAAGGTGTTTCCCAGACCCCGTTGTGCGTATCGAAGATCTCACCGGGCCGGGCGAGGCCCAGTTCAGTGACGGCGCTCCACATGAAGGGCTTGAACGTCGAGCCGGGCTCATACACGTCCTCCACGCAGCGATTGCGGGTGAGGGGCGTGCCTTCATCGGTCACAGCGCTGCGGGTGATGGTGCGATAGCGAACCCCGTGGAGGGCGTTGTCTTTAGCGATCACCGTCTTCCAGTCGTAATCGACAACCGACACATCATCGCGGACCAGATCGACCATGGCGAGGATCTCGCCGGTGCGCGGGTCCATGATAATCAGGCGGCCGCCCGCTGCATCGGCGTCGTGAACGCCGCGGTCGAGTTCCTCGATGGCGATGCGCTGGAGTTCGAGATCGATTGAGAGCCGCACATCACTGCCCCGGCGAGGCGGGGTATAGCCGCCCGGCTCAACCCACAGGGCGTTGCCGCGGGAATCACGAACGTACTGGAAGCGACCGGCCTTGGGGGCGAGAGCCTTGTTCATGGACCGCTCGGCGCCCATCAGGCCCTCGTCGTCGGTACCGACGCGGCCCAGCAGCGAGTCCATGTAATCGTCGGCCGTCACCTCGCGGATGCTGCGGGGCTCCAGGTAGACGCCAGCGATCTTGGCTTTCTTCACGGCGTCAAAGGCCGCGTCAGAGAGTGGCTGGCCCAGCGAGAGATAGCGAACGAGAACGGGGTCCTCGGTATCGTCGGCGGCACCTTCAAGGCGCTGCTGGAACCGGTCCACCGCCTCAGAGAGCGATACCTTCTTTTTCTTGGCCGAGACTTCGACCTTGGGCTTGGGGACGATACCCGCTTCGTCAAGCCGTCGCTGGTTCTCGACCATCTTCTCAAGAATTTTGGGGCCGATGATCTCAGGCCGGACGCCCATGGCATCGGCCAGCGCCATGACGGAGAGATCAAACTCGGGCGGCTGGGGGAATCGCGTGGGATCGATGAAGACGCGCATGCCAAATCGCGAAGAGGCGAGAACCCGGCCTTCGCGGTCGAGCACCTCGCCGCGCTTGGCGGGTTCGATCTGGGTGGCGGTGCGGGCCACGGTGTGCTGGGTGAGGTCTTTGGGCGGCGCGGCCTGCAACTGAACGACCCGCGCGAACATCCCTCCCAGCACCAAAATGAGAAGTACCGAAAACCACTTGATGGTGCGATCGATGCGTCGGGCCGAACCGCCGACGGGGCGTGATGCGGGGCTGCGTGTTTCGGGCGTCATGCCGTGATTCCTCGTCGTCTTTCTCTAAACTGCAACGGCCACGTTGTCGGGCGCGCGGCCTGAGCCGGCAGCGCTTACCGGCGCGGCGAGTGACGTTCGTCGCCCTCGGCAGTCGCGCCCGTCAAGCGGGTTGAACGCCCGGAAGGACTGATGGGGCTGACCATCTCGTCGTCAACGCCGATCGATACCAGCGGGCCCAGCCGCGAGGCAAGTTTGGCAATGCGGGCGGGCGTGACCTGCGCCGCGATCTCGGCCCGGAGCCGGAACAGGTCACGATCATGGGCCATGAGGCGGCGCTGCACGTCAGACAGTTCATGCAGGGTTTGCAGGCGGGTCTGGCGATATCCCAGAACCGAGCAGGCGACGACCCCCATGCACAGGATGAGAAAGCAAATTTTGGCGAGCATGGCCGATGGACTCAGGCGGACTGTTCAGGGACCGAGGCGGGTGAAAAGTCGTAGCGGGGGGGCAGCGGGGGAGCGGAGGGGCAGCGAGGGAGCGAGGAAGTGATCGACCGGCCGATCACTTGGCGGGAATCTTGAGCTCGTAGCCGATCTTGAGACTGCGGGGATCGACCCCGGGGTTGAGCTTGGCAATCTCGTCCCAGCGATTCTTGTCGCCCAGCGTTTTCCTGGCGATCGCAGCGCCTGTGTCACCGTCGACAACCTTGTACGACTTGGTCTTGGA
>Ga0163144_10002565_pt1 | contig 41794 bp, 44 predicted proteins | sample OliLak19BULKMAT1_FD_123175 | JGI IMG/M metagenome (GOLD analysis project Ga0163144, IMG submission 123175) | Freshwater microbial mat bacterial communities from Lake Vanda, McMurdo Dry Valleys, Antarctica - Oligotrophic Lake LV.19.BULKMAT1 | ecosystem: Environmental > Aquatic > Freshwater >...
AGGAGCGCCACGTAGAGGCGGGGGAGTGCGGTGCCAGAGCCGTTGAGGGTGTGCGGGAAACGGTTTTTTCCTTCCTTGTCCTTAAAGCGCAGTTTCATCCGGCGCGCCTGGTAATCGCCAAAGCAAGAGCAGCTGGAAACCTCCAGATACTTTCCGTGGCCCGGTGCCCAGACCTCGATGTCGTAGGTTTTGGCGGAGGATTGGCCGACGTCGCCGGTGCAGAGCTCGATCACGCGGTAATGCAGGCCGAGCTTTTGCAGGATGCTTTCGGCGTGCGAAGTGAGCTGCTCGAGAACCTCGAAACCCGTTTCCGGATCGACGATCTGGACCAGCTCCACCTTGTCGAACTGGTGCATGCGGATGATGCCCTTGTTGTCGCGGCCTGCAGAGCCGGCCTCACGGCGGAAGCAGGGGGTGTAGGCGACGAGCTTGATGGGCAGGTCGCTTTCCGGGACGATGGTGTCGCGGTAAAGGTTCGTGACCGGCACCTCGGCGGTCGGGGCTAGAAAAAGGGTGTTCCTGCCGTCGCTTTCCGCAGGCTCGGTGCCGTACATGTCGTCCTCGAATTTAGGCAACTGGCCGGTGCCCTCCATGCACTCGCGCAGGACGAGGTGTGGGACGTTGACCTCCTCATAGCCGTTGCCCGACTGGGTGTCTAACAGGAAATTGATGAGCGCCCGCTCAAGCCGTGCGCCTTTTCCGCGATACACCGCGAAGCCGGAGCCGGAGATGCGGATCGCATCGTCCCAGGAGATCAGGCCGTGCTGCATGGCGAGATCGACGTGGTCCTTCGGATCGGCGATCTGCGGTTTCTCGCCCCACTCGCGGACGACGGGGTTTTCCTCCTCTCCTTTGCCGACCGGACAATTCTCATGCGGGAGGTTGGGGATGTTGAGGAGCATATCGTTCTGCTTCGCGGTGGTCTCCTCAGCGAGGGTGTCGTATTTCGAAATCTCCTCGTTGATCGAGCGCACCTCCGCCTCGATGGCCGAGCTGTCCTCGCCCTTGGATTTCATCATCCCGATCTGCTTCGAGATGGTCTTGCGCTGGCTTTGGAGCTCTTGCTTGGAGGTCTCGGCGGCGCGGCGGGATTCGTCGCAGGCCAGCACTTCGTCGATGAGTTTCCAATGCTCCCCGCCGCGCGCTTTGAGGCGTGACTTCACTTCCTCCGCCTTTTCCCTGATGATCCGAATGTCCAGCATTGCGGGCAGAGTTTCACGGATGAGATGCCGGGAAAGCAAGGGAAACCCGGCGGGCTTCAGCGAAGCGTGGCGAGAAATTGGGCAGGGCTATAGATGAGTAATTCCGATTTTTTGAAGTCTCCCGTGTTCCTGGTGACGATGCAATCGGCTCCGGCGCTCTTGGCGGATTCATGCAGGATCGCGTCTTCGAAGTCCCGGAAGCCGAGAGCCATGGCGCTTTCCACAACCGGTCGGTTGACTGCGGCCACTTCAAAGACGGTGAGGAGATCCGCAATTTGTTTCAGGCTTCGTTTTCCACCCAAATGCTTTCGCAGGATGTGGTGAATGGTCGTGAATGTTGTCGCGCAGAGCAGGCCTCTGCATTGCGATACTTCCACCGCAGCCAGCACTCCGGCGGAATCCGGGACGAAGGGTGTTCGGTTCAGCATGACATCGAGGAGGACGTTCGTATCAACCAAGGCCGTCATGAATGCTTTTTCTCCAGATATTCCATATAGCCTTCCTTGGTGTCATCGGTTCCTTGGATGCAACCGAGCAGTGAAGCTGTGATCGGAGGAAGGACGGGAGGGGTTTTGGCGGTCTTCGGTTTGGATAAGACCCGGAAATAACTGCTCACCAGCCGCGATACGGAGGTGTTTCTCGATGCGGCCTCGTCCTTTGCGGCGGCTATCAGATCATCGTCAACGTGCAGAGTGAGTTTTCCCATGACGTATGTTTTCCATAAAATACACGTGGAGTCAATGTGGTTTTGGGGCTGCGGGGGTTCCGGCAGGATGCCGGAACAACGGCCTGGAGCAAGATGCTCCAGCTACGCTTGCGTGGGGCGGGATTTGGAGCAAGGTTGCGGGATGGCTGAAGGTGCTGTTCGGAAGATCATCCATATCGATATGGATTGCTTCTACGCGGCGATCGAGGAGCGCGATGATCCCTCGCTGCGCGGGAAGCCGGTGGGGGTCGGCGGGAGCAGCAGGCGGGGTGTGCTGACGACGGCGAATTACGAGGCGCGGAAGTTCGGCTGCCGCTCGGCGATGCCGGTTTTCATGGCGCTTGAGAAATGTCCGGATCTCATCATCGTGCCGGTGCGCTTCGATGTCTATAAGCGGGACAGCGCGCGGATCCGGGAAATTTTCTCGCGTTTCACCACGCTCATCGAGCCGCTCTCGCTGGACGAGGCTTTCCTGGATGTGAGCCACAATCCCGAGCCGGGAACCATCATCGCCTCACGCATCCGCCAGCTCATCCGCGAGGAAACGGGGCTGACCGCCTCCGCCGGGATCGCGCCGAACAAGCTGATCGCGAAGATCGCCAGCGATTGGAAAAAACCCGACGGGCAGTTCACAGTTTCGCAGGCGAACGCGGCGGAGTTCATGCGCGAGCTGCCGCTGCGGAAGATCCCTGGGGTGGGCGGGAAAATGGCGGAGCGGCTTTCCGCGATGGGCGTGGAGACCTGCGGGGAATACCGCAAGATCGACCGCTTCGAATGGGCGCGGCGGCTTGGCGGATACGGTGCGGAACTCTGGGAAAGGTGCTGGGGCCGCGACGAACGCTCGGTGAATCCGGATAGCCCGAGGAAATCCCTGAGTATCGAGAATACCTTTTCCGAAAACCTCCACACCGTCGCGGTGCTGGAGCGCGAGATGGGTGCGATGCTTGACGAGCTGGAAGAAAAGCTCACCACCCGGCACCCGGACAGGCGGGTGCGCTCACTTGTGGTGAAGCTGAAATTCTCCGACTTCCGCCGCACCACTGCGGAGCGTGCGCACGGTGAGATCGTCAGGGGAATTTTCCGAGAACTGCTGGAAGAGGCGGAGTCGCGCTCGGAGGGCAAACCGAGCAGGTTGCTGGGCGTCGGCGTCCGTTTCCACGACGTCCTGGAAACGGAGCAGATGGAGCTTTTCTGAAACGTGTTTTACGGAGCGCTTGAACGGTGTATCATCCGCCATGGGAAAACGGGCTGTGATCTATGGGGCGAGCGGATTCATTGGCGGCGGGCTTGCGGAATTGCTTGCGGTGGAGGGCTTCGAGGTGACCGGCGTGAGCCGGAAAGGTGAGGGTGATGTCGCTGGCGTTTCCCGATGGGTGAAGCCCGGCGACGTGGATCTCAGGAGCTGCGATGTCGTGGTGAACATGGCAGGCGCACCCATCGACCAACGCTGGACGGAGGCGAAGAAAAAGGAGTTTCATGAAAGCCGTGTCGGCGTCACCAAGGACATTGTCAGGAGGATTTCGGAACTGCCGGGGGGCGGGAGGCCGGGGCTTTTGCTCAACGGATCGGCGGTCGGGATCTACGGCGACCGTGGTGACGAGCTGCTTGACGAGCGTTCATCTCGCGGGGCGGGATACCTTGCCGATCTCTGCGCGGAATGGGAGAAGGCGGCGCTGCGGGCGGAGGAGTTCGGCGTGCGGGTGGTCATGTTCCGAACCGGCGTGGTGCTGGGGAAAGACGGACAGGCCTTTGAGAAACTGCTCAAGGTTTTCAAGGCAGGCATCGGTGGCAGGCTCGGCGATGGGACTCAGTGGATGCCGTGGATTCATGTAGATGATCTTCGCAGCGCTATGGTTTTCAGCATTCTCAACGAAAACATTCACGGAGCCGTGAACGGAACCGCACCGGAGCCGGAACGGAACGCCGATTTCACCCGCAAGCTCGCGGAGGCGCTGGGGCGCTGGGTGTTTCTCCCGGTGCCGGGCTTTGCGCTGAAGCTTATGCTCGGCGATTTCGCCGGAGCGCTGCTGGCCGGGCAGCGCGCCGTTCCGAAGCAACTCGAAGAGGCGGGCTTCCGTTTCCGTTTCCGCAAGCTGGAAGATGCGCTTGATGATCTGACTGGATGAGTTACCGGTCCAGTCTCCGCCCAGTCCGTCACGTTCGCTCACTCATCCAGCAGCGGGATGCTGAGCTTCAGGAAGTTTTCGGGAAGTAGGGTGAAGGGGGATGGGTCGGAGTCGATTTTTCCGAAAACGGTTTGGGAGGCGGGATCCAGGGCGAGGGTGAGGATATGAGTCCGTTCACCGTTCTCCTCGCCGAATTCGTCGAGGGTTTTCTCGGTGATGGCGAAAGTGAGGGCGGGCGTTTCGAGGACTTTGGCGGCTGCTTCGTCGGCGGGGGAGAGCCAGCGGGAGACCTGAAGGTTCTCGAGGGTTTTGAGGAGGAAGTTGGCGCGGGCGGGATCGAGGCTGGCGGTGATTTCCTTGCCATCGCGGAAGGCTTTCCATTTTTCCATGTTCCAATCGTAGGTAAGGCGTAGCGGGGGTGAGGGGGCTTCGGTGCGGGTGATTTCCCGGACATCCACGACGCTGAGCGACCACAGGCGGGCGTGGCGCCAGTCGTTGGGGCGGACGGCGATTTTTCCGAGGATGGAATTGTCGAGGCGCATGACTGTGGGGCTGCCCTTGCGCTTGGCGAAGAGGTTGCCGCTTTTGTCGAGACCGAAGGAGACGGCAAGGGTCTGGTTGTTTTCCGCAAGGAATGTGAGGGTGAGGATGGGCCTGTCGAGACCCCATGGCGAGAGGTCTTCAGGGGCGGCATCGGTCTCGAAGGAGAGGGCGCGGATCCCGGTGACTGCTTTGAGGAGATCGAAGAGGCGCTGTTCGTTGGCGGGCTGCTCTTTTCCGCCTATGGTTACAGTCCATGGGGCGGGGGGCTGGCGGGAGACGAGGATGGTGGGGGCGGTGGCGGTCTCGATGGCGATGCCGCGGACGGCGGCGATGTTGAGGTTGGTGAGGGTGGGGTCTCGGAGATCGTTGACGGTGAGGGGCAGGTCCGGGATGGAAATGAGGTCGGGACCGGGTTTCATGGGGAGGTTGAAGACGGTTTCGGGGCGGTCGCTGACGGTGGCAAGGGTTTCGCTGGCTGCGGGGCTGGCGGGGGGGAGGATATCGAGGATTGTTTCATTTTCCTGGCCGAAGTGGGTGATGGCGATGCGGCTGTTGGCGGGGGCGGTGCCGTCGATGGGAAGGGTGACTTCGGAGCGGTCGCTGAGCTTGGAGGCCTGGAGGTTGTATAGGCCTTCGAGGAGGGTTTTGACGGCGGCGGGATCGGTGGGGAGATCGAGGGGCTTTGTGATGCGCCAGGGGGCGGATGGGTTTTCGCGGTCGAGGGTGAGTTCGCCTTGTGAGGTGAGGATACGGATTCTTTCCAGGAGTATTGGGTTGAGGGCAAAGGGGCGGTGATCGCGGAGGTATGCGAAGCCGTCCTTGAAGAGCGGGAGGATGTCGCCGGTTGCGGCGTAGATATGGGATCTCCTGCCGCGCTCGAGGGGCAGCAGGTAGATGGTGGGAATGGTTTGGTTCTCCCCGGGGATGAGATCGAGCAGGGGGGTGCGGCGGCCGAGGCGGAAGCGGGCGAGGCTTTCGCCCTGTGCGTCCAACATCTCGATTTCGGTGTCGCCGACTTTGAGGCCGGCGGTTGCGGGGTCGATCTTATCGCGGGGGGTGAGATCCCGGGCGGCGGTGGTGGCGGCAAATGTGATGATGGCAACTGCGGCGCGGTGATCCATGCGGTCGTGCCACGGGGTGGCGGCCTCCCAGCCGCGCGGGGTTTTCAAGAATACGGCTTCCGTTTCTCCGGACTTCACGGTGATACGCGCGACATTTTCCGGCTGGAAATAGGGGTAGATCCTTTTCCCGATTTCGGTCGGCGGAGTGCCGAGGAGGCGGTTCAGGCTGCCTTCCTGGAACTGCCAGAGGGCCAGTGCACCGAGGGCGAGCGTGGCGGCGGCGAGGAGGAGGGTGGAGAGGAGGCTGCGCAAAATTCAATTTTCAACCCTCAAATTTCAAGGAAGAGGGGGATGGTGTGGAGGCATTGGATAGGGTGGCAGGTCTTGGTTGAAGATTGAATTTTGAGAGTTGAAATTTCAAGACCTGCGGGTGGAAAAGATGATGCCGCCGATGATGAGGAATGCGGCGGGGGCAAAGATGAGGTTGAGGCGGTTGATGAAGGAGACCTGGGCATCGAGGAGGGGGAGCAGGTAGGTGCCGATGGGATGCGGGGAGAGGCCGGTGAGGGACTCGCGGTGGACGAGCCAGTTCGCGGAGGAGGCGAGGAAGTCAATGTTCTCGGCGCGCTGGCGGCCCGGCTCCAGGAAGTCTGTGTTAGCGATGATTACCATGCGGGAGGTGTCTGCGGCGAAGCGGTCGTCATTGGCGGCGCCGCGTGTGACAGAGGCGGCGAGACAGAGCGGCGGTGCGGTGTCCTTCATGGGATCGAAGGTCTCTCCGGCTGGGGGGGCACCGGTGTTGTCGCCGAATTGCGTTTCGCCCCAGAAACCATCGGCGATGAGGATGAGCGGAGTGGGTGAGATTTTCCGGACGGCGAGGTCTTCCGCGTTTTCCCGGACATGGAGGGATGAAGATGCGCCCTCGAAGACAGCGGCCTGCCCGGCGAGATCCTTGAGAAATGGAATGCCTTGGGTGAATATCCCGCGGGCGGTGGTTGTGAGGCGGTTTTCCACCTTGGAGATGATGCGGTCGCGGCGCGGGGTGATGCCTTTTGACCGCAGGAAAATGCGGAGGTTGGGCGGGCATTCGCCGGGGTTGAGGACGACGAGGATCGCGGCGCGGGGGGTGTTCCAGTAGGCTTCAAGGGTTTTGATCTCCCCTTCGGAGAAGTCGTATTTCGGCGCAATGATGGCGAGGCCGTTGGTGTCCGCAGGGATTTCCGTGAGGCCGGCGAGGTTGGTAGGGGTGAGGCGGATGTTCTGGTAGCGGAGGGTGGTGGCGAGGTTATTCCAAGGGGAGTTCTCGCCTTCCGAATCAATGCGCGACTTGTCGGCAAGGAAGAGGAAGGTGCGGGGTTTCCCCTCGATGGCCTCAACGAGACGGGCCGTGAGAATATCCTCGGCGCGGAAGTTTTCCGGGCGGCGCTGTCCTTCTTCGTCCATCGCGTAGGTCAGCATTTCCTCGGCGAGGGCTATGGTTATGTGGGGGTTGAGCGAGGGGCTGCCGGTGTTCGTTTCCGTGACGATGGGGGTGGTCTCGTCCGGGCGGGCGTCGATGAGGATGAGGTCGCTGACGAGAGTGAGATTGTAGGCGGCGGTGAACTGCGAGGTGCGGTCCGGGGAACGGAGGGGATCGATGACCTCGAGCTTGATTTTCCCGCCGGACTTGCGTTCGTAATCCTCGGCGATTGCGCGGACCCGCCCATAGAACGGCGAGGAACGGCCAAAAACCATGATGCACCTGACTTGGTTGGTGCGGGTTGAGAGGGCTTCGCCTTTCAGATAGTTTTTCGTGGAGGAGGAGAGCGAGTAGTCGGCGGTGCGGGAGAGATCGGCGCGGGAGTGGTTTTGTGAGGAAAGGTAGTTCGCGAAGATCACCGCTGCGAGAAGCAGGGAAATCTGGGCAACCGAAAGGAAACCGATGCCGAAGCGGTTCGGGCGGGATTGGCGTTTTGGTTTCGTAGCCATCAGTTTGGAAATTTTTCAACGCAGAGCCGCAGAGGCCGAAGAGGGCAGGGCTTGCTTGAAATTTGAGTTTTGGTATTTGAATTTCAAGGTTTCCAGCGGCGGAGGTCGATGACCTGGTGAGTGAGGAAAAGAAAGAAGGCGGTCAGCGAGAGATAGTAAACGGCGGGGCGGGAATCGAGGAGGCCGTTGGTGAAGTAGTGGAGGTGCTGCTGGGAGGAGATGTAATGGAAGAGGCCCGCGCCCGCGAAGGCCTCACCCCAGATGACAGTGACGAAGCCCAGGAAGTAGTGGATGACGAGGATGGTGATCGTGACGATGCCTGCGATGATCTGGCTTGAGGTGAGGGAGGAGGCGAGGCAGCCGATCGCGGTGAAGGCGCTGCCCATGAGGAAAAGGATGAGGAAGCTGCCACAGAGCGCGCCTTCAGAATAGGCGGGCGGGATTTCCGTGAACCACGAGAAGGCCTTGAACTGGAAGTAGGCCGGGATCCAGAGGATGACGTAGAACATCATCGCGGCGAGATATTTCGAGAGGACTACCTGCCATGTCCGGACGGGTGCGGTTAGGAGGGTTTCCATGGTGCCGGAGCGCTCCTCATCCGCGAAAAGCCGCATGGTGATGAGCGGGAAAATAAAGAGGAAATAGAACCAGAACAGTGGTGTGTGAAAGGTGACGTAAATGAGGCTGTCCTTCACCGGGGTGTCCCGGAAGCCTTTCATCGCCGAGGAAAGGGAAAGCCCCTGCATCAACACCACGAACGCCATCACGACCCACCCGAACGGGTTGAGGAAGTAGGTGTTGAGTTCCTTTCTGGTGAGAATACGGAGAACGCGCATGGGGGGAGACGTTCCATGATCACGGGCGAGACGTCCAGCGGAGAGTGCGGCGGTGAGATCAGCATGGATTCCGCGATCCCAGCTCTTAGCGATTCGTCAGTTCCGCGAGCAAGTCATCCAGCGAAATCGTCGCGACTGCCGAGACCCTGTCGCTCGCGGCATAGGGAAGGATCAGATTCCTCCCATGCAGGAGGGAGCCGCAGCTATACACAACATTCGGCACGTAGCCCTCGCGTTCCCCGCCCTCCGGTGCCAGTAGCGGACGCGTCATCCGCCCGATCACTTTGCTCGGATCCTCCAGATCCAGTAGCGCTGCGCCGATGCAATACTTCCGCATAGGACCCACCCCGTGGGTGATCACCAGCCACCCGGCCTCCGTCTCGATGGGCGAGCCGCAGTTGCCGATCTTCACCGAGTTCCACATTTCCGATGGGCCGAGGATGAACTGGGGATCGCTCCAGTAGTGAAGGCTATCGGAAAACATAATATAAAGATTCTCATCATCCTGCCGTGATAACATCGCGTAGTGCCCGCCGATTTTCCGAGGGAAAAGCGCCATGCCCTTGTTGCTCACCGCGCTGCCGTTTAGAGTGAGGATGCGGAAGTGCAGGAAATCCTCGGTCTCGATAAACTGCGGCAGGATGGAGCGCCCGTTGTATGCGGTGTAGGTCGCATAATATCTCACAGATCCATCCTCCTCCGTGAACATCACGAAGCGCGCGTCCTCGATGCCGTTCGTCTCGTTCGTGGACACGGGAAAAATGATGCGCTCGCTCATCTCCAGTTTTGAGGAGAACTCCAGCTCGTAGTTGGAATCCGCAAGCCAGCGGATGATTTCAAGCGTCTTCGTCAGCTCATGCTTCGGCCCCTTGGCCTCGTGTCGCACCGTCCCAATGCTGCGGTTCAGGTCACTGAGTGTGAAATGATCGCCCAGTGGTTTCAGCACCGCAGCCGTGAAGTGATGGTTCTCGAAGCCCATTTCCCTCAATTTATGAATGAACGACGCCTTCCGATACGATGGATTTTCCAAAATCTCCGGCTCGCTGACAAACGGCGTAACCGGCTTCAGACTGATCTCTCCCTGCGGAGAAATTTCCCCCTCGCGGAACTCGATGGAGGAGATGTGCCCCTCGCCCGTCGCCCGCAGACTCATTACAAACCTTAGCGCGCCCGCCTCTATCCCCGACTGATCCGGATGCGGCACAATGGAGGGATTGAAAAGCGCCGCCGCCTCCAGCGCATACTCCCCGGAGAACATCGCACCGATCAATAAGCGCCTTTCATGGCTCAGCGAAGACGCACCCGGGATGCGTTTCTCGACTTTGTGGAAATTCCTCAGATAAGCCGCCTCGGAATCGACATGCCGGGATTCGAATTCCGTGTTCACGATCGCCAGCTCCTCGGAGACCTCCTCCTTGGTCAGCGCCATCGCACGCGCGACGATGTTTTCGATACGCCATTTTTCCCCCGGGATGAAAGGGCGGATAATCACCCGCGCGCATTCCGGGACAAGGTGGATTTCGTGGCGGCGCAGTTTGATGGATTTCATAAATTAGGTTGTAGGGGAAACGGCGTGCTCGCCCGCATGCGTCATTTCCGCAAGGGACAGGTGGAAGGCTAGGGTGGATTCTGCCCCCTGGTTCTCGCTAATGCGATCCGCATGCAGCCCATCGCTGCAACCGCCTGACGTAAAATCATACAGGGCAACGCCCAAATCATTGCGCCCGAGAAACCACTCGAAAGCCCGCTTCGCCTCCTCCGCCCACTTCACATCCCCCGTCGCGCGGTGCGCCTCATGACACGCCGCAACCATCGCCTGCGCCTCCACCGGCTGCTGATCGAAGTCCGCCCGGATCCCTCCCTTTTTGTAAAACCCATTGCTTCCGATGGATCGGAAAAATCCCGCCTGCGTCGTCTGGATAGAGGCCAGCCAGCGCAGCGATTCCAGCCCGATCTCCATCACCTCTGCATCCGGCATATGCTGGCCGCTCAGGATCAGCGCCTGGCAGATCCGCGCATTGTCATACGTCACGCTCGTCTCGAACCACGGCCAATCTTTCGTCGAGCAAGCCTTCCAGAGCCCCAGCAGCTTCCCCGTCAGGAGCTCGCGCATCTCATGGATCGCCGGACACTCCGGATAGGAGCGCAGATACTCGTGAATCCCCAGCAGGCTGAAAGTCCACGCGCGCGGCGAAGTGAACGCCCCCATCACCGGAATGCCTTTCTCGAAAAGCTGCGCCGAGAGCTTCCTATGCCCGACATCGCGCGATCTCCCCGCGCCAGTCCCTGTCGCCCAGAGCGCCCTCGCATGGCTGTCCTCGCTCCCCGCATCCTCCAGCCATTGCCGCCCGTGGCTCATGAAATTCCGGAAACGCCCGCTCTCGTAATCCAGCGCCGCCGCTAGGAACGCAAGATAGCTCGTCGCCAGTTTCCCCAGATTCTTTGCCGGTGGATGCCCCCCGATCTCATCGAGCAGATTGCACAGGATGAAAGCCCGCGCATTGTCATCCGTGCAGTAACCCTCATGGAAATTTGGCACATTGAAAATCGCGTGTTGGAAAATGCCCGTCCCGTCGCTCATCCGCTCCACATGATCCAGCCGCAAAGGCGGCAATGCCTTCGGCCTGCTGCCCAGCGTCCACTGCGCGAAGACCGCGCGCGGATTCACCTTCCGCTCCGCCCGCGCCCTGCTGAAAGAATCCAGATAAAGCTCCGCCACCGCCGGCCAGATCATCCCCCGCCCCCTCGCATAAGCATCCCGGCGCATCCTTTCCATCCTCTCCCCGTTTTCAAACAGCCCGCAAACACCCGCCGCAATCTCCCCCGGATTGCTAAACCCCACCAGCACACCCCTATCCTCCGCCAGCAGCTCCTCCGCATGCCAGTAGCGGGTCGATACCACCGCCTTTCCCGCCCCGAAGACATAAGCCAGCGTCCCGGAAGTCACCTGCGCCGCATTTAGATAAGGTGTCAGGTAGATATCCGCCGCGCCGATGAATTCCTTCAGATCATCCAGTGTTACATAGCGATTGTGGAAAATGATGTGCTTCTCCATCCCCAGCTCCGCCGCCAGCCTCTCCAAGCCGATCCGATACCGCTCCCCCTCGTGCGCCAGCAGATTCGGATGCGTCGCGCCGAGCACCAGATAGATCACATCCGGATGTTTCCTCACGATCTCCGGCAGCGCCTCAATCACATGCTCGATCCCTTTCCCCGGCCCGATCAGGCCGAAGGTCAGCAGCACCTTTTTCCCCTCCACCCCGAACTGCTCTTTGAAATCCGCCGATTCCATGAACTCCACGTCCGGTATCCCATGCGGGATCAGATCGATTTTTTCCTCCGGCACCCCATACACCTCCGTGAGAATCTCCACCCCCTTGCGCGCCATCACCACCAGCCGGTCGCTCAGGGCGATCAGGCCCTTCATCACTTTCATCTGCGCCGCATCGGGATTTTGCAGAACCGTGTGGAGAGTCGTCACCACTGGCATGCGCACCTCCTTGAGCATAGCCAGCACATGGCTGCCCGCCGGCCCACCGTAGATGCCGAACTCATGCTGCACGGAAAGCACCTCCGCATTGTTGAAATTCAGGAAATCCGCCGCCCTCCGGTAGGAACCAAGCTCCTTTTCCTCAAGCTCCAACCGCACCCGATCCGGGTAATCATAGCCCTCCGCCCTGTCGTTCACCGCACCCACGAAACAGTCCGAACCCGGAGCAGCCGCCGCCACCGCGTCACAAAGATCCTTCGTAAATGTGGCAATCCCGCAAAGCCTCGGTGGAAAATCCCCTAGAAAAGCAATCTTCCCCGGCATTTTCGGCTCATTCAATCCAACCCCTTGTTTCTAGTGACATACTTTACTAGGCTGCATACTCGCTCCACATGCAATGCCTCATTTCCAGTCCACAGGGCCACTTGACTTTGAAGATCTAACCGCCAATGCGCGCATGGGGAGTTTCACCTCTAGGAAATCTTCGCAAATTTCTTATCGACGAACTTCAGGACGAGGGCTTCGGTTTCTTCGTTTTCAAGGCGAGCCACCACCTCGACGGAGTAGCCGCGGGCGATGAGCTGGCGGGCGCGGACGGGATCGATGCCGCGCGCCTGGAGGTAGAAGATTTCCTCGTCGGAAATCTGGGATGAGGTGGAGCCGTGGGAGCATTTGACCTGGTCGGCGTTGATTTCGAGGCCGGGCATGGAGTTCGCCTCGCAATCGTCGGTCATCAGCAGGTTGCGGCAGGTCTGGTAGGCATCGGTGTGATGGGCCTTTTCATCTACGGAGATCAGGCCGGAGAAGATCGTTTTCGAGTGGCCGTATAGGGTGTTCTTGTAGAGGAGATCCGAATAGGCTCCTTCGGAAACGTGGTGCTGGAAGGTGCGCTGGTCGTATTCCTGCTCGTGATCCGGGATGGAGACGCTGAGCATGTCCGAGTGGGCGCCCGGGCCTTCGAGGCGGGAGAGGGATTCGTTCCTGGCCCAAGATGCGCCGGTGTTGAGGATGAATCCTTTGGCTCGGGCGTCGCGGGCGGTCGAGGTTTCGTTGATGGAAATGATGCGGCTGACCTCATTGAGATCCTGGATGGCGATGTAATCGAGGCCGGAGTTCTGGCCTGCGCAGAGGTCGTTGAAAGCGATGGCGAGGCCGGGGGTGCTGTCGTAGGCGGAGCGGAAGATATCGATGACGCGGACTTTGGAGGATTTCCCGGTGACGACAAGGGTGTGCGGGAAAACCGTGGCCTCGCCGGAGATCCAGTGGTGGGCTTCGATGCTGCCTTCGATCTCCATATTGTCCGGAATGTGGACGAAGAGGCCGTTTTTCACGGAAGCCTCGTGGAGGGCGGCGTATTTCGCGGAGCCGAGGCGGGTCTCCTGCTTCATGAAATGCGCCTCCACGAGTTCGGAGTGTTTCTCAAGGGCTTCGGCTAGGGCGAGGCAGATGACACCATCGGGGAGGGAGGATTCCTGCGAGATGAGGGTGTCGTTCAGGAAGATGAATTTTGCGGCGGGTTTCTCGACTCCGGTGGAGCGGGCGATAAGATCCGTGTGGTCGGCGGAAAGGACTTCACCGGATAAGTTTCCGAAACGGAGCTGCTTGATGTTTGCGAAGCGCCATTGCTCGTCACCGCGCTTCGGGGTGGGGGTGGATTCGTAGCGGGCGAGGGCGGATTCCTGGCGGGCTTGGAACCAGGTGGGGAGGGTTGAGGTCATTGAAGAAGTAATCAGTGGAAAGTGAGCGGTGGGAGAATGGGCGGGCTAAAATAAGCTCTCCTTTCGTTCATCCAACAGACCCCTCCATTTCAAGGTCGATGAGGCGCTTGAGTTCGACGGAGTATTCCATCGGGAATTCGCGGACGAGGTCGTTGATGAAGCCGTTGACCGCGAGGGACATGGCCTGGCCTTGGTTGAGGCCGCGCTGCTGCATGTAGAAAAGCATTTCCTCGGAGACCTGCGAGACGCTGGCCTCGTGCTGGGTGGCGTGGCGGTTGCCCTTGACGGTGATGGCCGGATAGGTGTCGGTGCGGGAGCTGCTGTTGATCAGCAGGGCGTCGCACTCGGTGTTGTTCTTGCAGCCTTTGAGGTGTTTCGGGATGAAGACCTGGCCACGGTAAGTGGAGCGGCCTTTGCCGACCGAGATGGATTTCGAAACGACGTTCGAGGTGGTGTTGTCGGCGGCGTGGATCATTTTCGCACCGGTGTCCTGGTGCTGGCCGGTGTTGGCGAGGGCGATGGAGATGACCTCGCCGCGGGCGCGTTCACCCTTCATGATCACGCCGGGGTATTTCATGGTGAGGCGGGAGCCGATGTTGCAGTCGATCCAGCGGACTTCCGCATCCTCCATGGCGATGCCGCGCTTGGTGACGAGGTTGAACACGTTCGACGACCAGTTCTGGACGGTGATGTATTGGATTTTCGCGCCTTTGAGGGCGACGAGTTCGACGACGGCGGAATGGAGGGTTGCGGTCTCGAATTTCGGGGCGGTGCAGCCTTCCATATACATGATTTCCGAGCCTTCATCGGCGATGATCAGGGTACGCTCGAACTGCCCGAAGGATTCGGAGTTGATGCGGAAGTAGGCTTGGAGAGGCTGCTTGAGCTTCACGCCTTTCGGGATGTAGATGAAGGAGCCGCCGGAGAAGACCGCGCTGTTGAGGGCGGAGAATTTGTTGTCGCCGGTGGGGATGACTTTTCCGAACCACGGACGGAAGATTTCCTCGTGCTCCTTGAGGCCTTCTGCGGAGGTGACAAAGATCACGCCTTGCTTGGTAAGCTCCTCCTTCATGTTCGAGTAGGCAGCCTCGGAATCGTATTGGGCTTCGACACCGGCGAGGAATCCGCGCTCCTGCTCGGGGATGCCGAGACGCTCGAAGGTTTCGAGAATTTCAGGGGGAACCTCATCCCAGGTGCGCTTGGGCTTTTGACCGTCGGAAAGATAGTAGCGGATCTTGTCGAAGTGGATGTTGTTGAGGTCTTCGGTGGCCCAGTTGGTGGGCATGGGCTTGCTTTCGAAGACGGCGAGCGCCTTGTGGCGGAACTCGCGAACCCAATCTGGATCCTGTTTCACATCGCAGATGTAATCGACGGTCTTGGAGGAAAGTCCCCATCCGGCATCGAACTTGTTGCGCTCCGGGAAGGTGAAATCCCCTTTCGTGCGGTCGATGTTGATGGCGTTCTTCGTCTCGGCATCGAGAACTGCGGTGGCTGTGTCTTCGGTAAACATGAGAAAGTGGTAAGTAAGAAGTGATCGGTGAGCAGTGGAAGATGCTTATGCGAGTGCTGGCTCTTTCAGGAAATCGTAGCCTTTTTCCTCAAGTTCGAGGGCGAGTTCGGGGCCGCCGGATTTTACGATGCGGCCTTCGGACATGACGTGAACGTGGTCGGGCCTGATGTAATCTAGGAGGCGCTGGTAGTGGGTGATCAGGAGCATGCCGCGGTTGGCGGAGCGCATGGCGTTGACGCCTTTTGCGACGATTTTGAGCGCATCGATGTCGAGGCCGGAGTCGGTTTCGTCGAGGATGCAGTATTTCGGATCGAGCATGATCATCTGGAGGATCTCGTTGCGTTTCTTCTCGCCACCGGAGAAGCCTTCGTTGACGGCTCGCCCTGTGAACTTGCGATCCATTTCCAGGAGATCCATTTGGGCGTAGAGGTGCTTGTAATAGGCGACGGCGTCGATTTCCTCACCCTTGGGGAGGCGTGCCTGGAGGGCGGCGCGGATGAAATTGGCATTGGAGACGCCGGGCACTTCGTTGGGGTATTGGAAAGCGAGGAAGATCCCGGCGCGGGAACGCCCGTCGATGGACATTTCGGAAATATCCTGGCCGTCCATGGTAATCGTTCCGGCGGTGGGGATGTAGGACTCGTGGCCGGCGATAACCTTGGAGAGGGTGGATTTGCCGGAACCGTTCGGCCCCATGATGGCGTGGATCTCGCCGGCGGGGATCTCAAGGGTTACACCATTGAGGATTTCGGTGCCGTTTTCGAGGGTGGCGTGGAGGTTGTCGATTTTTAGACTCATGATTGAAGAATTTTTGAACCGCCGAGACGCCAAGGGCGCCAAGGCTGGGGGTTGTGTTGGAAGAGTTTTATCCGCGAATTAACGCGAATTAACGCAAATGGGAGAGGTTTGAGAGTTGAGTTTTGAAAGTTGAAAGTTAGGCGAGCTGGCCGCGGAGGGTAATCTCAATGTCCTTGATGACGGTGTTCGGCGGGAGGTCGAGGATGTCGGTGAGGTTGATGCCGGGCTTGAATTTGATGTCGTGGATCGTGCCGGTGGTCTCGTCGTGGAAATGGCCGTGCTCATCAAGGTTCGGGCAGTAACGGGACGGCTCGCGGTCGAAATTGACCTGGCGGATGATGTGATGCTGCACGAGGGCTTCGAGGCAGTTATAGACAGTGGCGAGGGAGATGTTGGGGAGGGTTTCCTTGATCCGCATAAAAACCTCGTTCGCGGTCGGGTGGGAGCGCTCCCCCATAAGATAACGATAGACTTCCTGCCGCTGGCGGGTCATGCGGAGGCCGTTGATTTCCTCCGATGTGCCGGAGTGCTCAATGTGTGAAGCTTGGGTTGTCATCGCGACCGCAAATTAGAATCATTCCTGTTTAGATCAAGAACTATTCTAAATTTAATCATCCTGCTATGGCTTGCCTTTCAGCGAGGGTTTCGGACGATTGGCCAACGGGCGGCGATAATTTTTTGGGGTTTCTTGAAAACGATCAAAAAATCCTTGCAAGCCGGGTTCATACATGCTGGATTCCCCGCCCGCCCGCTGGCGGACAAACTTTTCCCTAAACGGCCATGGCCTACGCAGTAATCAAAACAGGCGGTAAACAATACCGCGTCCAAGCAGGCGACAAAATCGACGTCGAGAAGCTCGATGTGGAAGTCGATTCCGAAATCACATTCAACGAGGTGCTCATGCACGGCGCAGGTGACAGCGTTACGATCGGCGCACCGTTCATTGACGGTGGAGCGGTTGTCGCGAAGGTTATCGACCAATTCCGCGGACCGAAGGGGATCGCTTTCAAGTTCAAGCGCCGCAAGGGCTTCCACAAGACAAAGGGCTATCGCCGCCACATGACCAAGCTGGAGATCACCTCCATTGGATAATCCCGAAATTTAACCGACCACCCTCATGGCCCATAAAAAAGGACAAGGATCCGTCAAGAACGGACGCGACTCACGCAGCAAGCGCCTCGGCGTGAAAAAATTCGGCGGCCAGGCCGTGATTGCAGGCAACATCATCATCCGCCAGCGCGGCACCAAGGTGCATCCGGGCAAGGGAGTTGGCTGCGGCAAGGATCACACCCTATTCGCCATGACCGACGGCCATGTCTTCTTCGACAAGGAAGGACGCCGCGTCAACGTGGTCGAAGCGGTTGCTGCGAACTGAGTTTCTGAGCATACGATTTTTGAAAAGCCCTTGGATTTGCTTCCGGGGGCTTTTTTTTGTACCTTCGGATTGGGAATTCAGGAGGCTCAGACATCCTGACCTACCCGTGAAGGCAGTGGCTTCGCGGGGACTGGCGAGGGAATCCATTGATCCCGTTCTGGAGCTTCAACCAGTAACAAGTGTCACTCAGTGCCAGACCAGTGGCGTCCATTATCCATTTTCCATCGAGGTCAGGATGTCTGAGGCTGGAATCCCTAGTTCCGGTTCAAGCGGCGGGACAGCCGCTTTCACGGCCTGCCGCGAGACTTGGCAGCTACGGCTGGCCGTTGCCGAAAAGCGAGCGATGCTCGATTTCCCCCGAGGTTTCTTCCAGCTTCCATTGCCGATCCACGTTTAGGCGGACGGTGGCGAGGTGTTTGTGATGCCATTGGTCGGGGGCGATCATGGAGAGGAGCTTGCGACCGCGTACTTCGTAGAGGTGGTAGGTCTGGCCGATGATAGGCTCGAAGTTGATATCCGCCTCGTAGATGAGCTTGTTCCAGTTGAAATGGTCGATGGCGGCAAGGTAAGTTTCGCGGATTTCCGTCAGCTTCTGCTGGAGTTCGCGTTCGACCTCGGAGATGCCCCTCGACTTGAAGGAGCTGAGATCGGTGGGGACGATCTTCGGGCTGAGCGTCGAGACCGGGTAAGGCATGAATGCCTGTGAGAGTTTTCCTTCTGACATATATTGCGGTGTGGCTGCACTTGCTTCGGCGCGGAAGGCTGCGTCCGCAAACAAAAAAACCGGACGACCGTGAGGCCGCCCGGTTTGGAATTTGATACCTTAGCCTAACCGGTTATGATTTAGGAGTCGGTGGGTTCATTGTCGGAGTCGTGGAACCCCAGATCGGATTGGTGGCAAGCATGAGATCTACGCCGCCGACGAATGCCGGCCCGCTGGTTGTAGCACCTGTAGGAACGATTTTGATGGAGGTTGCACTATTATCGATCCTGAGAATGACGGCATTCTTGTCGTATGGTTCAGCGTCAAATTTGCTACCGTCAGCAATCAGGGGAGTAGCAACGACCGCACGAGCAGGATTTCCAGAAGTGCTCATGCCGACACCCGGTCCGTTAGTGATATAACCGAAACCAACCTCACCGGCCGCCAAGGCTTTAGCATCCGTAGAGATATCGCCATCGGGTTTCTTGGACAATGGGGTTTTGGCGTAAAACATGGCCTCCGATTGGGTCATGCCTGCCTGCATGAGTTGTTTGAAATATCCGTTGGAATTGCCGCCCGCCGCGCCCTTAACTGTTACCCCAACATAAGGGCCGCCAACCGTGTTCAGTTCTGTTAGGCTGGAGGTGCCCGGGAACGATCCGAAATCCGTCTCGAACTCGAAGAGTGCAAGGCCGATCTGGCGGGCGTTTGAGGTTGCTTCGGTCTGGTCGGCCTTTTTCCTTTGGCGGATCACCATGGGGGCGGTGAGTCCGGCGAGTGATGCGATGATCACGATAACGACGAGTAGCTCCACGAGGGTGAAGCCGCGTCTTGTTTTTAGGTTGGTTTTCATTGTGTTGTATTATTTATGTTTGGTTTTTTGTATGTTCGGGCGAGTGCCCTGTATTTTCAATCCCAAGGGCAACAGATTGTCCGAGGTTCTGAAAACATAGAACCGGGGAAGGGCGAAGCAAGGGGATTTTTCAGGTGTTTTAAAAAAAATCTGGAGCTGGGAACGTTAGCTCGCGGTGGGTGCGCGGAGTTTTTCAAGGGTGCGTAACTCGCTTTCCGTCACCGGGTAAGGGCCGGAAAACTCGACTTCCCGGGAATCTCCCGAGCCGGTGCGGCAGGCGAAGGCCTTGCGTGATGGGAGGTAATACAGGATCATGTAGCGGTTGTCTCCCTTGTTGGTTTCGGCAAGAAAATCGGGAATTCCGTTACGGGCGACGAAAACCCCGAGGTCGGGATGGCGGAGGGAAAGCGCGGATAACCGATGGAACCCGAAAGTGGGGGGATTTTGGCGAACCAGCATGATGTGGTTGTTCGCGGCGGATGTTGTGCTTGTAAGAAACGCGGAATTCCCCATGGGCTTGCAGGAGCCGCAGAAAAGCGCGATGACCGCGATGGAGGCAGCCGTTGCGATCGAAATACGGTTCATCTGTCGGATTTCTCAGCGGGAGGACAGGGATTGCCGGTCTTCCCTTACTATGTTGTCGATCTTCCCTGTGTACGGGCGGTTCCCTTCCGAGTCGATGAAGATCGCGGTTTCCAGCGGGACGATGAATTCCACGGCGGAATTGATGCCCACGAGTCTGCCGAAGGCATCGACAATAGGGCCGCCGCTGTCGCCGGGCTGCAGAGGGATATCGATCTTGAAAGGCCTGTTGCGGGTAAACGTGCCTTCCGGCGAAAGTGCGGTGCGGAGCCTGCCGGGTGCCGAGCTGAAACCTGTTGCCATGCCTCCGTGGATGACCCCGTGGCCGGGGGACAGCCACTGGCCGGGCGGCGTCCAGTGGTAGAAATAGGGTGTCTTGCGGGGGATATGGAGCAGTGCGAGGTCGTCGGCCCCGGATCGCCAGACGATGCGCGCCTTCGCGGTGACGATGGCGCCGCCGCTACCGTAGATGATGAACACGTTCTTGTTTGCGGAGCGGGCGAGCACGTGATCCGCTGTCAGGAAATACCCATCACCTGTGATGGGAGCTGCGGATCCACCGTCGGCATCGCCGGGCGCATCGGCAATGGAAAACCGCTTGTTGACCCAGCTGCCAAGCTCATCTTTCGATGTGACGACCACTGCCGAAAGCCTTTCCCTCACGATCTGCCGCGCCACTTCACCCGGGATGGTTGTGTTGCCGGGAGTGACCCGCGGTGCCGCAGAGCACGCCATAAGGAAAAGGCCGAGTAGGGGCGCGCCCGATTTGAGGAGAAGTCCAAACATGTGGGGAAAGGAAACCACAGCCATGATGGCGAGTCACACCCGATTTCAAAAATCCGCCAACAATCGTTCGAGCGCCCTCCGGAAGGGAGCGGCAAGAGGCAGGGATCCCAGCCGCTGCAGGCCGATCCATTCGTCGCCTTTCCCTGGCAGGCAGGTCTCCGCCGCGTGTATTTTCAGGCGTACCTTGTAGCGGGTGATCGGATACGTGGACTCAAATAGCTGCGGGAGGACGGAGCAAAAATCCGCGCTCCTCAGGGGAAGCTTCCAGAGACCGTTGCGGCGGCTTCCCGTTTCGCAATGCAGGAGGATGCGGCCTGCCGGATCGCGCAGCCAGATGGCGTGCTCGGTGATTTCCGTGACCGCCGGGGCTTTCTTTTTCACCGGCAGCTTTTCGGGTTCCCGTGTTTTGCAGAAGCGTGCGACCGGGCACATTTCACAAAGCGGCACACCCGGGCGGCAGACGGTCTGGCCAAGTTCCATCATGGCGTAGTGGTGGGTTCTCGGATCCCCGGGATCGCAGAGCGCGAGCGCCCATTGCCGGTGTTTTTTGACCGCCGCGGAGGATTCGATGGGCGCCGGATCATCCATCAGCCTGGAAAGGACTCGTGACACGTTCCCATCCACGAGGGCGGAGGGCTTCCCGAAGGAAAAGGAAAGCAGCGCCGCCGCCGTGTAGGGGCCGATTCCGGGAAGCGCGAGGAGTTGCTTTTCCTCCGAAGGGAAAACGCCTCCATGATACCCGATCACAGCCGCCGCCGCATCCCGCAGCATGCGTGCGCGGCGGTAGTAGCCGAGGCCTTCCCATGCCTTCAGCAGGCTGGTGTCATCGGCTGCAGCGAGCGATGCCACATCGGGAAACGCAGCGAGGAAACGGGTGTAATAACCTTTTCCCAGCACCGTGGCGACTCGGGTCTGCTGGAGCATCATTTCGGAAACGAGGATCGCGTATGGATCGCGTGTCCGGCGCCATGGGAAATCCTTGCCGTCCCTGGAAAACCATTTTCCAAGGGCTTTGCGGAAAGCCTCCGGCAGCTCCAAGGGAGATTCCATGTAGCGCGGCTTGATCGCGGCCATCAGCGTTTGCGGCGCAGGCGTTTTCCGGAAAGCCGGGTGGCGATAAGGTTCGGGCAGCGCCCCTTGAGGCGGAGCTGCTCACAGCTCGCCTCGATCTTGATCGACTGGCGCACCGTCCTGAACCCGAGCCGCCGCGTCACGCAATCCGTCTGGATATCCACATTCGCGTCCTCGAACTCGACGACATTTCCGCAGTCGATGCAGACAAGGTGGTTGTGGGAGGGTTTCTCCAGGAAATTCGGGTCGTAGGTGATCTGGCTTTCACCGAGATCGATCTGGCGGAGAAGGTCGGCCTCCACCAGCAGCAAGAGCGTGCGGTAAACGGTCGCCCGCGATGTTTCGCCATCAACCTTGCGGACGCGGTCGAAGAGTTCATCTGCGGTGAAATGCTCGTCCTTCGAGAAAACCACCCTGACGATCTGCTCGCGCTGCACGGTGCGCCGGAGGCCTTTGCGCCGGATAAAATCATCGAGCCTTTCCTTGATCCCGCTGTCCATTTCACCGCAAGAGTATCCACCGCCGTGGAAATGTAAAAAGCAATCACCGCCGCGCGATCACCGTTTCCGCGATCCACGGGCCGTCCTTGGGGTGGAAGAGCGCATGCCAATACCACTCGGAAATCTCCGCCCACTGCCTCCCATCCCTTTCACGCCGGATGCGCTCACTGACTTCCCAGCCCGTTCCATTGCGGCTGGCGGTGTAGGTGAGCCAGCGGTTGCCCGCATCGTCGGTGCGGGTTTTCTTTTCCCCGATTTGGAATCCTTCGGCGCGGAGGCAATGGGAGGCGGGGTGGAGCTTGCGGGTTGCGCGGGTCACGTGGCGCACGGTCAGCTTGAAGCCGCTGCCCTCATACACCGCGATGGAGCCGGGGAAATCTCCGTAGAATTTCTCCTCCACCGGACTCAGCGCGACCATGGTGAGCGGCTGGCCGTTGAAGTGTTCGAGCTGTGTTGCGTTGGAAATTTCGCCTGGGGAATCCGCCAGCGAAAATAGTGGTGCGGCGGCGGCGCAGATCGCGGCGGTGGTCAGCGCGAGCGGCCTGTGGGAGCATGTCGGGGCGGGCACCGGCTTTCTCTTTTCTGTTAGAATTCGAGCCAGCTTCGCAAGTCCGGCCAGCGCCGCCGCCGCGATGACCAGCCCGATGACCGGATGCAGGATGTGCGGCATGTTGACCAGCCCGGATTCCGGAAAGAAAAGCAGGCTGGCGCGGAGGCTGTTTGCGGCGAGGGAAATGGCGAGCGCAGCGAGGCCGAGCGGTATGATTTTCCTCCATGTGAGCGAAAAGACCGCCGCAAGCAGGGCGGTGAAAAGCCCGGCGGTCCAGAGCATGTTCAGCCCGCTGCACGCGGGATCGACCCCGACCACCTTTTCCCCGAGCAACAGCCGGACCCCCTCGCGGGTCACATCCAGTCCGGCGAGCCCGAGGAGGTTTTCCGCCGCAACCGATGTGATAAGGCGCAGCGGGTAGCCGAAGAAAAAATCCAGCGAAGCCGCCAGCGGCAGCGAAAGGACAAGCAGCAGGAGGATGCCGGGCTTGCGCGAAACGCCCGAGACCAGCGCCACCGATACGATGAAAAGCAGCGCACGGACAAGCGGCGGGACGAACGGAAAAGCAATCGCGTAGGCGACCAGAGCCGCGATTCCCGAGCAGCCCTCCACTTGGCTCGCACCGATTTCCCTGCGGTCGCGGAAAATGAAACACGCCGCGAAGAGGAGCGGGACGATCCCCGCCGCCTCCCCGCCCCCGTCCTGCATCCTTGCAACATACCAGCGGATGACAGGAACCGCTGCGAGCAGCAGGGCGAGGGCGGGGATCAGGCGTTTCATCGGATGCGGAGCAATGCGGTGGCGATCAGGACGAGTGCGATCATCAGGAAGGCACTCGGCTCCGGCACGCTGCCGCCGGCTCCTGACGAAACCCCGTGCGGCAGCGGCAATGCCTGCGCTACCGGCACGGCGGAGGTCGTGTCCTCGCGCGGCATCTCATCGATGGCGACGAACGAGGTGTATGGCGTGAGCAGCTCGTAATTCAGCCCGATTTCAGTGACCTCCTCGATGATGCCGGGTTCGTTGGTGAGCTGCGCGTAATCGGCGAGGCTGCGCACCTTTTCCCTGGCCCAGAGAGTGCGGAGTGCTGGGTTGGATGGATCCGCCGCCGCCTTGCTGACCTCGAAGGTTTGCGTGTAGGTCTTCCCTTCGCCGGTGATCCCGCTGATTTCGATGGTGCCTTTCGGTTCGCCGTCCCATTTCCCGATCAGGGTCAGCGGGCGGTTCGCGAAAAGATCCGGGAGCTGGGCCGGTTGGAGATCCGAGCTGCCGAAGCCCTCGCTCTTCACCGTGATTCCGGTCAGCACCGGGCTGGAGACCACATCGCTGAAGCGCTTCACCGCTTCCTGCGTCTCCGAGGAATTCGTCACGACGAAGCTTTCGTTCCCGGCGATGTGCGCGAGGCCTTCGATGAGGTGGCGATTCACGCTGCCGCCGACGCCCAGCGGGAAAATGTTCGTGCCGTTCGCACCGTTGCGGATCAGCTCAAAAACCTCCGGCTCCGCGCTGATGAATCCGTCGGTGATGAGGATAAGCGAGCGGGAGATGTCCTTTTTCGTGGGCAGCGCGATGGCGGTTTTCAGCCCCTCGATGAGCTGCGTGCCGCCGCCTCCGCTCTGGCGAGAAAGCAGCGCGATTGCCTTTTCGATGTTCGTTGGATTCGCGGCAAGCGGCGCGGAGGAGAGCACCTGGCTGTCCCCTGAAAAGAGCACGACATTAAACGTGTCTGTGGTGCGCAGGCTGCCGATGAGATCGCGGAAAAGCGACTTCGCAAGATTGAGCGGGAAGCCGTTCATCGAGCCGGAGACATCGATCAGGAAAACGTAGTCGCGGGCCGGGATGTCGCGCTCGCCGACGGTCGCGGGCGGCTCGACCTGGAGCAGGAAGAATTTTTCATCCTCGCCCTCGTGCAGCAGCAGGCCGGAGGCGATTTTCTCATCCGCCAGGCGGTAGCGCACGATGAAATCCCGATCCGGCGCGGTGGGTGCGAGTTTCAGGGTGGCACTGCTCTTGTCGGTGTAGGTGATCTTCGCATCGTGCTGCGTGCAGACAAGCGAGCGGAGGGGCAGCGGGGTTGCGATTTTCAGATCGACGGAAAAGCTCGACGGCGTTTTTCCGTAATCCCCGAGATGGGGGTTTGCGGTGAAGGTCTCCGTCTTCGCCTCCCCGGTGAAACGCGGCCCGACGGCAGTGGGCAGGACGAATTCGTAGGTGCCGTCCACGGGCTTGATGATCTCGCTGTAGCGCAGGGTCAGCGAGACGACATCGCCGGGCATGATGCGCGCCACCTCCATCTGGAAAAGGTTCGGGCGCTGCTGGCTGAGCAGGCTGGCGGATTTGTTCTCGGCCTTCGCTTTCTCGAATTCCTTTTTCGCCTGCTCCTTTTCGCGGATCTTCGCTGTCAGCACCCGCTCGCCGATGGTCATCGTCATCCCGTTCACCGCAGCTCCGGTGGAGGCGGGGAAAAGGTAAGTCGCGTCGATGGGCGTCCCGCCGTCGTTCGTGTAGGTCTGGGTCAGCGTGACCTCGGCGATCGTCCCGGCGATGCTGACCTGCGCGTGGGTTTCCTTCAGCGGGAAAACATCCGCACGGTGATCCCCGTGGATCTCGAAATAGGGTGAGGCGGGTTCTCCGCTTGCGGCGAAGAGCGGTGCCAGCGCGATCGCGAAGGCCAGGCAGGTGGTTTGGAGCGTTTTCATCACGTCCGCACCGTGAAGCGCCAGTGTGAAGATATGATGACCGTTCCGTGAAAAGTTCGGGAAAACCGCGTTATCCGGCGTCTGCCCCTCCGGACCATTTCAACTTCCGATTCTGACGTTGCGCCGACGACGAGTCGGCTCCAAGCTGCCTGCGGGGTCGCTTCCCCAGCAATTTTTCCCACCGCATATGATGAATAAGCCGAGCGGCGATCCGTCCAAGCCAGTGCCAAGTCCGCAAGGATCCGCTGACACGGATGCTACGGCGGGAGATCCCGAAGGGGATTTCGATCTGGTGGGCTTGGCACAGAAGGGTGACATGCGCGCTTACGACGCGCTTGTGATCCGGCATCAGGGAAGGATTTACGCAATGATACGGAACATGGTCAAAAACGATGCGGATGCCTGGGATCTCTCCCAGGACGTTTTCGTCAAGGCATGGCAGGCGCTGCCACGCTTCGAGTCGCGCGCCCGCTTCTCCACCTGGCTGTTCCGGATCGCCCACAACGTCGTCTATGACTGGGTGCGGAAACGCAAAATCGAGAGTGCGGGCGAACTTAACGACGAGATTTTCAACCGAGACAGCATCGACCTCTCCGCAAGGACCGCACCCTCCGCCATCGATGCTCCCGACGAAGCGCTTTTAAACACCGAGCTGCGCGGCAAGATCGAGGAAGCCCTAGGAAAACTCAGCCCCGAACACCGCGAGGCGGTGATCCTCAAGGACGTCCAGGGACTCTCCTACAAGGAAATCGCCGATGTCATGGATTGCACCCTCGGCACGGTGATGAGCCGACTTTACTACGCCCGCCAGAAACTCCAAACCCTCCTGAAAAATGAATACGAATCCCGATGAAACCAAGCTGGCCCTGTGGCTGGACGACGAACTCACCGGCGACGACCTCGCCGCGATGGATGCGTGGGCTGCAGACATGCCGGAGCAGCTTGCCTCCCGCGAGGAGCTGCGCAGCTATCGGAAAATAATGGCCGCCACTCTTCCCGCCAGCGAAGAGCCGCCGTATCCCGATTTCTTCCTCACCCGTGTCAACCAGGGCATCCGCGATCTTCAGCCTGTGGAAAAGCTACCCGCGTCCGCCCCGTCCGCTGCGGGGTTCTGGAAATCCTGGCTCATGCCCGTCGCGGCCTGTGCGGGGATGATCCTCGCCTTCGGGATCGGAAGGCAGGGCTTCACGGATCATACGCCTCTGGCCGTCGCGCCACCCGTCCGCCCGATGGTCTATACGCCGGAGGAGGGTGTCGATGCCGAGTGGTTCGCAAGCAGCAATGCCGGTGCCACCGTGATCGTGCTCCAGGGCGTGAGCGCAATCCCCGATTCCACCGATTTCTCGGAAACTGTCTATGTGCCCACCGTCAGTGAGGCGGATCGCACCGCCGGGCAACGCGAAGACGATCCGAACTCCAGCACCCAATGACATCACCGCTCCATCCCTTTTTAGGACTTTTGGCCGCGATCGTTTTCGCAACGGCTGCGGATCGCGCATTCGGCCAGGAAGATCCGGGGCGATCTAAAGTGGGAAGCCTGGAAGCCACCGTGTATTTCGCAACAAACGGCGATCCGAAAGCGGCGGGTGAGAAAGCGCAGGAAATCGGGGAATCGCTGGCGGAAAAACTCGGCAGCGAGGAACGTCTCAGCTTCGCCCACTACCGGGCCATGGGAGCGGATACCCAACCGATTTTCCGCAGTTACGAGAACTGGGCGCAACCGCTCAAGCCGTCCGATGAGATCCTCGTCCGTTTCGAAACGCGCACCCAGCCGAAAGCGGATTCGGTATCGCTGGATCTGGAGCTATGGCTCGCGCGGAAAAAAATCCTCAAGACGGATGCGAATCTGCGCCCCGGACGCCCCCTTTATGTGCTCGGGCCGGAATGGCGTGGCGGGCGGCTGATCATCGCAGTCGCGCTTGCGAAGTGAAGGATCTGCGCCAATCATCTCTCCCATGAAAGCCCTACACTTCCTGCTGCTCCTGCTCGGCACCTTTCCGGCCTCCGCCGCGCTGGAATTCGATACTCCAGCCATCAAGGTGGATGCCGGACTCAACGACAAGATTATCGAGAGGGATTTCAAATTCACCAACAGCGGTGACAAGGCAGTGAAAATCACGCAGGCAGACGCCGGGTGTTCCTGCCTCGGGGTGAAACTGGCGGACGGCAAGTTCAACTACGCACCCGGTGAATCAGGGGTGCTGCGCGCCACCTTTGAGGTCGGAAGTTTCCAGGGAACCGTGGACAAGCAGATCAATATCTGGCTTATGGGGGATCCGGAGGAAAAACCTTCCACCACCCTGACGATGAGCGTCCACATACCGGTTATCATCCAGCTTGAGCCGAAATCCGTGAAGTGGGCGGTTGGCGACCCGGCGGAGCCGAAGGTGATCGATGTCGCGATGGACTACGAAAAGGCGATCCATGTCACTTCCGTCGCGACGGGCAACGAATCGTTTTCCGCCGAACTCATCACCATCGAGGATGGAAAGCATTATCAGATTAGGGTTACTCCTAAAAAGGGCACGGCCTCCCCCGGGCTTTGCATCATCCGCATCGAGACGGACGTCGATGTCGAGAGGCAGCGGGTGCAGCAGGGCTTCGCCGTCATTTCAGCGACCCAAGGGAAAAAATGATGAACGCCGCCGCCCAGCTAGGCATCATAGCCCTGATCTCGCTGGCCGCCGCCGCCGGCACATGGCTTGTCAAAGGCCCGCCGCCGAAGGCCGCCGCTTTCGCCTGTGATCCGGCGAAACTGGATGAAGGCGAGATCTGTCTCGCTGATGTGGCGGGGAATGTGCTCTGGGTCGATGCCCGCTCGCGTGCGGAGTGGGAGGAAAACGGCTTGCAGGGATCCATACTCTGGAATCTCGATCCCAAGGAGGACGGGAATGAAATGGAGGCGGGAGCAGTGATGCGCATCGCCGCAGGGGTGGGGCAGGTCGTGGTTTACTGCGGCAGCGAGGCTTGCGGCACCAGCAGGCAGATCGCCGGCCGCATCCGCGCATTGGATCTCGGCACGCCGGTGAAAACGCTGCACGGCGGCTGGGATGCACTCAGGGATTCCAGTCCAAAGCCTTGATGTCGAGCGCTTCCAGGAATGGCTTTTCGGGATCCTCCTCGGTGTTCCAGCGCATGAAAACGGTGCATGGTTTCGGCTGCCCGTAGGCCAGGCCGGAAGTCTCGTCCTCCAGCATGTCTCCGATTTTGGAACGCTTTCCGAAATAGGCCTTGGCGATTTCCTTGGCGTCATCCCTTGCGAGGATCTTCAGCGTGAATTTCTTCTCGGGGCCGGGGACATCGTCGTAGCAGAATGCTCCGGCGGAAATGACGACCTGGAAGGTTCCCGCATCTCCCGACGGCTTTTCCGCAAAAGCGGCGAACCTGCCGCCGAAGACATCAAGGAAAGGATCGACGACCACTTTCGGCGGGCTCGTGCCGCGTGAGCGCACCAGCATGGTCTGCGGGTTCGGGCTACCGTCTGCGGATGCAAAATCGACGTGGTAGTAGTAGTCGATCACCTGCTCGATGGCATTGGTCTCCCTGACATCCACGGTGGTTTTCAGCACCTCGGGGAGCGGGCCGTTAAGGACGGAACTGATCAGTTCGGACTCCGGCCGTTTCGTCTCAATGAGAGGAAGGCGCTCGTCCAGCGACTTCATGGCAAGGAATTCCTCAAGCAATGCAAGTGCGGCGATGCCCCCATCCACAGTTTGCAGTTCCGGAGGGAAATCCTTTTCCACGTCACCGATCACCGGCATCGGCACCTCACCAACCGGGATGGCCGGATTTTTTCCGGTTTCCGTGAGGGATTCGAAAGTCCCCTCTTCCGTTTCGATGATTCGCTTGACAGGGGACTTGGTTCCCGCGCTTCCGGCGGCCGGTTCCACCTTTGCGGAACTGGCGCTCCGGTCTTTCTGGAGGAAGGTCTTCACTCCATACATCACGCCGACGGCAACGATGAGGAAACACGCGGGCACCAGGAGGCGCATGAAGCGATTCCTGTGGTGGCGCTGCGGCGGCGGGACTTGAACGCCGCCGCGAGGACGCGTCATCCCGCTCGGTTCGGGACGCATACGCGCCGGGGCTGTCGCGGGATCAGGGCTGGCGCCCGGAAGCTGTCTCGGTTCAGGGCGAAGGATATTCGGTTGCCCGGTGATCGGCTGGGGTGTCCTGTTGTGGTATTCAGGCAACGGAGCAGGCCGGGGAGGCGCATAGGCAGGCTCAGGTGGTGGTGGCGCAGGCTGCTGCTGGGGCGGCAACGGAGCAGGCAGTGGCATCGCAAACGGAGCCCGTATCAAAACCTGACAACTGGGGCATGGCCCTGTGACCCCTCCCATGCTTCCGGGTATCGTCAGCTTGATGCTGCACGCCGGGCATAGGAAAACGATATTATCTGCCTCATTCAAACCGCAGCAATTCATAGCGGATGTAGGAAGCCGAGTCAATCATTCAGATAACCTAATTAAATTCCCCGTCGCTTGGCCGGGAGTGTCACGTGACGGGATTCCTATTCCATCCTGCTCGCATTGAAACAGGCCGCACCGATGCTTTTTGACGGGACAAGGGACGGATCGCCTGATTTAACATATGCGGCAGACACCCAACATTTCACCAACTATCATGGCAACCACCACAAAACGCGACCTCGTCTCCAGGATCACCGACAAGCTGGGGTTGAAGGGAGTGGGGATCACCCAGCAGGATGTTCATGAAGTTGTGCAGTCGTTGATCGACGAGGTCACCGAGTCGCTCGCCAACGGCAACAATGTGGTGATGCGTAATTTCGGCGCGTTTGAAGTCCGGGAAATGAAGGCCAAGGTCGGGCGCAATCCGAAGAACCCCGGCAAGGACGTGGCGATCCCGGCCCGCGCCGCCGTGAAATTCAAACCGGGCAAGGAAATGAAGGAGAAAGTCGCGACAAGCCTTCAGCTCATCAGGGAGCGCGACCAATGACCGCAATCCGGGAATGACAAAACGGCTGACATCAGCACTCCGCCTCACCCTTTGCGCCGCCGCATTGGTTTCGGCCTGCGTGTCCTGCACGTCGCGCCCTTCGGGATATTCCGGATACATGACAAGGTCATACACAGTTCGCGGGCAGACCTACCATCCCATGGGTGTCGATCAGGCGCTCGGCCACAAGGAAACGGGCTTATGTTCCTGGTATGACGAATCGGGTTTCTTCGGTTTGAAACGGGGCAACACCTCTCTCGGCGAGAAAGTCCAGCCGTGGCACCTGACCGGAGCGCACAAGACCTTGCCCCTGCCTTGCCTCGTGAAGGTCACGAACCTGGACAACGGCCGCTCGCTCAAAGTCCGCATCAACGACCGCGGCCCGTTCATCACGGGGCGGCATCTCGATGTTACCCCGCGCGCGGCCAAGAAGCTGGGATTCCATGGCAAAGGACTGACCCATACGAAGATCGAGGTGCTATCGGTTGGCGACGGGAGCTACCGCAGGAAATCCCGCAGCGGTTTCCTTTTCTGGTGAAGCCCGCCACACGCGGGGCTTGTCCGCGGCGGGGGAAACGCCCAGCCTTTTCCGCGCAGGAACGATGAAAGACAGGATCGATGAACTGGAACAATGGGGGGCGGATGTGATATTCGGCCGTGCCAGGGGTTTCCGTGCAACGACGATGCGGATGCTCATGTTCGGCCTCTCGGGGATTTTCCGCATCCTCGTCCAGTGCAGGATCGCCCGTTACCGGAAGGGCTGGAAACCCCAGGGATACCTTGGCGTGCAGGTCGTTTCCATCGGCAACATTACCCTCGGCGGGACCGGGAAAACACCGGTCGTCGAGCTTCTCGCCAGATCACTGAGGGATCGCGGCAGGAAAGTCGCCATCCTTTCGCGGGGATACAAGAGCAGGAAATTGGATCGCGCCCAGAAGTGGGCAGGGAAGAATGGGAAACAGGTGGCATCCGGTAGGATGCCGAAGGTTGTTTCCACCGGTTCCGCGCTGCTGCTGGATTCCAAGTTCGCCGGCGACGAGCCCTTCATGCTCGCGAAGAACCTGGAAGGTGTCGCCGTGATCGTGGATAAGAACCGCGTAAAGGGCGGGCGCTTCGCCACCAGTGAGCTGGGATCCGAGATCCTGATGCTCGACGACGGGATGCAGTATCTTGATCTCGCCCATTCGCTCGACATCGTGCTGATCGATTCGAAATCGCCCTTCGGCACAGGTTCGCTCCTGCCACGGGGGACACTGCGCGAGCCGCCGCGCAACCTGCGCCGCGCCTCTTACATCCTCATCACGAAATGTGACGGCTCACCGAACGCGGAGCTCATCGCACGGATCAGAAAATACAACGCCACGGCGGAGATCATCGAGTGCGCCCACGGCCCCATCCACCTTGAGAACCTTCACACCCGTGAGCGCGAGCCTCTCTCGTTCCTCGATGGGAAATGGGTCGGAGCGATCAGCGCCATCGCAGTTCCGGAAAATTTCGAGAAATCCCTCTCCGCGCTCGGTGCGAAAGTGGAGATCCGCCGCCGTTTTTCAGACCATCACCGCTTTAACCGCCGGGATGTGGACGATTTCATGCAGCGCTGCGTGGAGCGCGACATGGAGATCATCGTCACCACCGAAAAGGACGCCGTCCGTTTCCCGAGGCCGACGGAGATCAACGTCCCCATCTATTTCCTCCGCATCGAGGTGCAGATCCTCTCCGGGCAGGAGGCATGGGACGGCTTGGTGGATTTGCTCTGCGACCCACCGCCGGTCCGGAATTCCATCCTCAGGAACGCCGGCGCATACCGGGTGTGAAGCGGAAATATCCCGCCGCAGGGCACTTGAATCTTGGCACCCGCGCATGGGCGATTAAACCAAGGGCGTGCTTTCCCTCGGAATACTCGGCTCCGGCTCCGGCTCGAACATGCAGGCGATCCTGGATGCCATCGACGCGGGAAGCATCGATGTCCGCATCTCCATCGTCCTCTCCGACAACCCGGGCTCATACATCCTGGAACGGGCGAGGGCCAACGGCATCCCGGCGGGGATCATCGACTGCTCGCCGCACCGGATGAAATTTCCCGCAGAGGTTCAGGAGGAAACCGCCCGCAGACTCCGGGCGGCGGGGGTCGATCTTGTATGCCTCGCCGGTTTCATGCGCCTTGTAAAAAAGCCGCTGCTCGATGCCTTCCCATCCAGGATCCTCAACATCCATCCATCGCTGCTGCCTGCGTTTCCCGGGCTGGAAGCGTGGAGGCAAGCCATCGAGGCGGGTGCGGGGGAAAGCGGTGCCACCGTGCATGTCGTCGATTCCGGGATGGATACCGGCCCCGTGCTCGGCCAAGCTCGTGTGCCGGTGCTTCCCGGCGACACCCCGGAAACTCTCCACGCCCGCATCCAGGTGGAGGAGCACCGCCTTTACCCCGAAATGATCGCCGCATACGCCCGCAAGCTCAAGCTATGAACCCCGACGCACTGCAACCCCTGCTCCGGCACCTCGGAGAAACCGTGATCGGCGCCGAGGAACCCGCCCGGATGCTGCTCACCGCCCTCCTTGCGGACGGCCACGTCCTCATCGAGGGAGCCCCCGGCATAGGCAAGACCACGCTCGCCCACACCCTGGCGACCTCTATGGGCGGAACCTTCAAGCGGGTGCAGTTCACCCCCGATCTGCTCCCTTCCGACATCCTCGGCTACAACCTCTACCGCTCGGTGCGGGGCGAGTTCGAGTTCATCCCCGGCCCTGTTTTCGCCAACTGCCTGCTCGCAGACGAGATCAACCGCACCTCACCGCGCGTCCAGTCCGCGCTGCTGGAAAGCATGAACGAGGGCAAGGTAACCATCGACGGAGTGACCCGCACGCTGCCGCGGCCCTTCATGGTGATCGCGACCCAGAACGACACCCACAGCGCAGGGACATTCCCGCTTCCCGAGCCGCAGCTAGACCGCTTCCTGCTTTCCCTTGAAATGACCCTGCCCAATGCGGAGCGTCAGGCCGAGATCATCCTGTCCCATGCCTCTCGGGCGGGCGCGGAACCGTCCGCGCCGGATTGCAAGCTCTCCCCGGAAAACGTGCTCCAACTGCAGGCCCGGGCGGCGCAGGTTCCCGTTTCCCCTGCGATCGCGCAATACATCACATCGCTCTGCGAAACCCTGCGGCAGCTTGCGGGATCGGACCAGAGCGTTTCCATCCGCGCCTCCCTGGCAATCCTAAGGGCCGCGCGCGCCAACGCCTTCCTCGAATCCGCCCCGGCTGTCCATCCCGATCACGTGCAGGCGATCTTCCCCGCCGTGATGCGCCACCGCATCCTCGCGGACCAGAGCTTCGATCCGCTCGAGCTGATCGGCATGGCGCTCGCCAAAACGGCGATACCATAGTGTGGCCTATCTCGCCGCCTTCTTCAGCACGGCGAAACGGCTGCGCATTTCACTCATCCGCACCATCTGTGCGGGATCTTTGGAGAGGTCGTTCTCCTCGCGCGGATCCTCGGTGATGTGGAAGAGCTGCTCAACTTTCTGCTCCGGCCAGAAAAAATATTTCCAGTCTTTCCTGACAAGCGCCTCGGAGGCGGGGATGAAGGTTTTGTTCTGCAGCGTGGCGTGTTCGTAGAAAAACTCGTCGCGCCACCCGGGTTTCTTGTCCGCAAGATAGAGCGGGGAGATGTCGCGGCCCTGCATGCGCTCAGGCTCAGGGATGCCGGCGGCGGCGAGGATGGTGGGTGCGAGATCTACGTTTAGCGTGAAGTTGTCATCGGTCGTGCCCCGCACCTTTTCGGACATGCGCGGATCGTCGATGATGAGCGGGACGCGGATGCTTTCCTGGTGCGGATACCATTTGTCGGCGAGGCCGTGCTCGGCGTGATAGTAGCCGTTGTCGGTGGTGAAAATGAGCAGCGTGTTTTCGTAAACGCCTTCTTTCTTCAGCTCCGCGATGATTTTCCCGCAGGTGGCATCCACCTCGGTGGCGAGGCGGTAATAGTTTTTCATCATCTCCTGGTATTTTTCCGGCGTATCGAAGCGCCAATGCCAGCGGTTCCGCCCCTCGTTTTTCTCGGTGAAGAAATCGGGCAGGCGTTTCCATGACTCCTCGGTGGCATTGGGCGGGACGGGAACCGGCTTGTCGTTGTAGAGCTTCATGCTCTGCGGCTGGGGAAGGAACTGCTTGGGGTTCGAGTCCTCGGCGTGGGTGGCGAAAAACGCGACGGTGAGGTAGAAAGGCTTGTCCTTCGGGCGATCATGGAGGAAATCCAGCGAGTCGTTCTCGTTCTTCTGCGTGACGTGGATCATCGTGCCATCCGGCTCTTTCATCCAGTGCGTCCCGGAATAGGAGCGGCCGAAGTCGAACTTATCGGCGGGGAATTTTCCGTTGTGCCATTTCCCGACGTGGCCGACCCAATAACCGTTGTCGCGGAGCAGGCCGGGGTAGGTCTGTTCCCACGGGGTCTTGAAGGGCTGGAATCCCTCGTTGCCGTGGCGCGACATCCATTGCCCGGTGAAAAGGGACGCACGGCTGACTCCGCAGATGGCGGTAGTGACACAGTTCTGCGTGAAGCGGACGCCTTTTGAAGCGAGCGCATCAAGGTTCGGCGTCTGCACGGTCGGATCGCCGGCACAGCTCAGGCCATCGAAGCGCCAGTCATCGGCGTAAAGAAGCACGATGTTTCGTTTTTCGGAAGCGGCGTTGAGTGTTGCGGCGAGTGCAATGAAGAGGAGGATTCTCATAACGGGTTTCATACGATGGGATTCCTAACTCGGGATTTCAGGGAAGGGAAGGGTATGCTTCATGATTCTAGCAGGACGGATAATTCCCCCGCTTTGCTTTGTTCGGCAGGAACCAGACCAAATAGGGGTTTGCAATCGGGCTTGTCCTTGCCGCATTTCACGGTGTGCTTTCCATTCGAGTAAACCCTCGGCTGAAAGCGGCTCCCCTGAACGCGAACCGTGTAAAGGATCTCACCTGTTTCATCGGAAACCACCTGGACTACGGGATCCGCCACTACTTCGAAAACAAGTTCCGGCAGGTATCCCACGACCTTGCGCCCGTCGTTGTTTTCCATGGAGACAGTGATAGGCCAACCGGGAAACTGTCCCTTCTCGCCATCCTTCGCGTCCGAGAAACGCGGCCAGCACTCGAACCTGATGGTGCGCGACTTTTTATTGAAACGCACCACACCGTAGCCATCGGCCCTCTGCTTCTCATCCGTGATCATCTGCGGGTTCGCGCAGGCCATCATCGAGATTTTGTTGCCAAGCCCGTCCTTGAAATCGCCGGTCCACGGCAGCGGGCTTCCGTGCTCCGGATTCGGCCCGGCCATTTCATCAAGTGGATGCCACCAACGGCCCTAAATCGTGTTGACCAGCGCCGGGCTGGTGAATTCGTAAGGGCCGTCGCCGAACTCATCGATCCCCTGTTTCGTGACCACGGCAAGATGCTGATCCCCGCAAAGATGCACCGCCCGGCAGCGGCGGATTTCCTCAAGTGCGCGCTTGCGGGGAGTCTGTGGCCAGCCATTGCAATCGAGATGCGCAAGCAGGCGGCTGTTCGCGCTGCCGTGCATGTGGACCGCCCCGCAGAATGCCGTCTGTGAAAGTACTACTTTCATCGTAGCTCCCGTCCAGTCCTGCCCCCATCCGTGGAGGAATTTTTCCTGACGCTCACCAAGAATTTTCATTGCTGGTTCCCGGATACGTTACACATGGTGATGTTTTGTCCGAAGATCGGAAGTATTCGCCGTTCATCGGATTTTCACTTGCCCCTAGACCGTGGCTCATGCATGGGGTAAGATTCACGAAAGAACTGCCCCAAATGGAAACCCTCCTCCAGCTTTCAGACAAGTCCGCCCCCAGCACGCTAACAGAAGTGCTGGATTCGCTCAGGAAAGAGCACTTCGAACCCCGTCTCGAATCAAAGGCATGGGGGGACTGGATCTATCTCGACGGATACAACTCTGTGATCAGCATCGAATCCAACAGGGGGCTGAGCTCTTCGGCGACCATCGAGCACGCGGAGGGTGAAGAGGACGGAGAGCTGGTCCAATGCATCTATCGCGCCTTCGCCCGCCTCGGCTGGCACGGCGTGGACGACGACGGCGAGTTCCCTCTGTAGCCTTGCCCAAGCCGTTTCCACGGCGATACTCGCGGCAGCAACAATGAGATCCCGCACCATCCTCCTAGCCCTGTTCGTTCACTTCGGGATCTTTTCAGCAACCGCCCATCAGGTGGACTCGGTTGAGCTCGAATTCCTGCGGTCGGACAGCAAATGGAAGCTCGAAGGTCTGCTCGACATCGCCTACATGCTCCCGGAATCGAGGGGAGTGGAGGGTGCGCCGCCGCTGTTCCGCAAGGACGTGATGGACGCACCGGTCGCCGTTCACAAACGGCTCACCGCGCAGGCGGAGGCCACGATGCGGAAGCTACTCACGCTCGAATACAACGGCAAAAAAATCCCATGGGAGATACGTTTCCCCGATTTTGATAAGGAGCCTCTCGAACTTCCGCCGGAAGAGGGCGGCTGGGCGCTCATGAAGGCGGAGATCACCACCGAAGCCCGCCCCGGCCCGGGCCAGCTCACCGCTTCCTGGCACGATGACCAGCAATCCGAGCTCATTGTCATCGTCGAGGAAGCGGAAGAGATCGGGCTGTTTCCCATTTCCTCCGGCATGTCGGAAGTCCTGCTGGAAGTCGCAGCGGGAGAAGGTGCGCGCCCCTCCTCCACCCCCACATCCAGTACCCAGGCAGAGAACTGGATCATTTCCGGATACCGCCACGTCATACCGCTGGGGCTCGACCACCTGCTTTTCATTCTCGGCCTGTTCCTCCTCGCGCCTCGCTGGAAGCCGCTAATGGGGCAATCCCTGCTGTTCACCCTCGCCCACTCGATCACCCTGGCACTGGCCATTTACGGGGTGATTGCGTTGCCGGCAAGACCCGTGGAAATTCTCATCGCAGTCAGCATTGCATGGATCGGAATCGAGAACCTGCTCCTCCGCAAGCTCAAGCCCTCCCGCCTGTTCCTCGTCTTCGGCTTCGGTCTTCTTCATGGCATGGGCTTTGCCAGCGTCCTAAGGGAAAAACTCGGCGATCTTAGCGGCAAGCAGCTCGCCCTGCCGCTCGTCGGCTTCAACGTCGGGGTCGAACTTGCCCAGATCACGGTTCTCGCGGTCGCATTCCTCATCCTTTGGCCGCTGCGGAAATGGACGGGGAAAGTCCAGGTAGTCGGCTCCGTTTTCGTCGCCCTCGCCGGCATTTTCTGGATGTTTGAGCGGATCTTCGCCTGAAGGCCGGTTGGCCGGGCAGAATTGCGGAGATGGATGTTTGACATGCAGGAATGAAATCGCCTTACTTTTCCGGCTAGCAAAAAAACCAAAGCGCATGAGCGAAAACGAAAACAAAACCCCCTCGAAGCAGACTTCCAGTGTGCCCCTGAAAAAGGAAACAGTCCGCGTGACCCTCAAGGCCGCCGATGCGCCCCCGGCCGTACCTTCCGCGAGCCTTCCAACAAGCCCTGCACCCACGGTTAAGCCACCTACGCCTCCGGTCGCACCTCCAGCACCGACCGTGCCCAAGCCACCGACCGCCACGCTGCCCCCTTCGGGTGCCCCAACCGCACCCAGGGCACCGGTTCCCGCGCCAACCATCCCCCTTCGCACCGCATCCCCGCCAACCGCAGGCGCTCCCACTATCAGACTTGCAACGTCCAACGCGCCCATTGGCGCACCCACCATCGCCCTCAAGACTGCGAACGCCCCTCTCCCAGGTGGATCAGTAGGCGGTGCACCCACCGTTTCCCTTCCCAAGGCAACCGTCGCGCTCAGCCCTCCGACCAGGCCGCTAAGCCCGACTTCAGCCGCCGCGACACAGAAGCCCACCCTCTCCACCATGGAAGAGCCGGAGGACGAATCCGGTGCTGGGACTTTCTCGAAAATCCTCGCAGGTGTCGGACTCGTCGCGGCAATCATCGTTCTCGGCCTCCAGATCAAGATCTCGGGCATCTGGATCGGCGCCGAAGACAACGAACTCCAGGGTCAATGGTCCCAGCTCCTCGAATAATCATCCCTAATCTCAACTTACCATGATCCTAGGAATTATTAATACCCTACTCGCCGCCGCCGTGGTTTACCTCGCATACCTCGGGGCAAGCCTGCCGCAGTAGCGGCCCTCACTCGGCTTCCCACCTCCGCCCCCACTTCCGAATCCACGGAGATGGGGGCGGAGGTTTTTTTTGACCCGCCCCTTGACGTATCATGCCACGGGTTTCAGATTCCATGCATGGCAACTAACCTTACCGAAGCGAATTTCAATTCCGAAGTCATAGAATCCGACCAACCCGTCCTGGTGGATTTCTGGGCGGAATGGTGCGGCCCCTGCAAAATGTTAGGACCCGTGCTCGACCAACTTTCGGGAGAGGTTGAAGGACAGGCCAAGATCGCCAAGGTCAACGTGGATGAGGCGCGCGAACTGGCTGTGAAATACAACGTGAAGTCCATCCCGCTCCTTCTTTTCTTCAAGAACGGCGAAGTGAAGGATCAGATCGTCGGCGCAAACGTCACCAAGGAGCAGCTCAAGGCGAAGCTGCTCGCCCTCGTCTGACCGGAAAATTCAGGGATTCCCACAGGGTTCCGCCGTTTGGACGGTGGAGCCTTTTTCTGAAAGGACATCCAATTGGTCATCGCATTCCACAAGCCATACGGCGTCCTCTGCCAGTTCACGCCCGACCAACCGGGTCAGAGAACCCTCGCTGAATTCGGCTTCCCCAAAGAAGTGTACCCATTGGGCAGACTGGATATGGATTCCGAAGGCCTGCTCTTGCTTTCCGACGAGCCCGGTATGAACGGAAAGCTCCTCGACCCGGAAAATGCACATCCAAGAACATATTATGTGCAGGTAGAGGGAATCCCGGATCCGATGGCGCTTTCCACACTTTGCGGGGGCACGATCGTCATCCGGGGGCATCGATGCCTTCCCTGCAAGGCATCCATACTTGACCCCCGGCCTCAAATTCCTCCAAGGGAGCCACCGATACGGTTTCGTAAGGAAATAGCCGACACATGGATAGAGATGACTCTCACCGAAGGGAAAAACCGTCAGATCCGGAAGATGACGGCAGCAGTGGGTCATCCCACGCTACGGCTGCTGCGGATTGCAATAGGCGGCTTTTCAGACCCATCCCTTCTGTCCATGCAATGGAAAGCCCTCGGGGAGGTGGAGATCAAATCAATCGCGCTTTAGGAAACCAAACGCTACTCGCGGTCGGGCTTCAGACGTTTCAGCCATGCCTTGAAATGTTCGTCCTTCGCCTGCATGTCGAGGATCTGCGGATCCTCGCGCGCAAGGCGCAAGTCAGGTATCGGGCGCTTGCCAAGCTTCACCGTGACATCAATCGGTTCAGGGGCATTCCGCCGAATTGTCAGAACCGCATTCGCCAAAGGCTTCTTCTTAGCGATGGTTTCCATAAACACATCCAGGGCGCCCTGCTCTCCCCATTCCTTCCCGTCGAGGGCAATGATCAGGTCACCCGCCTTGAGTCCGGAGGAATCGGCTGGGCTGCCCTTTATGACCATACTTATCCTAATGCCAACACCCGCCCTGCCGTCCGGCGCTGCCTGCAACATTTCCTCGCCCATCATGATGCCGAGGTATCCCTGACCATCGGAAAGATAGTCCTCGTCGCTCAGTTGCCTAAGAATTTCTGATGACCGTTTGCGGATTTCCGGATCGTCGTCGGCCAATAAACTCAGCAGAGCCACAGCTCTGGTTTCGCTCTTATCCCTTGCCCAACCCAGCAGCTCTTCTTGAGATTTCTCCCGATCCAAAAAAACTTCGGAAACAAGACCAGCAAGAATTTCGCGGGGTATCCGCTCACCATGTGAATGATGCGCGGCTATAAAAATCAGGCATATGAACAGAAGCCGCCTAGTTCTCATGGCAAGGCGAAAAATCCGTTAGCCCGAGACACCAAAAACCAGGAATTTCACTGACCGAACCAGTTTTTCTGAGGTATCTCAAGGGTGTCGTTCGGTTCGAGGGGCACGTTCTTGAACTGGTCTTTTGTAATATCGAAGGTCTGCATCTTGCCATTGCGGAAAAGTTTCACCTTTTTCATGCTTCCAAATTCCGTTGCGCCGCCGGCGGCCTGCACCGCCTGGTAAATGGTTAGGTTTCTCTGATATGAAAGCGGACCAGTTTTGCGGACTTGACCGCCCAAATGAACCACCTGATTTTCAATCGCTCCCCCTATGGTATTCGAAAAGACCTGAATCGTAGGCTCATCGTAAATTTCGGCTCTTTTGTAAGCGTTCTGAATGGCGACCGCCAAACTTTCCGGACTCATACCTGCGGCTCTCATCGTTCCTATGAATGGGAGGTTGATGGTTCCCGACTCGGAAACCGGATAGTTTGCATCGATTTTTCCTTTTTCCTCCCCAGGTACTCCCATGATCGCAATCTGGACAGATCTCCCTGCCTCAATCTGCGACAGGGCCGGCGCAGCAAGCAAAATTTGGAGTAGCAAATAAGGAAATATCACTCTGAGAATTTTTGATTTCATGATTTAGACTGGTTGGTTATGATGAACTAGAACTGTGGCACACGTATCTTTCTTCCATATCATAGCGATAAGTCGGGTCAATACAAGTCGGATTCCTTCGATTCTTGCTCGGCTGCGACCGCCACCTGGGAGCCTGCTGAAGTGATTCCAACTGGCGGGCCAATTTGGGAATTCGCCGGAGCATAATAGGTGTAGTAGCTCGTGTAATACTGATATTGGCTGTCACTGCGGACGTCTACGTTGTTCAGAACAACCCCGATCACGTGACCTCCCACATTCTCAACCGCCTGCTTGACCCGGAGCAGCATGTTCCGAGGTAATTTGCGATGCTGGACAACAATCATCGTGAGATCCACTTCGCTGGCCAAAACCGATGCGTCACTAACCCCGAGTATTGGGGGACTATCCACCAGAACAAGGTCGAAGCGTTGTTTCACATCCTGGATTAGTTCGGACATGCGCCGCGAGTTCAAGATACCCGCGGCATCGGCAGGAAGAATGCCCGATGGCATGAAATAGAGGTTATCAACGGGAGTCTGTAGGATCACGTCCTCAAGCATGAGTTCCGTCGTAAGGAAGTTGGTCAAGCCAACGGAGTTGTTGATGTCAAAGAATGTATGCAGACGCGGTCGGCGTAAATCCGCATCGATCATGAGGGTGGTATAGCCTCCCTGGGCACATATGTAGGCGAGATTGACCAAAGTGGTCGATTTGCCCTCCCCAGCACCGCCAGAAACCACGGTTATAGCGTTGTCTTCGGGATTTTTGCGATTGAATTCAATGTTCGTCCGCAAAATCCGGTAAGCCTCGGCGTCGGGACTCATGCCGTTCTGCTTATGCAGAATCCCCACATCCTTCGGAATAACCGCAAGAACCGGAACCTGGAGGTATCTTTCGACATCCTCAAGGCTCTTCACCGACGTGTCCAGATATTCGAGGAAGAAGGCGATTCCGACCCCGAAAACCAAACCAACCACGGCACCGAGAACAAGGTTAAGGGTGACATTCGGACTCACCGGAGACTCGGAAATCACCGGATCATCGTGAACCACGATGGTTTCATTGGGGATACCTTCGGATATCTCCTCGGTAATAAGCCTGAGTTTCATATTCTCCAGGAGAGCCTGGTCTGTTTCGAAGTCGCGTTTGGCGTCAATGTAGTCTTGGGTGTCAATATTCCTTTCGAGAGCATCTTTTTTGGATTCCGTCTTCTTGA